>Ga0310838_1000125_pt1 | contig 108987 bp, 93 predicted proteins | sample SM_ome_6_FD_202241 | JGI IMG/M metagenome (GOLD analysis project Ga0310838, IMG submission 202241) | Sorghum-adapted microbial communities enriched on stacked mutant (SM) sorghum from Joint BioEnergy Institute, Emeryville, California... ...
ACGCCTCGAGCTCCTCGGCTCCGAGCGTCCGTCCGCTGGCGTTGTTGACGGTCGGGAACGGGGTCGTCCGCACTGGCGCGCCTCCGTCGAGCGCGAGATCGCCTGAGCTCATGCGCCTCCTCCTACCTCGCTCCGTGGCCGTCGTGGCCTGCCCTGGTTGGTCACCCATCCTTATACGGTCTTGACCTAAAGTCGAGCGTGCGTGAAGCTCGCCTCATGGGCCGGCGCCCAGCCCTCGCGCCACACCATCGAGGAGGAGCGATGCGCAACTCCAGACCGCCCCGACCATCCGACCACGTCAACCCCAGCAGACGCGACCTGCTGCGCACCACTGCGCTCGTCGGCGCCGCCGGAGCCCTCACGTCGCTGGGGGTTCCTCCAGCGGTGGCCGATACCGGCACCGCACCGCCCCGCCGACTCTCGGCGACCGTGTCCACCAAACGCGGGTCGACCTACTACACGCCTGCCAAGGTCGCCGCGGCACGACGGAACGTCGCCACCTACGACTGGGCGCGCCAGCTCCGTGACGACGCGGTCACCAGAGCGCAGCGCTACCTCGACAAGGGTGACGAGTGGCTGTGGAGCCTGGTGACCAGCCAGAGCCTCCCGCGCAGCTACGCGGTCAACCAGGACCTGGGCTCGCCCGTCACCGGCCGCGACATCTTCCAGTACGGCAACTACCCGTGGCTTGCCGATCCGTTGAACCGCCCCTGGAAGATCGTCGACCCCAGCAGCGACTACGTCTTCCCCACCAACGACTTCGCCGCCTACTACGCCAGCGGGCTCGACGAGCACGGCCTGTTCGACCCCGCTCGCGCGGACCGCAGCCTGCTGGTCAACGAGCTCTATCCCGAGCGTGGGCCCACGTGGGGCGTCGACGACGGCTTCGGCTGGGTCGACGAGGACGGCAACAAGTGGACGTTCATCGCCTACTACCACCACTGGCACCTGTGGTACAGCGGCACACCCACCGCGGAGGCGGCGATCGCGTACGCGTTGCGGTCGTTCCGGGACGCATTCCTCTACACCGGCGACCTGACGTACGCCCACGCCGGGCTCATCCTGCTCGACCGGATCGCCGACATCTACCCGGCGATGGACGCCTCCGCCTACAAGCGGGAGGACGGCTACCTGCAGTCGGACGGCCTGTCCGGCCAGGGCAAGATCCTCGGCTGCATCTGGGAGACCAGCCTGGCGAAGGACTTCATCACCGCCTACGACGCGTTCTTCCCCGCGATCGCGACCGCTGACGACGCGAACGTGGTGCCGTTCCTGTCGGCCAAGGCCGAGCAGTACGGCCTTCCCCCGAAGGACTCGATCGAGGCGATCAAGACCAACATCGAGGACAACATCCTGCGGGTGGCGTTGGAGGCGGTCCCGCGTGCCCAGATCCGGGGCAACTTCGGCTCCCACCAGGCGACGGCCGCGATGGCCGCGGTCGTGCTCGATTCCCCGACCGAGTCGAAGGAGTGGATCGACTGGGTCTTCCAAAGCGGACAGTACATTCCGCCGGACCAGATCACGGGCGGCAACGTCTACGCGACACTGGTCAACGACGTCGACCGTGACGGGTTCGGTAACGAGGCGTCCCCTGGATACAACTACGGGTGGATCAGCCAGCTGGCCGGTGTCGCTGACGCCCTCGCCGACTACGACGGCTACGCGGGCGCCGACCTGTACCAGCACCCCAAGTACGCCCAGATGATCGCCGCCCTGCCGGCGCTCGTCATGCTGAACCGCTACCTGCCACCGATCGGCGACACCTTGGCCACGGGACAGCCAGGCCTGCCGGGGACGGCCCAGCAGTACACGACCTACTTCGAACGGTACGGTGACCCGGTCTTCGCGCAGATGGCGTACCTGTCCAACGGCGAGTCGGTGGAAGGCCTCTACTCCAGCGTCTTCGCCGAGGTCGCCGACACCCAGGAGCGCATCGCGGCGATCGTGGAACGCGAGGGTCCTCTCGCGTTGCCGAGCGTCAACCTCACCGGCTACGGCTTCGCAGCGCTGCGGTCGGGCACCGGCCGCCACATGAGAGGCATCTGGACCTACTACGGCCGCAACCGCGGCCACGGGCACGCCGACGCGCTCAACCTCGGCATGCACGGCTTCGGCGTCGACCTGTTGCCCGATCTCGGCTACCCGGAGTTCGCGGACAACAACGCGCGCCGGCACGAGTGGACCGCGAACACCGTCGCCCACAACACCGTCGTGGTCGACGCCAGCAAGCAGCAGTCGCACTGGGTGGGCCAGCCTCACGGCTTCGCCGCCACCGAGGACGTCCAGCTCTTCGACATCGCCGCGCCGGAGGTCTACCCCCAGACCAGCCTCTATCGCCGGGTGTCGATCCTGGTCAAGGTCGACGAGGAGAACTCCTACGTGGTCGACGTGTTCCGGGTCGTGGGCGGCCAGCAGCACCACTTCTCCTTCCATGCGGCCGAGGGCCCGGTGACCACGGATGGCCTCACCTTGGTTCCGCAGGAGACGGGAAGCTACGCCGGGCCGGACATCGAGCCGCCGCCGGACAACGCGCCGCCCCGCCCCGACGCGAGCGGCTTCGACTGGCTGTCCAACGTCTCGCGCGACACCGCACCGCCGAGCACGTTCAGCGTGGACTGGAGCGTCAAGGACACCTGGAACGTCCACGATCCGGACCCCGACCTGCACGTCCGGCTCACCATGCTGACCGAGGTCGACGAGGTGGCGCTCTGTGACGGGATCCCACCGCGCAACAAGCCAGGCAACCCGGCGTCGCTGCGCTACGTCATCGCCCGTCGGGCTGGAGAGAACCTCGCGAGCCAGTTCGTCTCCCTGGTCGAGCCGTACGTCGGCCAGCGCTACGTCCGCGAGGTCACCACGGTGCCCATCCGTGCGGTGAACGGGACGGTCGCGGACCACGAGGTCGCTGCCGTCAAGGTGACCTTGACCAACGGTCGGGTCGACTACATCGTCAGCTCGCTCAAGACCGACGTCCTGCTGCGCGTGGACGACACGTTCATGTTCCGGGGCAGCGTCGGTGTCTACTCCACGCGGGACGGCCGTGTCCAGTACGCGTTCGGCCACGACGCCTCCATGGTCGGGCCGCTCCCCCGGATGCAGGGCGCCCCCGCCGTGGTCGGCACGGTGACCGACTTCACCCGTGAGCTGTCCAGCAGCAACAGCCTCACGCTGCGGCTGACGGAGGAAGGCCCGGCGCCCGACGCGCTCGTCGACAGCTACGTCTACGTGGAGAATGACGGTGTCCGGAACGCCGTGTACCGCGTCGTCGGCGCCCGGTACGACGGGCCCGACACCCTGGTGCTCGACATCGGCCCGACGACGACCATTCGCGGCTACGTCGACCCGAACGACTTCGACAAGGGCTACACGTACGACGTGGAGGTCGGCCAGACCGCTCGCATCCCACTCACCAGGCAGTGGCGGCGCTAGCGTCCAAAGCTGCCTTGAACGGCCACGACCAACCACCCACCCGACAGGCGATCTTCTGAGGTGACGACGTTATGACATCCACACTCGCGGTCAACGGCGGCGAACCGGTGCGGAGCACGCCGTTCCCCGCGTGGCCGACCGCCGACTCAGCCGACGAGACGGCTCTCCTCGACGTCCTCAGGTCCGGAAAGTGGGGCAGCACCCACGGTGACCTCGTGGCGCGCTTCGAGCGGGAGTTCGCCCAGTACCAGCACGCCCGCTTCGGCGTCTGCGTCTGCAACGGCACCCTCGCCCTCGCCGCCGCGTTGCGCGCGGTCGGCGTCGGCCTCGGAGACGAAGTGGTGGTGCCGCCGTACACGTTCATCGCGAGCGCGGCCGCGGTCACCTTCGTGGGCGCGATCCCCGTCTTCGCGGACATCGATCCGGACACCCACCTGCTCGATCCGCAGGCCGTCGAGGCCGTCATCAGCGAGCGCACCAAGGCGGTGATGCCGGTCCACATCGCCGGCCGGCCATGCGACATGGACGCGTTCGCCGAGCTTGGGCGACGCCACGGCGTCGCGATCATCGAGGACTCCGCCCAAGCGCACGGCGCGGAGTGGAAGGGACGTCGAGTCGGCGCCCTGGGCGACGTCGGCACCTTCAGCTTCCAGACCTCGAAGAACGTCAGCGCCGGCGAAGGCGGCATCGTGGTCACCAACGACGAGGCGCTCGCCGACCGGTTGTACTCGATCGCCAACGTCGGGCGGGTGCGGGGCGGGGGCTGGTACGAGCACCAGCACCTCGGCTACAACCTACGGCTCACCGAGTTCCAAGCGGCCCTGCTCTTCGGGCAGCTGCGCCGGCACCCCGAGCAGCAGGCCCGGCGGGCCACCAACGCCGCCTTGCTCCGTCGGCTGCTCGCCGACGTCGACGGCGTCTGGCTTCCGCCGGAGGACCCGGCGGTGACCGCACACGGCTGGCACCTGTTCCTGCTCCGCCTGCCAGGAATCGGCGGTCGCAAGCACGCCTTCGTCCGCGCGCTCGCCGCGGAAGGCATCCCCTGCTCCGCCGGCTACGACGGGCTGCACCGCAACAAGGCGCTCAACGACGAGATCGCCACCATCGTCAAGCGGCTCGACGTGCCGTGGAAGGAGCCCCACCTTCCGGTCGCCGACCGGCTGGTGTCCGACACGATCTGGCTGCCGCAACCCACCCTGCTCGGCACCGAGGAGGACATCCACGACATCGCGACGGCGATCACCAAGGTGCTGGCCCACGTCGACGAGCTGTGAAAGAACGCCGGGGGCGCCGGCTCACCACCGGCGCCCCCGGACCTCACCCTGATGACATCGGTCGATCAGCTCGGCGTCTGGTTCGCGAAGCGGCGCGCGTACCAGTTGAGGTTCGCCACACAGGCCACACCCGAGCCGGAACCGGGTTGGACGTCGTGGTCGACGTAGATGGCGAGGGCATGGGTGAACAGCGCGGGATCCCAGGGCGCGACCGCCATCCAGCGCGGTGCTTGCAGGTATTGACCTGGCGGCGCCAGACCACCGCCGCCATCCACCCGGACGTACGTGGTGGCGAGGCCGTCCGCGCTGGTGGCGAGGTTCTGGGTGAAGGTCCGCGCGAGCCGCACCATGTCCAGGCCCTTGAACACCACACCCGCCCGGAAGGCGAGCGCGGCGAAGTCCACCTCGATCGCCGCGTGGCTGAGGTCCTCGTACTGTTGGGCGCCTCCGCTGGCGCTGCCGTACGAGGGCGTGTACTCCGAGACGTCGGTCGCCGGGTCACCGGACTTGCCGTAACCCTGGTAGACCTCGCTGAACGTCGGCCAGTACGGCCAGATGTAGGCGCCGCCGCTGTCAACGACGAGCTGCGCCCGGACCATCGTGGCGAGCGCCTGGGCTCGTCGTAGGTAGTGCGGGTCCCGGGTGACCCGCGCGAGCTCCAGGTAGGTCCGACCGAGCGCGACGCTCTGGTTGATGGGCTGGATCGTCCCGTCGTAGGGCACCGGCATGCCCTTCGGCCAGCGGAAGTAGCCCGCTCCGTCGTCCTCGCGCCACTCGGAGTCGTGGACGGCGACCGCCGCCTCCACGGCCGCCAGGTACTCTTCGGCCTTCGCCTTGTACCGGGAGTTCCGCCGCAGTGTCGGGGTCGTGGCGACGACGCGGACGAAGGTCGCGATCGGGTAGGTGATCATGCCCGTGTGGACGGAGAAGACCACCGGCTGGGACGACAACGCGAACGTCCCAAGCCTGGGCGGGTCTGTCCGGTCTGCGGGATCGGCCCGCAGGTCCCGCACCGTCGTCATCGCCGGTCCCGGATAGGCGTCGTAGACACGACGAACCACGTAGTCCGAGCTCGCCGGGTCCATGGTGACGTCGGGGAACGTGTCGACGCCGTACCTGGGACTCACCACCTCGAGGGTGACCCGACCGTCGCCACTCCCCGACCGCACGGTGACCGTGGTCTCGTCGGCGTACGCCCGGGCGCTGCGGACCTCGAGCACCTCTCGCCCTCGTCCATCGGTGAGGCGAACCGTTCCCACGGTGTAGGGGTGCATCGCCCGCCACGCGGGCAGGGAGCGACCCGTGTAGTCCGTGACACCACGCACGCTGTCCCGGTTCGCGAGGACCAGGTCGACGTTGTGGATGAGGCGATCGAGGTAGTAGGTGTCCCGGTAGGCGTCGTACATGCGCATGAATCCCATGAGCACGTACGACTGTCCCCACGCCAGACCGCCATGGTCATTGGGCTGGTCCGGTTGGCCGGCGGCTCCGCTGGAGTGGAAGACGCGGTCGAAGGGGTCGAAGGTCTCGCGTGCGGTGTAGTCGTACGTCGCCGCCGACGCCCGGCGAGGGCGGAGAAGGTCGACGGGGACAGCGAGCGCACCCGCCACCGTGGCCAACCCGGCCAGGAATCCTCGCCGATTCGTTCCCGTCCCCTGACGGCTCACCGGATCAGATGAGGGGGACATGGCCGTGCGCGCCGGGCCGGCCGGTCCGGTCAGCTCGGACATCGAGATCACCTCTTTCGCGAGCGGAGGATCACGGCCGGCCCGGCCCCGCGAGGCTCAGCCGGCCGCGACGGTGAACCTGGACACGCCAGCGGGCAGGTCAGCCGCCAGCTCCAGGACGTGACGACCGTGCCGGGTGACGACCCGGGCGGTCGCCTTGCCCTCCGTCACCCGGAACGTCGCGTCGGGGGTCAGTCCGGGCCACGCGAGCACCACACCGGCCTGGTCGATCGCGGCCTGCGCCGTCACCTCGACGCGGAGCTCGCCGTCCGACGAGCCGGGCAGCGTCGTCAACCGCACTCCCCTGCGGGCCCGCTCCCACGCGTTGAGCTGCTTGCTCGTCCACCACGGCATGCCACGGCGACGAGCCTCGGCCGCCACCTGGCGGCACGCCTCGGCGACGTACGGCTTGGTGGCCAGATGCGCGGAGTGGAACAGGAAGTGCGCGACGCCGTGCACTTCGAGCACGCCGTCCAAGATCACGTCGCGGATCGACTCGTGGCTCGCCCAGGCGAGGTCCTGGGTGTGCAGGGGAAGCTCCAGCACATCGATTCGCCGGTTGCGCTCGGCCGGGCCGGCCATGGGGAACCACAGGTGGCACGAGCCGAAGGGGAAACCGACATTGCCCTGCTTGCTCGGACCGCGGGACTGGTCGATCCGAATGCCGACGCGCTCACACCACAGGAAGAACTCGTCCCAGCCTTCCCACCTGGTGTAGTGGTTCTTGTTGGAGACGATCTCCTCCACGCCGGTGAGGGCTTGCACCCAGGCGTACTGGGCCCGCAGCTGCGGCCATCCCCACGAGGCGATATCGGCATCGCCCATCGCGTTGTAGTGGAGAGCCTGCTCGTGTCCTCGAGCCGCGATCTCGGCCACCACCTCGGGCCGGTAGCCGCCGGGGTAGCAGTGGCACCAGGTGACCTTGACGCCAGCCTCGTCGAAGACGCGCAGCCCCGCCTCGGCGTGCTCGGAGACATTGCCGTCGGAGTCGTGGGACATGTGGGCGACGGCGGGAACACCGGCCGGCCAGTAGTGCAGCCACGGCAGGGCCAGGCCCGCCGTGGCCGCGGCGTCGAACACCGCCGTCAAGAACTCCAGGCGCAGCAGGTCCGCCGTAGGCCGGTGGAAGATCGGCGCCGCCGCTCGCGGCGGGTACACGTGGGGGAAGACTCCCTCGACCCGCACCTGGCCCGGCGGCAGCGCCCGCTCGTCGTACGAGAGCGCCAGACCGTCGTCGCACTTGAGGATGCCGTCGTCGACGGGGCACGAGCCATCCGGCGCGGGCGGTCCGTCCTGCTCGACCGGGTGGCCCTGCTGGATCGTCACGATCCGCTCCCACACGTCCGCGGGGAACGTGGTCTCGCCGGCCCGAGAAAGCACACGACCCTCACGCGGGAACACCGCCAGGACGTTGCCCTCCGCGAGCCGTGCGCGGACGTCGTCTCGCTCGACGACCTCGTACGGCAGCCGCACGTGGTCGAGGACCTCCGTGCAGTACAGCCACCAGGCGTTCTCGCCCTTGTCGTGGCGAGCCGCCGCCTCGGCCTCGTCGAGCACGACGACGATCGATGAACTCACCGTGCCTCCTCCTTGGGACGTTCGGGGGTGCTGACGCCGGTGCCGCCTCGTTTACCCGTGACCGCTGAGCCGTTCCTCGCGCCACGCACCGGCAGCACCGCGGCCAGCAACGTGCGTGTGTAGGGGTCCTGGGGCTGGCTGAACAGCTGCTCGGTCGGCGCGAGCTCGACGAGTCGGCCGCGGTTCATGACCGCCACCCGGTCGGCCAGGCGTTCCACGACGGCGAGGTTGTGCGAGATGAACAGGCAGGTGAGCCCGAGCTCGTCGCGCAAGTCCAACAGCAGCTTGAGGATCTGCGCCTGGATGGAGACGTCGAGCGCGGACGTCGGCTCGTCGCACACCAACAGGTCCGGGCTCAGCGCGAGCGCGCGGGCGATCGCGATCCGCTGCTGTTGGCCGCCCGAGAACTGCCGCGGGTACAGGTCGGCGAACCGCGGGTTGACGCCGACCAGCTCGAGCAGCCTCAGCGCCTCGGCTCGTCGCGACTCCTTGTCGCCGATCTTGTGCAGGCGCAGCGGCTCGGCGACGTTGGCCGCGGCGGTGTAGTGAGGCAGCAGCGAGCCGTACGGGTTCTGGAAGACCATCTGCATGCGGCGCCGAATCGCCCGCAGCTCCTTCGCCGAGCAGGTCGCGAGGTCGCGGCCGTTGAACAGAACCCGACCCGACGTCGGCTGGATCAGGCCCATGAGCAGCCGAGCCATCGTCGACTTCCCGCTCCCGCTCTCGCCGACGAGGCCGAGGGTCTCGCCCCGACGCACCTCGAGCGACACGTCCTCCACCGCCGGGACGTCACCGGCTCGACTGGAGAAGATCTTGGTCACGTTCTCGGCGCGCACGAGCACCTCGTCGGCCATCAGCGCTCCCTCACCTTCCAGCACGCCACCTGGCGCCCCTCACCGATCGGCAGCAGCTCCTGGGGCGACAGGCACGCCGGACGCTCGGCCATCGAACACCGGGGGTGGAAGGGGCAGCCCTCGGGTAGTCGGGCCAGGTCCGGTGGGCTGCCCGGGATCGGAGTGAGTGGCCGGTTCCGGTCTCCCAGCTCCACCGAGGAGTCCAGGAGGCCGACGGAGTAGGGATGACGCGGATCGTCAAGCAGGTCCTGCGTTGGTGCCCGCTCGACGACCCGGCCGGCGTACATGACCACGATGTCGTCGCAGAAGTACCGCGCGACGCCGAGGTCGTGGGTGATGAGGATGATGCCGGTGCCGCGCTCCTTGACCTTGACCAGCAGGTCGAGGATCTGCCGCTGCACCGTCACGTCCACCGCCGTGGTGGGCTCGTCGGCGATGAGCAGCGCCGGCTCGGTCAACATCGCCATGGCGATCATCGCGCGCTGGCGCATTCCACCCGACAGCTGGAACGGGTAGGTTCGAATCCGCCGTTCCGGCTCGGGGATCCCCACGTCGGCGAGAGCGCGGATCGCCCGCTCGCGTGCCTCCGCTCGGCCGCACACCCCGTGCCAGACCAGGTGCTCGGTCAACTGGCGTTCGAGCGTGAGCGTCGGATTCATCGCCTCCATGGCGTTCTGGAACACCATGGCGATCTCTCGACCCCGCACCCGACGCATCTCCCGCTCGCTCAGCGCGAGCAGGTCCCGACCACGGAAGTACGCCTCTCCACCGACGATCCGCGCCGACCGCGGCAGCAGCCGCAGCAGGCTCCGAACGGTGACGGTCTTGCCGCTACCACTCTCCCCCACGATCGCCAGTGCGCGCCCGGGCGCGAGGTCGAAGCTCACGCCCTCGACCGCGGGCAGCGTCTCGCTGCCTCGGACGAAGTGGGTCCGCAGACCGCGCAGCGACAGCAACGGCTCGCTGTCACCGGCCTTCCCGCCCACGTTGGTGGGCGCACTCGTCGGCGCGGTCATCGCTGCTCACCACTCGGGTCGAAGGCGTCACGCAAGCCGTCACCCACCCAGGTGAACGCCAGCAGCGTGAGCGCGAAGAGCAGGGCAGGGAACACCATCATGTGTGGCGCCGCCAGCAGATAGCGCATGCCGTCAGTGATCATGGCTCCCCAGGAAGGAATCGGCTGCACGCCCAGGCCCAGGAGGGCCAGGCCGGCCTCGGCCGCGATCGCGGCCGGGATCCCGAAGCTCGTCGTGACGAGGATCGGTCCGATCGCGTTGGGCAGGATGTACCGGACCGCGATCGTCGTGCCTCGAGCGCCCATCGCCCGTGCCGCCTCGACGTACTCGCGCTGTTTGAGCGTGAGGACCTGCGCGCGCACGAGCCGGGCCTGGGTGACCCACGACGCGATCCCGATGGCAAGGATCAGCGAGAACAGGCCGCGGCCGAGCACGGTGACGAGCACCACCGCGAAGAGGTAGCTGGGGAACGCGTACATCACGTCCGTGAAGCCCATCAGGACTTGCTCGACCCGCCCGCCGCGGTAACCAGCCACCAGGCCGACGACCAGGGCGAGGACGAGAGCGGTCAGCTCGGCGCCGAAGGCCACGGTGAGCGCTGTCCGCAGACCGTAGAGCAGCCGGCTCGCGATGTCGCGACCCAGCAGGTCGGTCCCGAGCAGGTGGCCTTCGGTGCCGATGGGCGCCAGCCGGGCGTTGTAGTCGGTCTCGCTGTAGTGGTACGGCGCGATCAACGGCGCGAACACCGCGACCACCACGAGCAGGCCGGCGAAGATCAGGCTGGCGAACGCGAGCCGGTTCGCCCGGAACCGGTCCCAGGCCCGAGCCCACTGTCCACGCGGGCGCGGCAGCTCTGGCTGACCCGCCTGGTCGGGCTCGGCTAGAGCACCTGTGTCGACTCCTGCTGCGAGGCTCTCCGAGGTCGCCGTTGTCCCCACCCCCCTTCGGCGCGGATGCGTGGATCGAGGACGCCGTAGATGAGATCCACGACGAGGTTCGTGACCATGAGGATCACCGCGAAGAACAGGGTGCTCCCCATCAGCAGCGGCATGTCCCGACTGGCCGCGGCGGTGGCGAAGTACAAGCCGAGGCCGGGGATGCGGAACAGCGCCTCGATGAACACCGTGCCCGTCATCAGGCTCGCCAGCAGGGGCCCCACGACGGTCACCAGCGGAATGAGCGAGTTGCGCAGGGCGTGGCGGACGATGACCGTGCGCCGTGGGCCGCCCTTGGCCAGGGCAGCCGTGACGTACTCCTCACGCAGCGTCTCCAGCATGCTGGAGCGCACGTACCGCGCCAGCACCGCCGCCGGTCCGATGGCCAGCGCGAGGACGGGCATGATGAGGTTCCGCGGCCCCTCCCACCCGCTCGAGGGCAGTACGTGCAGGGTGGCGGTGAAGAGGAGGACGAGGAACGCGGCGCTGAGGAAGCCCGGGAGCGCGTGGCCGAGCGTCACGAGGAACATCGCCACGTGGTCGGCGGCGGAGTTCTGCCGCAACGCCGCGTACACGCCCACCGGGAGCGCGATCAGCAAGGCCAGGGCCACCGACAGGATGGCCAGCGTCGCGGAGATCGGGAACGCTTTGGCGATGATCTCCTGGATCTCCAGGTGGGGGTACTTGTAGGACGGACCGAAGTCCCAGGTCAGCGCCCCCTTCATGAAGATGAGGTACTGCTTCCACGGCGGGATGTCGGCGCCGTAGCGGGACTCGAACGCCGCCATGACGTCTTCGGTCCCAGCCGAGCCGATCGTGGTGGCTCCGCTGCTGATGCGCTGCAAGTCGGCGAAGTTGCCGGGGGCCAGCTGCAGCAGGGTGAAGGTGATGATGGAGACCGCGATGAGCGAGACCACCAACCGCAACACCCGCCGGGCCAGGTAGCCGGCGAAGCCCCCGAGCATCTCAGGCTCCGTCGAGGACGCTGGCGACCGTGACCCGGGCGCCGCCGCGCTCAGCCGAGAGCACGCCGGCCCGTAGCACCGCGAGGAGCTCGAGCGTCTCCTGCGGCTCGATCGGGGGCTTCCCGGTGCGCGCCATCGCGACCGCGGCACGCATCTGGGCGCCGTAGAACCCGTTGGAGTCGCTGATCTGCACCGCGTGCAGGCCGTTGGCGCCGTAGGCGGTGAGGTGGAAGCAGTACGCCGCGTCCCGTAGCGTCTGCACCACCGCGGTCGGCCCGTCCGCGTACGACAGGATCGCGACGTCCCGGTCCGGCCAGGTCAAGCGCTGCACCCACTCCACCCCCGGTCCGACCAGGGCGTACAGCTGCTCGACCGCGTGGACGCCGTAGTAGTACCACTCACCCGGACCGACGCTGACCACGGACGACAGCGCGCCGAGGTCACTGAACCGCTGCCGCTCCGCCTCCAGCTCCACCGCGAAGCGCAACGCCGAGGAGCTGGTCACGGGCGTGCCCTTCTCCTCGGCGAGCTTGAACAGCGAGACCGCCTCCTGGAGGTCGACCGCCATCGGCTTGTCGACGAACGTCGGCACACCGGCGGCGACGAACGGCCGAGCCAGCGGCACGTGGTTCGCGCCACCGCCGGTGTCGTCGACGACGAGGACCAGATCCGTCTGGTCGATCAGGTCGGTCGGCTCATTCACCACCTGCGGGATGTCGTAGGTACTCGCCAGGGTCTCGGCGTCGGGCTGGTCGGGACGCAGCTCGCCACCCCACACCCACGTGATGCGCGCCCCGTCGGCGACGTCACGCTCGTTCAGCAACCGTGCGTAGGCGCTCGCGTGCGAGGTGTTGACTCCGACCAGCCCTACCCGAAGTTGGCCTGCGCTCATGCGTGTCCTCTCCATCCCACGTGCAGGTTCGATGTCACGCCTCGCCCTCGATGCTGATGCCCTTGAAGTAGAAGAACTCCGGGGCAGCGCGGAGGTTGAGCCCCTTCACCGTCGGGCGCACGGCGAACATCGCGTCACCCCACAACAGTGGCACGAAGAGGGCCTGTTCGTCGCGCAGCTTGGCGGCCTCGATGAACAGCTCCGTCTGGCGCTGCTCGTCCCGCTCCGCCGAGGCCTGCTCGACGAGCTCCGCGAGCCGTTTGGATTCGGGGCTGGCGTGCTGCTCCAGGATGGCGTCGAGCTGCCGGGTCTTCTCGGCGGGCTCGAGCTTGGTGTCCTGCTCGATCTGCTGGTACCGCGCCCAGACGTCGGCAGGCAGGCTGAGCTTCTGCACGTCCTTCGGCGACCACAGGACACCCACCATGACCGGCCAGGTGTGCAGGCCGGCGAAGGTGCCGTAGTAGAAGCCGATGTAGTCGCCCTTCTGCACCTGCCAGCGCCGTTCGACGTAGACACCGGCCTCGACGACGTCGAGGCTGGCCTGGATGCCGAGGTTCTTCTTCCAGGCGTCGACGACACCCTCGATGACCGGCGACTGGGTGCCCGCGAGGATGCGGACCGGCGGAAGGCCCTTGCCGTCGGGGTAGCCGGCTTCGGCCAGCAGGCGTTTCGCCTCGTCGATGTCCTCGCGGATCGTGAGCTGCTGCGCGTCCCAGCCCTTCACGTCGTCGACGACGAGCGACACGCCCGGTCGCAGGCCCGGGCCGATCTTGGCCAGGGTTTCCCGACCGATCGCCAACGACAGCGCGCGACGCACCCGGACGTCGTCGAGGGCGGGGTTCTCGCTGCGCAGCTTCGCCAGGTAGTGGATCGAGTACGTCGGGATCGAGCGGACGTGCTTGGACAGCTCCGGGTCCTTCATGAAGCGGAGCGCGTCGGCGTCCGCCAGGCTGATGACGTCGACCTCGCCGTTCTCGTAGGGGACCGTCGCCGTGCCGGTCGCCACCGACTCCTGCAGGTCGATCTCGATCCGGTCGAGGTGGACCGCCTCCTTGTCCCAGTAGTGCTCGTTGGGGACCAGCACGATCGAGGAGTTCTGCGTCCAGCTCTCCACCTTGAAGGGGCCGTTGGACACGAACTTGTCGGGGTTCTGCCAGTCCTTCGGGTTGGCTTCCACGGTGTCCATGTGCAACGGCAGCATGGACGGGTGGGTGAGGCCGAACAGGAAGCCGGGGTTGGGATTCTCGAGGGTGAAGACCAGCTCGTAGTCGCCCGTGGCCTTGACGCCGACCTGCGACCAGTCGGTGAGCGTCCCGGCCAGGAACTCCTCAGCGCCCTTGATGCCGGTCGCCGCCTGGTAGGAGTTGGCGCCCAGCGTGGTGCCGCCGGCGGACGCCTGGCTCGGCGTGAACAACCGCTTCAGCGTGCGTTCGAAGTCGGAGGCGACGACCGGGTCACCGTTGGACCACTTGGCGTTCTGCCGTAGCTTGAACGTGTAGGTGAGGCCGTCGTCGGAGACGGTCCAGCTCTCCGCCACGGCGGGGATGACCTCACTGCCGTCCGGGCTCTGCTGGACCAGGCCCTCGAGGATGCCTCGCAGGGCCAGCCACATGCCGTTGGTGATGACCTGGGGGTCGAGGACCGGGAAGTTCGGGAAGCCCAACCGGAGGACCTGGGCGGGCTTGCCGTCTCCGCCCCCACCACCGCCACCCGACGGTTCGGTGCCGCTGTTCTCGAACAAGCCGCAGCTCGTCAGTGCCCCAGTGCTGGCGAACAGGGCCAGCAGACTCGTGCCCCGCAGGAGCTCCCGTCGGGTCGTGCCCTTGGTCACGATGACGCGGGAGAGGAATCGCTCGCTCATAGGTACCGCCACTCGATCGTGGGCCGGTGAATTTCGGTCCCGACCGTAGGACCCGCCTGCTTTGCCTGTCAATGGGGAGACGCGCCGTTTACCGTTCGGTGTCCTCCGCCTTACAGGACCGACGCCGTCCGCTCGAGGACGCGGACTGGACGACCCGTCCGGCGCGACAGGACCCGCGTTGACGTCTGATGTCGGCACAGATTACGGTCTCGACCGTTAGTCCTTTTCTCGCTTTTTCGTTGCTGTCATGATCGAGCCGGCTACGAGCCGTGCCCGCTCTGGAGGGGGACAGGGTGTTCGAGTCCGAAGAGGACCTAGAACGACGACTGGCGACGCCGTCACCCGGCCTCGTCGCCGACCTCGCACACATCGACGGTGACCTGGTGGTGCTCGGCGCCGGGGGCAAGATGGGGCCCAGCCTGTGTCACCTCGCCCGCCGTGGTCTCGACGCGGCCGGACGCTCCGACGTTCGGGTCTTCGCCGTGTCCCGGTGGAGCGACCACGAGGTCGAGGAACGACTGCGTCAACGCGGCGTCGAGACCGTGCGGTTCGACCTGTCACCCGACGCGGACCTGAGCGCACTCCCCGACGCCGGCAACGTCGTCTACATGGTGGGCGCCAAGTTCGGCACCGCCGACCGCCCAGCCACCACCTGGGCGGTCAACACGTTCCTCGCCGCGGCGGTGGCGCGCCGCTACGCCGACGCGCGCATCGCGGCCTTCTCCACCGGCAACGTCTACCCACTAGTGCCGGTGACCTCGGGCGGGTGCACCGAGGACGACCCACCCGACCCGATCGGCGAGTACGCGATGTCATGCCTCGGACGCGAGCGGGCCTTCGAGCACGCCAGCCTGGAACGAGGCACCCGTGTCACCCTGCTGCGGCTCAACTACGCCGTCGAGATGCGGTACGGCGTCCTCGCCGACATCGCCAGCACCGTGCTCGCCGGTGAACCCCTCGACATCACCACCGGACACGTCAACGTCGTATGGCAGGGGTACGCCAACGAGGTAGCCCTGCGCTCCCTCCTCCACGCCTCGAGCCCGGCGCTGACCCTCAACGTCACCGGACCGGAGACCTTGTCGGTCCGTCGCCTGGCCGAGCGTTTCGGCAAGCTCCTCGACGTCACGCCATCGTTCGTCGGCGAGGAGGCGCCGACCGCCCTGCTGTCCGACGCCAGCCGCTGCCACGCGTTGTTCGGGTACCCCGAGCTGTCGGTGGGCGCTCTCGTCGAGGCACAGGCCGACTGGCTGCGGCGCGGCATGGTGTTGTGGAGCAAGCCGACGAAGTTCCAGAGACGGGACGGGCGGTTCTGATGGCGCCGACACTTCCTCCCGACGTCGCTCGGCTGCTCGCGGAAGGCTGCGTCATCCCGGCCCACCCCCTCGCCTTGAACGAGCGGCGGCAGCTCGACGAACGCCGCCAGCGCGCGCTCACCCGCTACTACATCGCCGCCGGCGCGGGTGGCGTCGCGGTCGGCGTGCACACCACGCAGTTCGCGATCCGGTCCGCGGGCCTGTTCGAGCCCGTCCTCGAGCTCGCCCGGGAGACCATCGATCAAGAGGTGGGCGACCGGCCGTTCCTCCGGATCGCCGGAGCTATCGGTGACGTCCGCCAAGCGGTCCGGGAGGCCGAGATCGCCGCTGAGCTCGGCTACCACGCCGTCCTGCTCGGGCCCACCACCTCGGCCGTGGACGAGCAGGAGCTGCTGCTGCGGGCGAAGGCGGTCGGCGAGGTGTTGCCCGTCATGGGCTTCTACCTCCAGGAGGCGGTCGGCGGCCGCTACCTCTCCCGGAACTTCTGGCGGGCGCTCGCCGACCTGCCGTGCGTCGTCGCCGCCAAGATCGCGCCCTTCGACCGCTACCGCACGCTCGAGGCCGTGCAGGGCATCGCCGAGGCCGACCGTGGCGACGAGGTCGCGCTCTACACCGGGAACGACGACACGATCATCACCGACCTGCTCACCCCGGTGATGGTCGACGTGGGCGGCGGCCGAGTGGTCCGACGCCGCATCGTGGGCGGGCTGTTGGGCCAGTGGGCGGTGTGGACCCGGCAAGCCGTCCGCCTGCTCGAACGCGCACGCCGCGCCTGGGCCGGGGACGACGCGGAGCTTCGCGCGCTGTTGGAGCTGAGCCCGTCGCTCACCGCCGCGAACGCGGCCGTCTTCGACGCGGCCAACAACTTCGCCGGCTGTATCGCGGGGGTCCACGAGGTGCTCCGACGTCAGGGGCTCCTCGCCGGGACTTGGTGCCTGGACCCCCACGAGACGCTCTCGCCCGGGCAAGCCGAGGAGATCGCCCGCGTCTGCGCCGCTTACCCCGAGCTCACCGACGACGACTTCGTCGCGGAGCACCGAGACGAGTGGTTGCGCTGACCGGCGATCGAGGGCGGGCGGCCGTGGTCACACGTCCACCCGGTAGATGACGGGCGGTCGGCCCATCTGCCCCTCGCTGAGGGTGCCGACCGCCACCGCGGCGCCGGCCCGCTCGAGACGCTTGAGCAGCCGGCGGGCGCTGCGCTCCTGGATCCCGAACGCCTGGGCCAGCTCGGCCGCGGTGACCAGGCGATCCTCCCTACCTTCGAGGAACTGCCGAAGCGACTGCAGGGTGGCCCGACTCATGCCGAGTCGTTGCGCGAGCTGGCCCAGGTCGGTGGGAGCGGCGCCCTGAACCGCGCCCTTGGTCAAGACGATGTCGGAGTCGTGCGGCCCGCCGAGGACCGCCGCGACGTCGCCTTGGGCCCGGGCACGGGTCAGCGCCCGCGACGCGTGCGCGGCCGCCTCGCCGGCCGACCGGCCGATGCCGAGACCGATGCGGACGACTTTGTGCCGTTTGGCGATCGGCTCCAGGAAGGGCGCGGACTGGAAATCGGCCGTCACCCGCTCGAGCGGACCACGTGTGGTCACAAGCAGGTAGCGCTGCTCATCGAGCTGGACGACCGTCCCGCCCAGCTGCCCGAGGTCGCGTTGCAGCAGCGGGTCCGCGCGCTCCAGCTCGACGAACCCCAGCGCGACCTGGGCGTCGGAATGGTGACGGTTGCGGGTCCGCAGCGCCAAGGCGTCGATGGCGTTGCGGATGTCCCGCGGTGACGGCGCCAGCCGGACCACCGGCATCTCCTTGCGAAGCACGTCGTAGGCCGACCGCAGACAGGTGATCGCCACCGTCGTGTCGTACTTGGCTCGGGCCTGGCAGTGGAACGCCACGACGTCCCGTGACCGCACCGGCAGGTCGTACACCATCGTCACGGCCGTGTCGGGAGGCAGACCGGCCTCGGACAACGTCTCCGACACCTCGGCGGGGTCCAGGGTGTCGATGCTGATCCGACTCAGGTCGCGACCGCTTCGCGACAGTCGGAACAAGGCGGCCAGGAGCGTGAGGCCGCTGTAGGAGACGTGCTCCGCGGGCAGCGTCACCGCCTTGGCCGCGACCGCGATCGCGTGCGGCACGACGCCCGTGAACAGCCACGCGTCCACCTCGTCCGCGTGCTTCTCGAGCAGCCGGACCGTCTCCTGCTCCTGCCGGTAGGGCAACCGTCGCGCACGCAAGGCCGGCGTTCGGTCGACGGCGGTGGCGACCCGGGGCACGAGGTCGGCCGGGCCCACCACGCCGAAGGTCAGCACCCGATCAGGCCGGTTCGTTGCCCGACGCTGACGTCCGTCCATGTCTGTACGTTACGGCCTTGGCCGGAAACATTCGCCTCACCCACGCGCGCCGTGGGATGGGGCACACTCATGGGTCATGACGAGCAACGGGACCGGCGCCCGCACGCCGGCCGCCGTGGCGCGGGTCCGTGACCTGCTCCGCGGCCGTGTCGTCGCCGCCGCGCTCACACCCTTCCACGCCGACGGCCGGATCGCCCGGGAGGCGGTCGCCGGCTACGCGGCGGCGTTGCGCCGCGGCGGCGCGGGCGCCCTGGCTGTCGGAGCCCACACCGGCCGCGGCGGCCGTCTCCAGCCCGACGACCTCGCCACGCTGGTGAGCGAGTACGCCGACGCCTCCGGGCTGCCCATCATCGCGGGGCTCGCCCTCGCCCCCGAGCGTCCGGTCGAGGACGCGATCCGGCTGGGCTTGCGACTCCGGGCCGCGGGCGCCGCCGCGCTCCTCGTCTGTCCCGTCTCCGGCGCCTCGCCCGCGGACACCGTCCGCTTGCACGAGCGACTGGGTGAGGAGACCGAGCTTCCGCTCATGGCGTTCGTGCTCTACGAGCGGGCCAGTGGCTGCCAGTACGCCGAGGAGACGGTCGCCGAGCTTCTCGCGCTCCCGTGGGTCTGCGGTGTCAAGCTCGCCTTGCTCGACAACGCGGTGGCCTGCCAGGACATTCTGGCCACCGCCCGGGCGGTTGACCCCGACGCCCTCGTCATGACCGGTGAGGACCGCATGTATGGGCCGTCGCTCATGTGGGGCGCCGACACCGCTCTCCTCGGGATCGCGTCCGCCCTCCCCGAATGGTCGGTCGCGGTGCTGGACGCCTGGACGCGAGGCGACCACGCGTCGTTCGTCGCCGCCTCGACCCGACTCGACGCCCTCGGTCGACTGACGTTCCGCGAGCCGATGGAAGGCTACGTGCAACGCATGGCGTGGATCGCGGCGTGGCAGGGGATCTTGCCGTCCGAGGTCGCGGTCGACCCGTTCGGCCCTCCGTTGCCGGCAGGCGAGCGCGAGCGGCTGCTCTCCGCGGTCCGGGCGCTTGCCGACACACCAGACGCACGACTATGCCAGTCCCGCCTCTAAGGTGCCCGTCCTGGTCGCCCACACCCGCGGCGATGTCCGCCGCGACATGGGCTCATCCTTGGGCGGTCAGGATTCGCGTACCCACGTGGTGAGGGTGAACCTCACCAACGCGTGGTGGTCATCGTCGAAGGTGATCCTCGTGATCGTCGCCTTCGCCACCCGACCCTGTGGTGTCACGGCACACAACGAGGCGCCCACCTCGAAACCGGCTACCTCTGGGTCAGCCCTCTCATCGATGCGCAGCGCGCCTCCGATGGAGGCCCCTGACGCCGCCGCGGCGCACCGCTCCGGCGTGACCTGAGCCCCGGCTTCGGTTTTGCTCAACAGTCCGACCTTGGCGCCCGCGGCCACGCTCAAGGTCGCGTCCCACCCACAGGCCGTGTAGTACATGTCGATGGCGTCGCGCTCGTCGGCGGACAGGTCATCCTGGTCGTCGTCGGGCACCAGGCGGGTGATGGGCGGTCCATTTCCAGAGGGGTCGCCATCGAAATCGACGGCGATGGAGTCCCCGCATCCAGTCCCTGGGCTATAGATGGCCAGTGGCACGTTCTCGTGCTCCACGCGGTAGACCGTCGATGCGGGTCCGGGCTCCTCGGTGGGAGGTGTGCTGGGTCCTGGTGTCACGATGGGCTCCGCCGACCTCGAGGGCGAAGATGACGGTGTCGTTGTAGGCGAACGACTCTCCTCGCTTGGTGCCCGCGTGCCCTCGGACACCTGAGTCGTGGTCTCACTCTCGCCTCGTCGTGATTCGGGTGCACTGTCGAACCACAGCTGCGCGAGCAAGACGCATACGGACACGACCGAGGACAACGACGCGATCGCAGCCACCCACTCCGTAGTGGGGTGCCGGTTACGCCGTGCCCACCACCACGCCCCGCCACACGCAGCCAGGGCGACGAGGAGGCCCACCAGGACCGCGAGACGTCCGCCGCTCATGATCACGGATCGTAACAGGATGTGATCACGGCGCGTAGGTGCACGAGCATCATGAGCCTTCAGGCGCCAGATGTCACCACGCCCACAAGAGTGCCCGTCACCACGTTTAGCGACTTCGGCGAGGAAAGGTTAGGAGGAGGCGCGGACCCATGTGGTGAGGGTGAACTCGACAGCTGGGAACCCGCTCTCGTAGCTGATGTGCGTGATCGTCGCCTTCGCCACGCGGCCCTGTGGTGTCCGAGCGCATAGCGAAGCACCTACCTCGAAGCCAGCGTCGCGCGCGTCAGCGCTGTTGTCGATGCGAAGCTCGCCTCCGATGGAGGCGCCCGACGCCGCCGCGGCGCACTGCTCCGCGGTGACCTCCTCTGCGGCCTCACCCTTGCGCAACAACCCGACCGAGGAGCCCGGCGACACGCTCAAGACCGCGGTCACGCAGGTCTCGTAGTACATGTCGATGGCTTCGCGCTCGCTGCTCGTCAACGCGTCCCAGTCGACTACCCGTCGCGTGATCGGCGGACCGTCCCCGAACGGATCACCGTCGAAGTCGACAACCGTGTAGGCACTCTCACACGTGCCCGGGGAACGGATGGCCAGCGGCACATCCTTGTGCTCAAGCCGGTAGGTCGGCGTCGAGCGGACTTCCGAGGGCAACGACGCCGACGGCGCAGGCGTCGTGATGGGCTCCGCCGTCGTGGTCGGCGACGTCCTCTTCTCATCCGGTGCTCGGGACCTGCTCCCCGCTGTCTGACTCGTGGCGGGGTCGTCGCTTGGTCGTGGCTCCGGGCCCTCCTCGAACCACAACTGCGCGATCACGACACCCACGGACACCACCGAAGCGAGTCCGGTGAGCGTAGCCAACCATTCCGTCTGGGAGTCCTCGTTGTGTTTCGCCCACCACCGCGCCACGACACAGGCGACCAGAGAAATAGCGAAAGCCACCAACAGCACGAGGCGTCCGCCGCTCATGACCAGCGGATCGTAGCAAAAGATGATCATGGAGCGCCGGAGGGTGACCGTGGTGTTCCTAGGCTCGATGACGTCGATTCACGACGTCATCGAGGTCGCGTCCGATCGAGCCACGTCGGGCACGTCACGAGGCGCGGATCAGGTAGTGAGGTCGAACTCTACGAGCGCGTTCCCGAGATTGTCGTAGGTGATGTTGGTGATAGTCGCCTTCGCTACCCGACCTTCCGGGGTTACGGCGCACAGGGACGCGCCGACCTCGAAGCCAGCCCTTCTGCGTGAGCGCCCTTATTGATGTGCAGCTCGCCCCCGATGGAGGCGGCCGACGCCGCGGCAGCGCACTGCTCCGGCGTGACCTCCGCTCCGTCCTCGGTCTTGCGCACCAGGCCGACCGAGGCACCCGGCCTGACGCTGAGAGTCGCGTAGATGCCACAGGTCTCGTAGTACATGTCGATGGCTTCGCGCTCACTGGGCGACAGGTCGCTCATGTCGGCGACGCGTTGAGTGATCGGCGTTCCATTCATAAACGGGTCGCCGTCGAAATCCACCGCGAGGTGGTCACATCCGCCCGGAGGACGGATAGCCAATGGCACGTCTTTGTGCTCCAAACGAAAATCGGATGACGAAAGCTCGGGCTCTGCTGCTGGGGATGTGGTGGGTTCTGCTGTAGTGGCAAGCTCTACTGACGCGCTGGGCGAGGACGCCGGTGTCGTGGTAGGCGACGGACTTTTTTTCATCTGCCGCCCGGGATCGAGACCCCATGCGAGTCGTGACGTGCTCATCTGATGGCGTTCCTCGTTCCTCACGTACAGCTTCACCGATAGCGAGGAATAGGCTCGCAATCGCAGTGAAGGTGGTCACTCCGAACACCCACGCGGCTTTCGTCTTCTCACTGTGGCGCGCCACAAGGACGCCAATAACGAAGACTACAACTGCGATACCAGGAACGCCCACTCATGATCGCGAATCGTAGCAGAACGCGATCATGGTGCGTCGAAAATGAAACTATGCTTCGAGGTGCCGAAGAAGCCCGCCCGCACACGCGTTCGGGCACTTCAGGACTGGGTGGCCTCTGTCGTTGTGACGGGCTCCGCTGGCCTGGTGAGCGGAGGCTTCGGCGTCCTCACGGGTGGAAGACCTCCCTCGTCTGGCGCTCGGAATTGGCCACCTGACGCTTGGGTTGTGGTACCGCATCGCGGGACCCTGGCGGTTCGTCAAAGAATGGCTGCACGTGACAGCCGGACGCGACCGTGAAGAACGCCGCCAGGATCCCGGCCCCCATGCCAGGAGTTCCTTCCCACCGCGGCGAGCCCGATATCACAGCCCGAGGGAGGCGAGCGCGGTGGCTACGAGACTCACCAAGACCGCAAGACGTCCGCCGCTCACGGTCGGCGGACCGCAACAAAGATGATCACGGGTTGGCGGCTCGTGGCTTCGTGTCGCCCGCGAGGTTGAGACCCGGCCGACAGGCCTGCCACCACGACCAGAGTCGCCGCGCCGGACGCCGGTCAGGTCTCGACGGCCTCAGATCTCCACGACGACCGGGATGATCATGGGACGCCGGCGGTAGGAGTCGCTGACCCACTTCCCGACCGTCCGGCGGATCAGCTGCTGGAGCTGGTAGGTGTCGTCGATCCCGTCTCGGCCCGCGCGGTCCAACGCCTCCTGGATGAGTGGGCGGACGGGGTCGAAGACCGAGTCGTCCTCGGCGAAGCCACGCGCCTTGATCTCCGGTCCGCCGGTGACCTTCCCGGTGACCGAGTCGACGACGACGATGACCGAGATGAAGCCCTCCTCGCCGAGGATGCGGCGATCCTTGAGCGAGCTCTCGGTGATGTCACCGACGGTCGAGCCGTCCACGAAGACGTACCCGCAGTCGACCTTGCCGGCGATGCGCGCCACACCGTCGACGAGGTCCACGACCACGCCGTCCTCGGCCAGCACGATCCGCTCGCGCGGCACGCCGGTCGCCGCCGCCAGATCGGCGTTGGCCCGCATGTGCCGGATCTCGCCGTGGACGGGCAGGACGTTGCGAGGCTTGACGATGTTGTAGGCGTACAGCAGCTCGCCCGCCGACGCGTGGCCGGAGACGTGGACGAGCGCGTTGCCCTTGTGGATGACGTTCGCGCCCCAGCGGGTCAGGCCGTTGATCACCCGGAAGACGGCGTTCTCGTTGCCCGGGATGAGCGAGGACGCCAGCACCACCGTGTCGCCAGGTTCGACCCGGATCTGCGGGTGGTCGCGTCCGGCGATCCGAGACAGCGCCGACAGCGGCTCACCCTGCGAGCCGGTGGAGATCAGCACGATCTCGTGCGGCTCGTAGTTGTCGAGCTCCTTGACGTCGACGACCAGACCCGGCGGCACGCGCAGGAAGCCGAGCTCCGTGGCCACGGTCATGTTGCGCACCATGGAGCGGCCGACGTACGCGACCTTGCGCCCGTGCTTGGCCGCGGCGTCCAGCACCTGCTGGACCCGGTGGACGTGGGACGCGAAGCAGGCGACGATGATGCGGCGCTCAGCGCGCGTGAAGATCCCGTCGATGACCGGCGTGATGTCGCGCTCGGACGTGGTGAAGCCCGGCATCTCCGCGTTCGTCGAGTCGACGAGGAAGAGGTCCACGCCCTCCTCCCCCAGCCGGGCGAACGCGCGCAGGTCGGTCAGCCGGCCGTCCAGCGGCAGCTGGTCCATCTTGAAGTCGCCGGTGTGGAGGACCAGACCAGCGGCCGTGCGGATGGCCACCGCCAGGGCGTCGGGGATCGAGTGGTTGACCGCGACGAACTCGAGGTCGAACGGTCCGAACGCCACCCGCTGGCGATCCCGCACGACGTGCCGTGGGACGTCGTGCAGCCGATGCTCCCGGAGCTTGGCGTCGACCAGGGCGAGGGTGAGCTGCGAGCCGACCAGAGGGATGTCGGGCCGCTCCCGGAGCAGGTAGGGGACGGCGCCGATGTGGTCCTCGTGACCGTGGGTGAGGACGAGCGCCTCCACGTCGTCGAGCCGGTCCCGGATCGGCTCGAAGTCGGGCAGGATCAGGTCCACGCCCGGGTGGTGGTCCTCAGGGAAGAGCACACCGCAGTCCACGATGAGCAGTCGGCCCTCGTGCTCGAAGACGGTCATGTTCCGACCGATCTCTCCGAGGCCACCCAGCGGGATGACGCGGAGCGCCCCGGGCGCGAGAGGCGGTGGTGGGCCGAGCTCGGGATGCGGATGACTCATGAGATGAGGCCAACCTCCTGCAGGTCCTTCCTGAGCTGACGCACCTGCTCCTCCGTCGCGGGAACGAGCGGTGGACGTACCGCGCGCGTCGGCAGCACCCCAAGCAGCTCGAGCGCCGCCTTCGCCATGATCGCACCCTGCGTCCTCGTCATGATGGCCTGGTAGGCGGGGATCAGCTTGCGCTCGATCGCGCGAGCGGTCGGCAGATCCCCCTTGTCCACCGCGTCGATCATCGCCGCGTACTCCCGCGCCGCGACGTGTCCGACCACGCTCACGATGCCGACGGCGCCCACCGCGAGCAGCGCGAGGTTCCACTCGTCCGCCCCGCTGTAGTACGCCAGATCGGTGCGCGCGAGCACCTCCGTGGCGGCCGCGATGTCGTTCTTGGCGTCCTTGACCGCGACGATCCGCTCGTGCTCGGCGAGCCGGATCAGTGTCTCGGTCGCGATGGGAACGCCGGTACGCCCCGGGATGTCGTAGAGCATGATCGGCACGCCCACGGCGTCGGCGACCGCCCGGAAGTGGGCGAGGAGCCCGGCTTGGGGTGGCTTGTTGTAGTACGGCGTCACCACGAGCAGGCCGTGCGCGCCGGCCTTCTCCGCCTGGCGCGACAGCTCGATGGCGTGCCGGGTGTCGTTGGTCCCCGTGCCGGCGAGCACGGTCGCCCGGTCGCCGACGGCCTCGAGGACCGCGCGGAGGAGCTTCTCCTTCTCCGCGTCGCTCGTCGTGGGCGACTCGCCGGTCGTCCCACTCACCACGAGGCCGTCGCAGCCGGCGTCGACGAGGTAGGTGGCGAGCCGCTGCGCCGCGGCCAGATCAAGGTCACCAGCCGGAGTGAACGGCGTGACCATCGCGACCACGTTGCGCCCGAACGGCGCTGACGTACCGCTGACCGAGGTTGAGCTGGAGGCCATGACATCTCACGCTACCGTTCCGGGCGGCTCCGAACACGGCGGCCGGGCAAGCCGAGACGTGCCATTCGGGCCAGGGCGGAATCGGCCGAAAGGTTGTCAGCGAAGCGACCGGTGGACCGCAGATTCATCGCTCTGAGCGACGCCCGCGAGTGCTCGCCCAGGTCGAGCGTGTCGCCACGACCGCGGCACGCGAGTAGGATCCCGCCCATGGCATCCGCGCGTGCCCGACTCGGCGCTCAGCCGGGTCTCGCCGTCACGACGACGCCGCACGCCGCTTCCGGCGGTGCGGCGGCTGTCACGTGACCACGTTCTGACGGCCGCGCGGACGGCCCCGGGAGCGATCCCGGGGCCGCTGGGGTCGCTCCTGCTCGACAGAACCCGACGACGAAGGAGCACCCCATGAGTCTTCGATCCCCGTCCCCCGCGGTCGGCGACCTCACCCGTCTCGGTCGCCGACAGTCGTCCGGTCGCCCGTCCGACCAGCGGTCACCCGATCATCGGCGGCTCGGTCGAGAGCTCGGGATCTTCACCGGAGACGAGCTGATCGGCGCGGGTTTTCCGCTCTGGCTGCCGGACGGCGCCACCGTCATCGCCGAGCTCGAGCGGTTCGTCATCGAGCTCGAGCGGCGATCCGGGTACCGCCACGTCCGGACCCCACCGGTGGGGCGGCGGGAGCTGTACGAGCGATCGGGCCACTGGGCCCACTTCGCGGCCGACATGTTCCCTCCGATCCCCGTCGGCGGCGGTCGTGGGCTGAGTCCAGGAAGCGGCGCGGACGACAGGACCGGGGAGAACGACCGTGGCGCCGGCGACGACACCTCACTGTCAGGGAAGGATCACGGGCGCGACGGAGCCCGGGAGGATCTGGTCCTGCGGCCCGTGCTCTGCCCGCACCACGCCCTCGTCTACCGATCTCGCCTGCGCAGCCACCGCGACCTGCCGCTCCGCGTGGGCGAGTGCGGCCAGATGTTCCGCATGGAGCGCTCCGGGGTGGTCACCGGGCTCAGCCGGGTCCGTTGCATCAACCTCAACGACGGGCACATCTTCTGCGCGCCGGAGCAGGCGGTCGACGAGGTGGCGCGGGTCCTCGCCCTGATCGACGAGGCGTACGACGTCCTCGGGATCGAGGCCGCGTATCTGCGGCTGTCGCTGCGCGGCCCGGACGAGGATGGGATGTCCTTCGCCCCTGGGGACGCCATGTGGCAGGCGGCGGAGGGGATCCTGCGGCAGACCCTGGACCGGCATGGTCTCCCCTTCCAGGAGGCACCCGGCGAGGCGGCCTTCTACGGGCCCAAGATCGACGTCCAGGTGTACGACGTCCAGGGGCGGGAGTTCACCCTGTCCACCGTCCAGGTCGACCTGTACCAGCCGCAGCGGTTCGAGCTCGAGTTCGTCGCGCCGGACGGCAGCCGGAGCCGGCCGGTCATGGTGCACCGCAGCGTGCTGGCGTCCATGGAGCGCATGGTGGCGTTCCTGCTGGAGCGCTACGCCGGCGCGCTCCCGCCGTGGTTGGCTCCGCTCCAGGTGCTCGTGCTGCCCGTCAGCGCGGACGAGCTCGAGTGGGCGTGCGCGGTGGCGCGGATGGCGGAGGCCGCCGGCCTCCGCGTCGACGTCGACGACCGGGAGGAGAGCCTGGCCGCCCGCATCCGGGACGCGCACGTGGCGAAGGTGCCGTACGTCGCGGTCGTGGGTCCGACCGAGGTGGCGTCCGGCGCGGTCGCTCCCCGCCTCCGCGGTGGCCGGAACGCGGGCGTCCTCCCCGCCGACCGCTTCGTCGCCGCCGTCCGCGCGGTCGTGGCCACCCGCCGTTCCGACGTCACCCTCGACGTGTGACCTCCGGCCTCGGCGGCGCGTCACCCGTCGCCGGAGTGATCAGGGTGCGACACGACCGTTGCGCTCGAAGGCCGCGTGGGTGAGTGGCATCAGCCGCGCCCACGCGGCCTCCATCTTCTCGGCCACCATCTCGATCTCGCGCTGCGGGTACGACGGGAACCGTGCATCGTCCCGGCGCGTGCGCAGCGACAGGATGTTCATCAGCGAGCGAGCGTTGACCGTCACGTACGCCGACGAGTAGATGGTGAGCGGCAGCACGATGCGCGCCACCTCGCGCGCGATCCCGGCGTCGAGCATGCGGCGGTAGGCGGCGTACGCCTCCGTGCACAACCGCCGGGTCTCCTCTTCGACCAGCTTGTGCTGGTCCGGCGTGCCGTCCACGAACTGGTACTTGCCGGGCTTGCCCTCCTGGACCAGCTTCCGGTCACGGCCGGGGACGTAGAAGACGGGTCGAAGCTCGCGGTAACGTCCGGACTCCTCGTTGTAGGAGGCGATCCGGTGGCGCATGAGCTCACGGAAGACGAAGATCGGCGCCTGCACGTAGAAGGTCATCGAGTTGTGCTCGAAGGGTGACCCGTGCCGGTCGCGCATGAGGAAGTTGATCAGGCCCTTCGACCGCTCTGGATCGGCGTCGACGTCTTCGAGGGACTGCTCGCCTTTGGTCGAGACGCGCGCCGCGAACAGCACGTCGGCGTCCCGCGCCGAGGCGCGGACGAGCTCGACCGTCACGTCGCTGCGGAACTCGACCTGGGGCTCGTCGCTGCCCTGGCCACCGCCGGCCTGGCGACCTGCGAGGTCCCCATCATTGGTCGCCGAACCAGACGCAGGTGCCCTCTCCTCACCCATCTGTCACCCTTCTCGTCGCGTACGCGCTCGTGCTGTCGAGGGCCAGCCGACGGACGGTCGTCGACCCCGCCTCTCGCGCCAGCCTAGACCCGAGGTCGGACAGCCTTTCCGACGACGCCGGCGCCGGGATGGGAGGTGATCCGGGCCGCCAGCGGACGGCCGCGGGCTGGCCACGGTCCGCATCCGGACGCCCACCGTCCGATCCGCCCGGTCGACGATGGTCGCCTCCTATCCTGAGCGACCCAAGGTCGGCCTCGTGAGGGACGGCTCGCCAAGGGGCCCGTCTCGTGAGGCCCTGCGCCGTGGGACGCGACTCGACGAGGAGGTCGGCATGACCGTGCGCCGCGACGTCGTCGTTCACCGGGGCTGGGAGGTCGTCCGCCTGTGCACGCCCGACCTCTCTGTCGACGTCGTGCCCGGCAAGGGCGGTGACATCACCTCGGTCCGGTGGCGACCCGACGACGTGGAGCTGATGTGGCAATCGCCGTGGGGCCTGCGGCACCGGGGCGCGCCGTTCATCCCGGGTGACAGCGAGGCCACCCTCATGGACTGGTACCCAGGCGGATGGCAGACGGTCTTCCCCAACGCCGGTCCCGCCGTCGAGGAGCACGGCGTCACGTGGGGCATGCACGGCGAGGCGTGGCTCGCGCCGTACGACTGGGAGCCCACGGCCGACGACGAGGTGCTCTTGCGTACCCGGCTTGTGCGCAGCCCGTTCGAGATCGAACGCCGGATCCGGGTGCGAGACGCCGCCCTCACGGTCACCGAGACCGTCCGCAACGTCGGTGGGACGCCGGTCGAGGTGGCCTGGGGACACCACATCGCCTTCGGTCAGCCCTTCCTCGATGGCGACTGCCGCCTCGAGGTGCCGACGCCGAACCCACCGACGTTCGTCGTGGACGACGAACGGGACCGTCCGGCGTCGGATCTGCCGCCGGGAGCCACGTTCCCGTGGCCGAAGGCTCGGGACCGCTCCGGCGTGGACGTCGACCTTCGGGTGGTGCCGGGTCCGGACCGGCCAGTCGACCGACTGGGCTACCTGGTCGGCCTCACCGCAGGTCGGGTGGAGCTCACCAACCAGCGTCGCCGGCTCCGGGCTCGGCTCGACTGGGACGTCACGGTGATGCCGTACACCTGGCTGTGGTACGAGATGCACGCCACGGAGACCTTCCCGTGGTACCGGGCGGTGTACGTGCTCGGGATCGAGCCGCACTCCAGCTACCCCGGTCAGGGCTTGCACGCGATCCGCGAGAAGACCGGGACGCAGCTGCGGTTCGAGCCAGGCGAGGAGCGAACCGCGACGACCACGCTGACGGTCACCCGGGTCTGACCGCGGGCCGAACGCCCTCGCCGAAGGCTCACTCGTCACCAGACGTCCGTCACACGAGGCTGCGTGCGCGCGACCTGATGACCTGACAAACGGTGCCTCCAGACCGGTCCAGGACATCCGTGATCATCGTCGGCGAATAAGTCCTACAACTCCAGTAGGGTGCGCCCAGCGACGGGCAGGCCGTCCACGCCGTCCCCGCCACCGCCGGCTCGAGACCGGCCTGGTGGGAGTGGACGGACGGGAGCCCGTCGGTCACGTCTGCGCGGAAGGGGCGTCGAGGTGGTACGTCGGCTGCGAGCGCTGTGGATGGCCATTCTCCTCGGGCTGGTTGTCGTCGTCTCTCCACCACCGGTGGCGGCGTCCTCCGACCTCCCGCCGGGCTCGGAGGACGACCTGGCCCGCCTCTACTACCGCCTGCTGCTGGAGAACACCCGCTTCCAGGAGAGCACCTGGAACGAGGACGAAGGCTCGTACGGCGTCGAGAACTGGGACGTCGTCGGCACCCTGGGCAACGCCGTCCTGCTCAAGTTCGGCACCTACGACGAGACGATCGCCGGGGTCGACAAGGAGACCTTGCGCGACCACACCGTCCGCAGCATCGCCAAGGCCGTCGCCAGGAACCGCTTCGTGGATCCGGAGCAGGGCACGTGGGGAGCGCGCGTCTACTGGGACGCCACGATGGAGGCCTACCTCGCGGATGCCGCGCACCTGATGTGGGACGAGCTCGACGCGACGACGCGGGAGAACGTCCTGACGATGATCCGTGGCGAGGCCACCTACCTCGCCGACGTCGGCGCCGACCCCACCGACCCCAGTCGCGAGGGCGGCACCACCAACGGGCTCGCCGGTGGCTACCTGCGCGACACCAAGATGGAGGAGATGGGCGCCCGCACGATGATGCTGTCGGCGGCCGACGCCTATCTCCCCGGTGATCCGGACGCGCCCAGGTGGCGAGAGTGGCTGGATCGCTGGACGCTCAACATGGCCGGCCTGCCGGTCGCGGACCAGGTGAACCCCACGCCGATCTCCGGCACGCCGGTCTCGGAGTGGAACACTGCGCACAACATCTTCGACACCTACACGTCGGAGAACCACGACACGTGGAACGGGATGTACCAGCAGTCGGCGAGCGCCTATCCCGGCCGCAACATCCCTCGTTACCTGCTCACGGGGCGTCCGATCCCGCCCAGTCAGCTCACTCCCCCGAACAACGACGAGCTCACCGACGTGCTGAACCGCCTCGGCACCCGCGCGGGCGTGCCCGTCGAGCACATGATCGCCGACCGTCAGCACCTCTACGGCCGCAGCCTGCTGCCCCTCACCTACCGGGCGACGGTGACCGGTGACCGCATGGCCGCGCGAGCGGAGCGGATGCTGGCCGAGCACTTGGTCCCCTACGTGGCCGCACCACCCGTCGGGCGCCTGGTCAAGTTCGGGCAAGGCACTCAGTACGAGACGGAGGCGCGGGCGGAGCTCGCCTACGCCTACCTGTTGCATTACTGGCGGCACCGGCTGGCCGGTGACGTGCGGCCGGTGAGCGAGCGCGAGTACTTCCGGTTGGCGTCGGGGGTCAGCGACTTCGGCGAGGTGCCGGGACACGTCGCCCACCAGACCGAGCATGCCCTGGCGATCCCGGTGAGCAAGCCCGGCTACGCCAAGTTCGTCTACCTTCCCAACCACGACGACTGGTTCGTCAACCCGGCGAGCAAGTCACCGTCGTTCCTCCCCTCGGTGGCCACGCCGGACTCGTTCACCGTGCGGACCTACACCAAGACCCGCGACGGTGTGGACGCGACCGCAAGCGTGGTGCGCCGAGGGACGTCGTACGCGGGCTTCACCACGCTCCCGGACGGCTCGGTCGTCTACGCCACCACGGGCACGGGTGAGGACGAGGGCTACCTCCGGCTCTTCAACCTCTCCATCCCCGGCATCCCGGGACTCGACGGCGACCGGACGTTCACGACGGCGTCGGGCCAGGTCACGTTGCCGCGCGACGACCTCGGCAACGGCGGCACACAGACGCTGACGTTCCCCGCCACGACGGTGCGCCACCTGCGGATGGTGGGCGTGCAAGCCCAGTCGCAGTGGGGCTACTCGATGTACGAGTTCGAGGCGTACGGGCCGGACAGCGATGTCAACCTCGCCTTGGCGAAGCCGGCCACAGCGTCGTCGTTCTACGGAGAGGCCAGCACGCCGGACAAGGCGGTGGACGGCGACCCCACCACCCGGTGGGCCAACTCAGCGGACGAGCGGCCGACGATGCGGGCCTGGTGGGCGGTCGACCTGGGCGCCGAGGTCGAGGTCGCCCGGGTCCGGATCCGCTGGCAAGAGGACGCCTGGCCACTCAACTACCGCATCGAAGGCTCGGTCGACGGCGAGACCTGGACCACGCTCGCGACCGTTCCCCGCTGGACCACGCTCGACGGCGACTGGCTCAACGTGGACGGCCGCGCCGGCTTCGTGATCAAGGGATCGACGAATCCGATCGGTGTGGCCCCTGAGGCCGTTGCGCTCTCGCACGGGCCGGCTGCGGGGGCGGCCGGCATGGTGGTGCGTGGCTACCCCGCGCAAACGCCGGACGAGACGGCGAGGCTCGCCCGGCAGCCACAACCGTCTGGCGGGCCGAGCACACTGCGGGCGGCTCTCAACGGCGAGTACCTCTCGCTGTTCAACCTCTCCGACGACCCAATCGACAAGGCTGCCTTGACAGTGCCGCAGGAGGGTGCCACGCGGACGCTCTACCGGGGCGTCCAACGCCTCACGCCCGACGGTCTCACGTACACCGTCTCGCTCCCCGCCGCCTCCGCGGCCGTCGAGCCGCCCCGCTTCACACTGACCAGCTCCCGGCGAGTGTCCGGCCTCACGGTGGAGGTCGCCGACTCGCACACCGTGGTGATCCACCACGAGGGGAGCGAGCGGGCCGTGGTGCGGCTCACCTCGCTCGCCACGGGCGAGCGTCGGACCGTCAGCGTCGCGCCAGGCGAGGTCACCACGGTCGGGTTCGCCAAGGGTGTGCGCACGCCCACCACCGACCTGGCACGCGGCCGGCTCACCTACCCCGGCTCACCGCTGCCAGCGGGGATGACGGACCCAGACCTGGCCGTCGACGGTGACCCCGACACGGCGTGGCGCCCGGGCGGACCTGACCGATCGCTCGTGGTCAACCTGGCCGGACGACACCGCGTGCGAGCGGTCACGCCCGTGTGGACCTCCGGCTCCGTGCCGCCCTACACCGTGGAGACGTCCGTCGACGGGGTGACCTGGCAAGGCTGGACGCCAGGTGCAGAGGCTCACTACCTCGCGATCCGGGTGCCTTCCTGGCGGCCGAGCCACGCCAGCCTCGCCGAACTCCGAGTGACGGGTGAGTGACCTCCAGCGCGAGCCACGCCCGGGGCTGGGGCTGAGCCAGGCCTCGAGCGAGCACCAGTCACGTCTCCGCAGCACGAGGCCCCGCGATCCCACGTGGGCCCTCCGTGTCGGACCCGGCGCTGCCCCCACGCCGGGCACCGCACGCTGGGCACCCTGCGCTGGGCGTGTCCTGGAGCTGGCATGCTGACCACGACGGTGGCTTCCGTCGACAGCGCAACCTACTATCGGTAGACGGTGGTGTCGGCGTAGAGGTGAGCGGGTTCATGACAGCCGGGATCGCGGACACGGCACAAGCGAGACAATCGGACGTCTGCACACTGCTCTGCGCGTTCGCCAACACATTCGACGTCGAGGATGGGTCGGACGCACTAGCAGACCCGGCGGGGCTCACCGCATGGCTGAGCACGTACGGCCTCCTCGACCAGCCAGCGACGGCCGGCCCCGCCGACGTCCAGCTCGCGCGCCGCCTGCGCGACGGGGTCCGGCAGGCGATGGCCCAGCACCACGATGGCGACGTCGAGACCGCGATCCCCGATCTCGACGAGGCGGCCCGCGCGCTTCCCCTCAGGACGACCTTCGACGGCACGCGACCCCGCCTCGTTCCAAGCATCACGGGCGTCCGGGCAGGACTAGCCCGAGTCCTCGTCGCCATCATCGAGGCCCAGACCGCCGGCGCATGGATTCGGCTCAAGCTGTGCGGCGCCGACGACTGCGCATGGGCGTACTACGACACGTCCAAGAACCGCTCTCGGCTCTGGTGCTCCATGGAGGTCTGCGGCAACCGCCAGAAGACCCGCGCCTACCGGGCGCGGCGACGGGCGAGCCAGCGGAACTCCGACGGGCAGCCGGCTGCCGATGGCGAAGCTGCGAGGATGGGGCGATGAGCAAACAGACGGCCGACGTCCGCGTGCGTGTCGCGTGGCCGGCCGACACACCCGCCGTCGCACGGGTCCAAGTTCGCGCGTGGCGCCAGGTCTATGCCTCGGTCCTGCCTCGCGAGGTGCTGGACGCCCTGGACGAGGAGGCGATCGCGCAGCAGTGGCGGCTCTCCCTGCTCCGGCCGCCCGACGCCCGCCACCGGCTGCTCGTGGCCTTCGAGGGCGACCAGCTCGTCGGCTACGCGGCCACCGGCCCGGCCGACGATCCCGACGCCGACCCGATCGCCGACGGCGCGATCAACGCTCTCCACGTCGATCCGGACTACACCGGTCGCGGGCACGGCTCCCGACTGTTGCAGGCCTGCGCGGACACCCTCGTGGCCGATGGGTTCCGCCGTGCCGTGACGTGGCTGGTGAGCACGGACGACGTCCTGCGGCGGTTCCTCAGCGAGGCCGGCTGGGCGCCCGACGGCGCGTTCCGGGAGCTGGACCTCTACGGCGATGGGGCGGTTCGGGTCAAGCAGGTCCGTCTGCACTGCGCGCTGCCCGAGCCGGATCCCGAAGGCGACCCCCAGGGCGACACCACCGACTCGTAATTGTCGGTGTCGTCCGTCAGAATGCCCCGCATGACCGACCTCGACACCCAGACCGTGCCCACCGACGCCCGACGAGCCGTCATCCGTGACGCGGCCGCCATCGGCGTCGCCACCGGTGCGTACGGCGTCTCCTACGGCGCGATCGGCATAGCCGCCGGGCTGTCGGTGGCGCAGACCTGCGCGCTGTCGCTGCTGGCCTTCACCGGTGCCTCCCAGTTCGCCTTCGTCGGCGTGGTCGGGGGCGGCGGCGCCCTGGTCTCCGCCGTCGCCACCGCGCTCCTGCTCGGCACGCGCAACGCCTTCTACGGCCTGCGCCTGACCAGCCTGCTCGATCCGCGCGGGCTCCGCCGGCTCCTCACGGCGCACGTGGTGATCGACGAGACCACCGCGATGGCCGTGGGCCGTCGCACACCCGAGCTCGCCCGTCTGGGCTTCTGGGCGACCGCGATCATCCTGTTCTCGCTGTGGAACCTTGGAACCCTCATCGGCGCGCTCGCTGGAAGCGCGCTCGGCGACCCCCGCGTGTACGGCTTCGACGCCGCCGCACCAGCCGCCTTCCTCGCACTCCTGCGTCCGCAGCTGGCTAGTCGGCGTGCGGGGGCCGTCGCGATCGCGGCCGCGCTCATCGCCATCGCTCTCGTGCCGCTCGTTCCGGTCGGCGTCCCTGTCCTGCTCGCCGGCGCCGCCGCCGTCGTCGCGGGGCTGTGGCGGGCGACCAACGCCACGGTGGAGGAGAACCGATGACGCTGTGGACCGCCGTCCTCCTGGCCGCCGCCGGGTGCTACCTGCTCAAGCTCGCTGGGCTGTCCGTGCCACAGCAAGTCCTGGAGCGGCCCGCGGTGCGGCGAACCGCCGCCTTGCTGCCGGTGGCGCTGCTGGCCGCTCTCGTGGTCGTCCAGACCTTCAGCAGCGGGCAGCGGCTGGTCCTCGACGCTCGCGCGGTGGGACTCGGTGTTGCGCTGGCGGCGGTGCTGCTCCGCGCGCCCTTCATCGTCGTCGTTGCGGCAGCCACGGTCGCGACCGCGCTCACCCGACTGATCCTGTGAGAGCGCTCGTCTCTCCACCGTCGACTCGACGACCTCGACCAGCGCGGAGAGCTCGGCCAAGGTCGGACGGCTGTCTCAGCGCCTGAGACCCTCCACGCCGTCCGCCAGCACACCTCCCATGCGCGGCCTAGCGTCGAAGCAGAGGTCGAGAAGGGGAGGCGCCATGGCCGCGTACCGCATCCTCACCGACGAGCAAGCCGAGCACTTCCTCCAGCGGGGCTACGTCGTCATCCGAGAGTGCTTCAGCCGAGAAGCGGCGGCTGAGTTCACCGACTCGGTCTGGACTCGCCTGGGATACGACCCCCACGACCCGTCCACCTGGGCCGAGCCGTCGGTGCACATGCCCACCCACCGGACCGTCGAGGTCAAGGACTTCGCACCCAAGGTCTGGGCGGCGGTGTGCGACCTGCTCGGTGGCGAGGACCGCATCGCCCAGCCATACCTGTGGGGTGACGGCTTCATCGTCAACCTGTTCGAAGGCGCCGACCGCCCCTGGCAGCCGCCGTCACCGGAAGCCCGTGGCTGGCACAAGGACGGCGACTTCTTCCGCCACTTCCTCGACTCCCCCGAGCAAGGTCTGCTCACTCTCGTGCTCTGGTCCGACGTCCGCCCGCGAGGCGGCGCGACCTTCATCGCGGCGGACTCGGTCGGACCCGTCGCTCGCTACCTCGCCGAGCGGCCGGGCGGCGTCCGGCCCGACGAGTTCGACATCCCCGCGCTCATCGCCCAGTGCTCCGACTTCGTCGAGGCGACCGGTCGGGTGGGTGACGTCTACCTCCTCCACCCGTTCGTCCTGCACGCCAAGGCGCAGAACCTGCTGCGGCTGCCGCGGCTCATCACCAACCCGCCGGTCCACCTCGCCGAGCCGATGTGCTTCGACCGCGACCCCGACGAGCTGTCGCTCGTGGAGCGGGCGGTGCTGCGTGGCCTGGGCGTGGACAGCTACACCTTCACACCCACCGCCCCACGGGAGCGGATCACTCCTGAACGGGTCCGGCGGCAGGAGCGGATGTTGGCCGAGGAGCGACGCCGGCTCGCCGCCGGCCTCGGCGACGCGGCCCGGTGACGACGTGCCTCGGTGACGGAGCCGACGACGTGCCGCGGCCGGGGCCTCGCTGTCGAGAACCCTCAGCGCAAGCCCAGGAGGTGCTCGAGGCCCACCGTCAGACCCGGCCGGTCGACGACCGACCGAACGGCCAGTAGGACACCCGGCATGAACGACGTCCGGGACAGCGAGTCGTGCCGGATGGTGAGCGTCTCGCCGTGGCCGCCGAACAGCACCTCCTGGTGCGCCACGAGCCCGGCGAGTCGCACGCTGTGCACGCGGATGTCGCTCACCCGCGCGCCTCGCGCGCCCTCGACCTCCTGGGTGGTGGCGTCGGGCGGCTCACCGAGACCCGCCGCCTTCCGCGCGTCCGCGACCAGGTCGGCGGTCCGCGCTGCCGTTCCGGACGGCGCGTCCGCCTTGCCCGGGTGGTGAAGCTCGACGATCTCGACCGACTCGAAGTGCGGGGCGGCGAGCTCGGCGAAGCGCATCATCAGCACCGCGCCCACGGAGAAGTTCGGTGCGATCACAACGCCGACCCCTGGCGCGCCGTCGAGCCATCCGCGCACCGTTTCCAGCCGCTCAGTCGTGAAGCCGGTCGTGCCGACCACGGCGTGCAGACGGTTGTCCACGCAGAAGCGGAGGTTGTCCATCACCGCGTCGGGATGGGTGAAGTCGACGACGACCTGGGCACCTCCCGCGACGAGTTGGTCCCTCGGGTCGCCCACGTCCACCTGAGCCACGAGCTCCATGTCGTCGGCGGCACTCACCGCTCGACAGACCTCCGAGCCCATCCGCCCGCGCGCGCCGAGCACACCCACCTTGATCGTCATCGACGTCCCTCTCTCGTCCGACACGACTCAGCGCACAGCCGACGCGAACCGCTCCGGGTCGTCGAACGGTCCGACCACCGCCAGCGACGGGGTCGCGGTGAGCAGCTCTCGCGCGACCGCGCGGACATCGTCCAGGGTCACCGCGTCGATCCGGCGCAGGATCTCGTCGACGCTCAACAGCTCACCGTAGACGAGTTCGGCCTTGGCCAGGCGCGACATGCGAGAGCCGGTGTCCTCCAACCCCAGCACCAGCGAGCCGCGCATCTGACCTTTCCCTCGCGCGAGCTCCTCCTCGGTGATGCCGTGCTCGGCGACCTTGGCCAACTCCTCCCGGCACAGCTTGAGCACCTCGTCGGCCTTGCTCGGCAGGCAGCCGGCGTAGACGCCGAACATGCCGGCGTCCGCGTAGTGGGAGACGAAGGAATAGACCGAGTACGCCAGGCCCCGCTTCTCGCGAATCTCCTGGAACAGCCGGCTCGACATGCCGCCGCCGAGCGCGGCGTTGAGCACGCCCAGCACGAACCGCCGTTCGTCCGTGCGAATCAACCCGGGGACACCGAGCACGAGGTTCACCTGCTCGGTCGACCGGGAGACCAGACCCACCTCGCCATGCCGTACGGACGGCCCCGCGCCACCGACGCGTGGCGGCGCCGGGGAGGCCTCGCCGTCCAGCGAAGCGCCGAACGCCTCGCGGACCAGCCGAACCACTTTCCGGTGGTCGACGTTGCCAGCCGCGGACACCACCGTGACCGGAGGTCGGTACCGGCGCCGGTAGTACGTGACCACCTGGCGGCGCGTGAGCGCCTGAATGGACTCCACCGTGCCGAGAATCGGCCGGCCCAGGGGCGAGTCACCCCACAGCTGCCGCGCGAAGACGTCGTGCACGGCATCGGACGGGTCGTCCTCGTGCATGGCGATCTCCTCGAGGATGACGCCCCGCTCGCTCTCCACGTCCGCGGAGGCGAGGACGGAGGAGGTCACCATGTCGCAGACGACGTCCACGGCCAAGGGGAGGTCCGTGTCGAGCACCCTGGCGTAGTAGCAGGTGTACTCCTTGGTGGTGAAGGCGTTCATCTCGCCGCCCACCGCGTCGATCGCCGAGGAGATCTCCAGGGCGTCGCGCCGCTTGGTGCCCTTGAACAGCAGGTGCTCCAGGTAGTGGCTGGCGCCTGCGAGCGAAGGTGTCTCGTCCCGCGACCCCACGCCCACCCAGACACCGAAGGTCACCGAGCGCACCTGCGGCATCGCCTCGGTGACGACACGGAGTCCACCCGGCAAGACCGTCCGGCGGACGATGCCGCCGTCCTCCTCCGTGAGCAGGGTCCTGGTCGTGCCGGGTGGTTGACTCGTGCGAAGCCGAAGGGAACGCGGGCTCACTTCTTGCGGGGCTTGTTGGAATCGTCGAGGACGGGCACGAGGGACAGCTTGCCACGTTCGTCGATCTCGCCGATCTCCACCTGCAGCTTGTCACCAACCTTGAGGACGTCCTCGACGTTCTCGACCCGCTTACCACCCGACAGCGCGCGCAACTTGGAGATGTGCAGCAGCCCGTCCCGGCCCGGCACCAAGGAGATGAACGCGCCGAAGTTCGTGGTCTTGACCACCGTGCCGAGGTAGCGTTCGCCGACCTCCGGCATCGCCGGGGTCGCGATGCCCGCGATCATGGCGCGCGCCGCCTCCACCGACTCGCCGTCGACAGCGCCGATGAAGATCGTGCCGTCGTCCTCGATGGTGATCTCGGCACCGGTGTCGTCCTGGATCTGGTTGATGACCTTGCCCTTCGGCCCGATCACCTCGCCGATCTTGTCCACCGGGATCTTCATCGTGAGGATGCGCGGCGCGTACGGCGACATCTCCGCCGGCGCGGAGATCGCCTTCTCCATCACGCCGAGGATCGTCAGCCGAGCGTCCCGCGCCTGCCGCAGCGCCGACGCCAGCACCGACGCCGGGATGCCGTCGAGCTTGGTGTCCAGCTGCAGCGCCGTGATGAAGTCCCGAGTGCCGGCGACCTTGAAGTCCATGTCGCCGAACGCGTCCTCAGCACCGAGGATGTCGGTCAGCGTGACGTACCTGGTCTCGCCGTCGACCTCGTCGCTGATGAGCCCCATCGCGATACCGGCAACTGGCGCCTTCAGCGGTACCCCAGCGCTGAGCAGGGACAGTGTCGAGGCGCAAACCGAACCCATCGAGGTCGAGCCGTTGGAGCCGATCGCCTCCGAAACCTGGCGGATGGCGTACGGGAACTCCTCACGGGACGGGAGGACGGGCACCAGCGCCCGCTCGGCGAGCGCGCCGTGACCGATCTCGCGCCGCTTCGGTGAGCCGACGCGTCCGACCTCACCGGTCGAGTACGGCGGCATGTTGTAGTTGTGCATGTAGCGCTTGGTGGTGTCCTCGGCCAAGGTCAGGCCGATGCGACGCTCCATCGACAGCATGTTGAGCGTCGTGACACCGAGGATCTGGGTCTCACCGCGCTCGAACAGCGCCGAGCCGTGGACCCGGGGCACCACATTGACCTCCGCCGCCAGCGGACGGATGTCGGTCGGGCCACGACCGTCGATGCGGACGCCTTCCCGCAGCACCCGGTCGCGGACCAGCTTCTTGGTCAGCGCACGCAGCGCCGCAGCGATCTCCTTCTCGCGGCCCTCGAAGTCGGCGCCGAGACGCTCCAGGGCCAGCGCCTTGACCTCGTCGAGGCGGTCCTCCCGCTCGGCCTTCTTCGAGATCGTCAGCGCCTCAGCGAGCTCGGACTGCACCGCCTGAGACACCGCCTCGTAGACGTCGTCCTCGTAGTCGTTGAAGAGCGGGAACTCCGCGACCGGCTTGGCGGCCTTCTCGGCGAGCTTGGCCTGGGTCTGGCACATGACGCGGATCGGCGCCTTCGCGGCCTCCAGGCCCTCGGCCACGACCTCCTCAGTCGGCGCTTGACGGCCGGACTGGACGAGGTTCCAGGTCGCCTCGGTGGACTCCGCCTCGACCATCATGATCGCGACGTCGCCGTCCTCGAGCAGCCGCCCGGCCACCACCATGTCGAACACGGCGTTCTCGAGCTCACTGCGCCGCGGGAACGCCACCCACTCGTTGTCGATCAAGGCCACCCGGACCGCGCCGACCGGGCCGGAGAACGGGAGGCCGGCGAGCTGGGTGGAGGCTGACGCGGCGTTGATCGCGAGGACGTCGTAGATGGCGTCCGGGTGCAGCGCCAGCACCGTGACGATGATCTGCACCTCGTTGCGCAGACCCTTGACGAACGACGGCCGCAGCGGCCGGTCGATCAGTCGGCAGGTCAAGATCGCGTCCTCGCTGGGCCGGCCCTCGCGACGGAACACCGAGCCGGGGATCTTGCCGGCCGCGTAGCTGCGCTCCTCGACGTCGACCGTCAGCGGGAAGAAGTCGAACTGATCTCTGGGCTGCTTGCTCGCCGACGTCGCCGACAAGACCATCGTCTCGTCGTCGAGGTAGGCGACGGCCGAGCCTGCCGCCTGCTGGGCGAGCCGCCCGGTCTCGAAACGAATCTTGCGAGGGCCGAAGCGGCCGTTGTCGATGACCGCCTCGACGCTGTGAATACCGGGACCCTCCACTGGGCGCCCTCCTCATGGTCGGGGAGCGTCGGCGAACCCAGGGTAGGAAGCGAAGCCGGTCTTCGATCGAGGCGCTCGGGACGCAGCCGTCAGCGGACAGCCCGAGGGCCACTACCGAGGACCGGCGAGCTCTCTGCCAGTGGTCGCCGACCGCTCCTGCTGTTGTGTGACCGGGAGCGGGACGAAGCACCGCTCCCGGGATATGTCGACCGCTACCGCCGCAGACCAAGCCGCTCGATGAGCGACCGGTAGCGCTCGATGTCCTTCTTTGCCAGGTAGTTAAGCAGCCGGCGCCGCTGCCCCACGAGAAGGAGCAGCCCGCGGCGGCTGTGGTGGTCGTGCTTGTGCACCTTGAGGTGCTCGGTCAGGTGGTTGATCCGATGCGTCAGCAGCGCGACCTGAACCTCGGGCGAGCCTGTGTCGCCCTCTTTGGTCGCGAACTCTTCAATGATCCGCTTCTTCGTGGCGGTGTCGAGCGACACGACGCTCCCTCCCATAGGTCCGTTGCGCGGCGCACCAGGGCACGTCCACCTGGGCACTCTCTGTCCGCGGCCGGTTCACGGCCCAGTCAGGTTATCAGCAGCCCCGCTCCCCGTCCGACTGGTGGTGGGATGACACCCGCTGAACGGCGCCCAAAGGGGCAGATAGCGGTCCGGTCGCTCTCCTGGAGCAGGCGCTCTCGAACCGGGCCGAGTGGGGCGCCGGTGGACGCCAGATCGGTTCGGCTCCGGGGGTTGTTCAGGGGCGGGGCACGTCGAGGATCTGCCGGATCCGCTCGACGTCCTCTCCCATCTGCGCGACCAGCGCCTCCACGGAGTCGAAGCGCTGCTGCCCACGAACCCGCTCGACGAAGCTCACCACAACCCGGACGCCGTACAGCTCGAGGTCGTCGCGGTCGAGGACGTACGCCTCGACCCGGCGGGGCTCGTGCCCGAACTGGGGGTTGGTGCCCACCGAGATGGCCGCGGGCAGCGGCGTGCCGGCCTTCGTGCCGTCGTCCACTCGGCGAAGCCACCCGGCGTAGACGCCGTCGGCCGGGAGTGCCATACCGGGCGAGGGGGGCACGTTCGCGGTGGGATAGCCCAGCTCACGACCGCGATGAGCACCTTCGACCACGGTGCCCTCGACCTCGAACAGACGGCCGAGCAGCTCGTTCGCGCCGGCGACATCGCCCTCCTCCAGCCGCTGACGCACGACCGTGGACGACACCGCCTCCGCCTGCGCGGGCCGGTCGAGCTCGGCGTCAACCCGTCGGCTCAGTCCCTCGACGGTGAAGCCGAACCGTTCGCCCAGTCGGCGCAGCAAGGCGACATCGCCCTTCGCCTTGTGACCGAACCGGAAGTCCTCGCCCACAACGACGGCCACCGGCCGCAGCGTGTCGGTGAGTTCCCGCACGAACTCCTCAGCCGGCTGCTGGGAGCGCTCCTTGTCGAACGGGATCACCAGGGCGGCGTCGACACCGAGGGCCTCGAAGAGCTCCAGGCGCCGGTCCACCGTGGCCAGGAGTGGCGGTACGGCGTCGGGTCGGACCACCGCGGTGGGATGTGGGTCGAACGTGACCACCACCGCCTTGGCACCGTGAGCCCGCGCCTGCTCGACGGTACGCCCGATGACCCGCTGGTGGCCTCGGTGCACTCCATCGAAGACGCCGATGGTGACGGCTGTCGGCCCCAGGTCGGAGGGCACCTCGGTCACATCGTCCCAGCGTCGCATCAATCACGTCTCCGTCATGTCGTCCACCCACCGCCGGGTGGTCCGGTTCAGCCTGTCCAGGGTGCCAGACGGCCGGCAGCGACAGTGGTCGGTCCGGCCCACGCCGCGTGTCGTTCCTCGCCGCCCACCCGCTCAACCCGCGAACACGGCGACAGGCCGCGCGCCCTGCTCGGTGTCCTCGTACAAGGCCAGGAACCGGCCGTCCGGCCCGAACATCGCCACCCGACCCGCGCCGAGGCGCACATGGGGCAGTCGCTGTCCGAACCCCACCAGTCGGGCAGTCTCCGCGTCCAGGTCGTAGCGGGGGAACGTCTCGGCGGCAACCTCGGCGATCGGCTGGACCTGGAAGTCCTCCTCCAGCTCCGCCAAGGGCCGAGCTCGGTCGAGCCCATACCGGCCGACCCTGGTCCGGCGCAGAGCGCGCAGGTGGCCACCGACGCCGAGCTTGGCTCCCAGGTCACGAGCCAGAGCCCGGATGTACGTGCCGCTCGAGCAGTCCACGACCACGTCCAGGTCCACCTCGTCGCCCAAGCGGCGGATCTCTCGAACATCGAACCGACTGACCACGACGCGCCGGGGTGGCAGCTCGACCCGCTGGCCCGCTCGGACCTTGCGGTAGGCACGCTCGCCGCCGACCTTGACCGCCGACACCGCTGACGGCACCTGGAGGATCTCGCCGGTCAGCTCCGCGACGCCGGCATGGATCTGCTCGGTCGTGACGTGCCCGGCCGGTGTCCTCGACACCACCTCCCCCTCGGCGTCGTCGGTCTGGGTCGCGACGCCGAGTCGGATGGTGGCCTCGTAGGACTTGTCCTCCAGCGCGAGGTGTCCAAGCAGCCGCGTGGCGCGCTCAACGCCGAGCACCAGCACCCCGGTCGCCATGGGGTCGAGCGTGCCGGCGTGTCCGACGCGACGTGTCCTGGCCAGCCGCCGAACCCGGCTCACCACGTCGTGGGAGGTCATCCCGGCTGGCTTGTCGACTATGACGATCCCGTCGACCGCCACACTCACACACTCCTTGTCTTGAGGATCGCCCGATCTTCGGACCGCTCCGGTGAACGGCCGGCTCACCGAAGGACACGCCGGCGTCGGCCGTGTCCCTCGACGTCTTACTCCGCCTCAGAGTCATCCTCCGACGGGGTCCGATAAGGATCGGGGTCACCGGCGTACTGGGCGTTGGCCGCCCGCCGGGCCACCTCCGCGTCGGACTCCCGTGCCCGGCGCAAGAGATCCTCGATGTGCGCGGCGTTCTCCGGTACGGCGTCAGGCACGAACCGAAGGCTGGGCGTGTGCCGGAGCCCGAGCTGGCGGCCCACCTCGGACCGGATCATGCCCGTGGCGCTGGCCAGGGCCGCCGCCGTGCCCGCTCGGTCCTGGTCACCGCCGAACACCGTATAGAAGACCGTCGCGTCGCGCAGGTCCCCGGTGAGGCGGACGTCCGTCACGGTCACGAAGCCGAGTCTGGGGTCCTTGACCCTCCGCTCGAGCATTCCCGCGACGATGACACGGATCCGGTCGGCCAGCTGGTTCACCCGCGCTTGGTTCATCGCCATCCTCTCCTTGGCCTTCTCAGCGACGGATCCTGTCGTCCTTTGTCCGGGGTTGTGGACGTGCTCAGCTTCCCGCCAGCGACCGGTTGACGCCTAGTCGTCGGCGGAGAAGAGCTGCCTGCGTACGTCCAGGATCTCAATCTCCGGTCTGCTCGCCAGCAGGCGCTCCACGGCGTCGAGAACATCTCGGCACTGGCGCGCTTCCCCGCTGACCACCGCGACCCCGATCTCGGCGCGACGGTAGAGGTCGTGATAGCCGGTCTCGGCGACCGAGACACTGAACCGACGTTGGATCTCGGCCACGACCGGACGGATCGTGGAGCGCTTCTCCTTCAGGGACCGAACCGCCCCGAGGCGCACATCGGCGCACAACGTTCCCGTGAACACCTTGACTCCGACACGCCCTCGCGCGTCGACCCAGTGACGCCTGGCCAGGACCGGGTCCGGCAGCACCGGCCGGGCGCCACTGACCCCGCCGGCGGGCCGGTGGCTGGTCACTGTCGAGCGACCAGCCACCGGCCACCTCGGTCAGTCGCGGGGCTTCTCTCGCATCTCGAACGTCTCGACGACGTCGCCGATCTTGATGTCGTTGAAGTTCTGCAGGGTCAGACCGCACTCGAAGCCCTCACGGACTTCAGTGGCGTCGTCCTTGAACCGCCGCAGCGAGGCGATCTCGGTGTTGTCCGCCACGACGGCGCCGTCGCGGAGCAAGCGAGCCTTGGCGTTGCGTCGGATGACCCCGCTCGTGACGAGGCAACCGGCGATCGTGCCGAAGCGGCTGGACCGGAAGATCTCCCGGACCTCGGCGGTGCCGAGCTGGACCTCCTCGTACTCGGGCTTGAGCAGGCCCTTGAGGGCGGCCTCGACCTCCTCGATCGCCTGGTAGATGACCGAGTAGTAGCGGATCTCCACGCCCTCTTGCTCGGCGAGCCGCTCGACCGACCGGCTCTGCGCCCGGACGTTGAACCCGATGATGATCGCGTTGTCGATGCTCGCCAGGTTGACGTCGTTCTCGGTGACGGCGCCGACGCCGCGGTGCAAGATCCGCAGGTCGACCTCCTCGCCGACATCGATCTTGCTGAGCGCGTCCTCGAGAGCCTCGACCGAACCCGACACATCGCCCTTGATGATGAGGTTGAGCGCCTGGCGCTCGGTGAGCAGCTCGGTGAGGTTCTCGAGGCTGACCCGCGGCGACCGCTTCGCGAACGACGCGTTGCGCTCGCGCGCCTCCCGCTTCTCCGCGATCTGACGCGCCACGCGGTCGTCGGGGACGACCAGGAAGTTGTCGCCAGCACGGGGCACCGACGACAGACCCAGGACGAGCACCGGCCGAGACGGCAACGCCTTGTCGACCTGCTGGCCGTGCTCGTCGAGCATCGCCCGGACGCGCCCGTACGCGGGACCGACCACGATCGAGTCGCCGACCTTCAACGTGCCTCGCTGCACCAGCACCGTGGCGACCGGGCCACGCCCCTTGTCCAGGTGGGCCTCGACGGTGACACCTTGGGCGGCCTGGTTGGGGTTCGCCCTGAGGTCGAGCGTCGCGTCGGCGGTCAGCACGATCGCCTCGAGCAGGTCGTCGAGGTTGAGTCGTGCCTTCGCCGAGATGTCGACGAACATCGTGTCACCGCCGTACTCCTCCGGCACCAGGCCGTACTCGGTGAGCTGGCCCCGCACCTTGGCCGGATCGGCGTCGGGCAGGTCGATCTTGTTCACCGCGACGACGATCGGCACACCGGCGGCCTTGGCGTGGTTGAGCGCCTCGATGGTCTGCGGCATCACACCGTCGTCAGCGGCCACCACCAGCACCGCGATGTCGGTCAGCTGGGCACCACGCGCACGCATGGCGGTGAACGCCTCGTGACCCGGGGTGTCGATGAAGGTGATCTTGCGTTCCTCTCCATCGACCTCGGTCGACACCTGGTAAGCGCCGATGTGCTGGGTGATGCCACCGGCCTCCCGGGCCGCGACGTTCTCGCCGCGGATCGCGTCGAGGAGCTTGGTCTTTCCGTGGTCGACGTGACCCATCACCGAGACCACCGGCGGACGAGGCTGCAAATCCTCCTCGTCACCCTCGTCCTCGCCGAACTCGATGGAGAACGACTCGAGCAGCTCGCGGTCCTCGTCCTCCGGCGAGACGATCTCGACGTCGTAGTCGAGCTCGGCGCCGAGCAGCTGCAGGGTCTCGTCGCTCACGGACTGGGTCGCGGTCACCATCTCGCCGAGGTGGAACATCACCTGGACGAGCGCCGCCGGGTCAGCGCCGATCTTCTCGGCGAAGTCGGTGAGGCTGGCACCGCGAGGTAGACGCACCTTCTGACCGCCGCCGCGCGGAACCCGCACGCCGCCGATCGTCGGCGCCTGCATGTTGTCGAACTCTTGCCGCTTCTGCCGCTTGGACTTACGGCCACGTCGCGTCGGTCCGCCCGGGCGTCCGAAAGCACCCGCGGCACCGCCACGGCCGCGTCCGCCGCCGCGGCCACCGAAGCCTCCACGCGGCGGAGCACCAGCCGGTGCACCGCCACCAGGACGCCCACCGCCACCGAGACGGCCGATCCCGCCACCAGCGCGGCCGGGCGTGCCCGTGCGACCGCTCGGAGCACCTGCGCGGCTCCCGGCTCCACCGGTGCGAGCGCTCGGTCCACCGGAGCGGCCACCAGGTCCACCCCGACCGGCGGGCACGCCACGACTCATCGGCCTCGGCGGCATCATCGCCGGGTTCGGGCGTGGGCCACCAGGCCGGTCGTCGGCGCGTGGCGGCATCATCGCTGGGCTCGGCCGAGGGATGCCCGTGCGGTCCTCACGACGGGCAGCGGGCTCTTGACGCTCAGTCCGTGGACCACGCATGCCAGTCGTCGACGTGAACGGGTTGTTTCCAGGACGAGGCCCAGCCCCCGGACGTGGCGCGGCGGGCTTAGGCCGCGGCTGCTCGCCGGCGCGGACCGCAGGGCCGCCCGGCGTTGGTCCTGGCGGACCAGGCCGCGGCGGGGTCGGGACCGGCCGAGGTGTCGGCGCCTGGCCAGCACCCGCGTCGGTACCGGGTGCGGCCGGACGCGGCCGTTCCGCCGCCTGCTCGTCGGTGGGCTGTGGGGACGGTGTGCCGACCTTCGCCGCCGGGGACTCAGCAGGAGGAACGACTGGGGAGGTCGGACGAGACGGTGCCGGCTTGCCTCCGTCCGTGGGAGCCGGCGCGGCCTTCTCGGCCGCTGGCGCTTCCGCGCGAGCCTGCGTCGGGGCGGCGTCGGTAGCCGACGCGGTGTCGGCCTTGCCGTCACCCTTGCCGCTCGCGGCTGCCTCGGCAGCGAAAGCCTCCTTGAGCTTGCGAACGACAGGCGCCTCGACGGTCGAGGACGCCGACCGGACGAATTCGCCCAGCTCCTGGAGCTTGGCCATGACGGCCTTGCTCTCGATGCCGAACTCCTTCGCGAGTTCGTAGACCCGGACCTTTGCCACTGCTCTCCTTTGCCGGCCCGGGCCCCTCGCGGGTCCAGGCCGCTAGTTCCTGCGCGTGCTCATCGCTCGGTTCTCATCGAGTGGTCATGAGCCGCTCGACCCACTTTCTTGCTCGGGCGTCACCCGTCGCCGGGTGTCGCCTTCGTCAGGTGACGCGTTGGGTACCAACGCTGGCCTGTCGGGCTGGCGGGTGGTTGTCGCTCCCTGCCCCTCGACGTCTCGCGCCGCGATGTAGCGGCGGAGCACCTCCAGATCGACCGGCCCTTCCGCGCGGAGCGCCCGGGGAAAGGCCCGTCGCCGTTCGGCCAGTCCGAAGCATTCTCGTGTGGGGTGCACGTGCGCCCCGCGCCCCGGTGCGCGACCGGAGGCGTCAGGGAGCACCCAGGCCGCGTCGCCGTCGCGCACGAGAACGACTCGGAGCAGTTCGGACTTGTCCGTACGATGCCGACACCCAACACACATCCGCACCGTGCGCGGACGTGTGTTCGGCTCCTGACCCGTACGACCCACCTCGGGAGAGTGTACCCAGACCGCCGGAGTCAGCCGGTGGTGGATCTCCGCCGGGGCCGGGCCGCCGGGGCACAGGAGGGCGTTTCGCTACGGAACCCGCCGGAAGAAACACCACGTCGACCTGGTTGATTCCCGCTCCGCTCGGCTGGCGTGGCCCAATGCGGTCAGTCGTGCCCGACCACGGTCATGACGACGGTCCACTCGGGCGCCGGAGCGAGGGCGGTCCGGGAGCACGAGCCGCTCAGCGGGCCCGAGACAGCCGCACCACGTCGGCGAGCGAGCGCAGCCACGGACGAGCTGACAAACCGCGGACGGGACGGGCTGACGGGCCTACGTGGTCGGCTGCTGATCGGTGGTGTGTCCGGCGACGGCCGGTTCGGTGTCAGGCCGAATGTCGATGCGCCAGCCGGTGAGGCGAGCCGCCAGCCGGGCGTTCTGTCCCTCACGCCCAATGGCCAACGACAGCTGGTAGTCGGGGACGATCACCCGAGCAGACTTCGACGCCGGGTCGACGATGTGCACCTGGCTCACGCGTGCCGGCGACAGCGCGTGCTTGATGTACTCGGCCGGATCCGCCGACCAGTCCACGATGTCGATCTTCTCGCCGTTCAGCTCGCTCATGACGTTGCGGACCCGAGCGCCGAGCGGTCCGATGCACGCACCCTTGGCGTTGACCGCCGGATTGTGGGACCGCACCGCCACCTTCGTCCGGTGACCCGCCTCGCGCGCGATCCCGGCGATCTCCACGACCCCGTCGGTGATCTCAGGGACCTCGAGAGCGAAGAGCTTCTTCACCAGGTTGGGGTGCGTACGGGAAAGGGTGATCTGCGGGCCGCGGAAGCCCTTGCGGACGGCGACCACGTAGCACTTGAGCCGGGTGCCGTGGGTGTACCGCTCGCCTGGCACCTGCTCCTGTGGCGGCAGGACACCCTCGACCTTGCCGAGATCGACCAGGACGACCCGGGGGTCCTTCCCTTGCTGGATCACCCCGGAGACGATGTCGCCCTCCTTGCCGGCGAACTCGCCGAACATCTGGTCGTCCTCGGCGTCACGAAGGCGTTGCAGGATGACCTGCTTCGCTGTCGTCGCCGCGATGCGGCCGAATCCGGACGGCGTGTCGTCCCACTCGCGAACCGCGCCGGTCTCCTCGTCCACCTCCTGGGCCCAGACGGTGACGTGGCCGGTACGTCGGTCAAGCTCGACGCGCGCCCGCGGCTGCGCGCCCTCGGTGCGCTGGTAGGCGATCAAGAGCGCCTGCTCGATCGCCTCCGCCACGGCCTCGAGCGGGATCTCCTTCTCCCGCTCGAGCGCACGCAGGACGGCCATGTCGATGTCCATCAGCGGTCACCCTCCTCTGCCTCCGGCAGGTCGGATGGCTCCTCCGGGCCCGGCTCGGTGAACTCGACCTGGACCTTGGCCTTCGCCACCGTCTCGTACGGCACGCGGTGGCGGCGGCCGCTGACATCCAGCTCGGCGGCCTCCTCGTCGGCATCCGCGATGCGACCGACCAGCTGACTGCCGTCGTTGTGCACGACCTTGACGAGCCGACCGATGTTGCGCCGCCAGTGCCGGGGCATCGTCAACGGCCGATCGACCCCACGGGAGCTCACCTCGAGGGTGTAGGACCGTGCCCCCATGACGTCGCTGGAGTCCAGGACCTCGGCGACCCTGTTGGAGGCATCGGTGAGCTTGTCCAGCGTGACACCACCGTCAGCGTCGACGACCACGCGCAGCACGGTGCGGCGTCCGGCGGGGATGAGCTCCACGGCCTCGACGTCCAGCCCTTCGTCGGCGAGGACGGGCGTGAGGAGGTGCGCCACCCGCTCACGGGTCGCCGAGCCGCTCGCCATGGTGCCCTCCTCTCTCCAGTTGTCCGCGGGCTTCCGACTGGGTGTTCCGTCGATCGTGTTTCCCCGGATCGTGGTCGCCTGATCGTCGACTGACCGTGGGCGCGCGCCGTCAACCACGTCTTTGTCCGGCCAGGTCAGCGTACCTGCCAGGAGAAAAGCCGATCAAACCGCGCGCGGTCGGGACCAGGCCACGAAGCCGCAGGTGACGCACCATCGGTCACGGGGTGTGACGCAGGTCGAGTGCGACCATCGCCGACCCGCACCGATTTCGAGCCATTCTCGATGATTGGGACTTCTTGTGTACTGTCGGACGAGAAGGGCTTGTCGGATGAGCTCGTCGGATGAGAAGGTCGTCGTCTCCGCCAAGAGGGACGACCGCTTTCGGTAACGTCCCATTCGTGACCGTCCCGCCCACCGAGCGAACCTCGCACGACCCGAGGGGTGGACACCCACCGACCCGCCGCCGCGTCCTTCGGGTCGGCATGACCGTGCTCGGACTCTCCGGACTGGCTGGACCGGGGTTGGCCGGCTGCACCACCTCCTCGCCGGATGCCACGCCGGCCACGAAGCGACCCGCGGCGCCGGTGACCACTCCTCCGCCACCACCTCCGGACCCGGATCTGCCGGTCCTGTCCGCCGCCGTCGAGAGCGAGCGCCATCTCCTCTCGCTCTACACGGCAGCGTTGGAGCGTCTGCCCGATCTGCGCGACGACCTCGAGGAGTTCGTGCGACGCCACGAGGAGCACCTCGCCGCGCTCACCGCGCTGGTCGGTCCCGAGGTGGACGCGACCGCCGCGGGGCTCGCGACGACCGCACCCAGCACCACACCCCCCTCACGCTCCGAGACGCTCGCCGCGCTTGTGGCCGCGGAGAAGGCAGCGGTCACGGATCGGGACAAGGACCTGCGGGCGGTTCAAGGAGCCGATCACGCCCGGCTGCTGGCTGTCATCGGCGCCTGTGAGGCGACGCACGTGGTAGCACTCGACGAGCTGGTGGAGAAGCTGTGAGCCCTCGACCGAACACCCACAGCGAGATCGAGACGCTCCAGGCGGCTCTCGCCGGCGTCCACGCGGCGTTGTGGGGATACGGCGTTCTGGGACCTCGGCTGTCGGGCGAGGAGGAGGAGCGTGGCCGCCGCGCCTACGTCCGCTACCGCGAACTGCGTGACCACCTCGTGGCCTTGCTCAGCGAGCGGTCGGTCGAACCCGTCGCGGCAGCCGCCGGCTACACCCTCCCCTTCCCCGTCAGCGACGCCGCCTCGGCCCGACGGCTCGCAGCTCACCTCGAGGCCGGCTGTGCAGGGGTCTTCGCCGACCTGGTGGCGGGAGCGACGAGCGCCAAGCTCCGCGGCTTCGCGGCGAGCACCCTCCGCGAGTGCGCGTTGCGCCACCTCGCCTGGGGAGGCGCGCTCTCCGCGTTCCCCGGCCTGCCGCGGCCACCGGCCAGGACGGCGACCACGCCAACCCCCGACGCGCCGGCCCGCTGAGGAAGGCCGCCTGGCCGCCTCGTGCGCTGACCGCTGGCGCCGGGCTCACCACCTGGGGTCGTCAGGACAGCCGCCCGCCGCGCAGATGCTGACGTACGAGTGCGTAGAAGGTGTGCGCGTCGACGATCTCCACCGCCGCTTCCGGCGCCTGCGCGTGGAGCCTCTCCACGACCTCGCGATGCCAGCTCGGCGACTGCAGGATGGTCCGGACGCTGTGGAACGTTGGGGTCGACGGGGGCCCGCCGAGGTCGCCGCCCAGCGCCGCCGCCAAGGCGTCCGCCGCCGTGGCGGGATCGGCACGGGGCAGGTCAGGCCCCATGCGCACGTACGGCGTGTCACCCACCAGGCCGAGCGGCTCGACCTTCTGCGCGGCGAACCCGTCGGGAGAGAAATCGGAGTAGGCCCGGAGCGTCGCCGCGTCCATCGCCGGCGCGAACCCGTCGATGATGAAGCCGGTGACGGTGAGGTCCCACCGCTCGTAGTGCCGCCGGCAGTGGTCGCGCCAGACCTCGACCCCCGACGGGAGGCCGGAGAACTCGCGGGGCTCCTGGAGCATGCCGGGGTTGACGTAGCCGGCACCGCTGTCACCGGCCACGAACGTGTCCTGGGAGCTGGCGGTACGCCGAACCAGGTCCAGCGCCACCGGCATGCGCGCCGCCAGGTTCGGGTTGAACGCCCAGTTGAGCGGCACGCTGCCGCGCGCGGGGTCGTCCCACATGTACGGCAGCACCTGGTACAGCCAGGCCGCCGAGTCATAGTCACCGACGTAGAACATGACGTAGCGGCGCGGCGCGACCGTGTCGTCCTCGGTCACGAACCCGCGCGCCCGAAGGTCGGCCAGGCTCGGGCGTGGACCTTGCGGATAGCGCGGACGCAACGGCGCGTGGGCGAACACCGAGGCGTTGGCCATCGCGTCGAGGTGCTCCGCGTCGGCGTCCAGGTAGGCGTTGTACGCCGACGCCAGCTGCACGAAGCGCCACTCGGTCGGGACCGGGTCGTGGTGACCGCCCCCCGACCCGAAGGTCGTGTACTTGTACGCCCAGGGGACGAAGCCGTGCACGGGCGCCAGCCCGCCGCGGGTGCGCTGGTAGGCCACCCGAAGGATCTCCTGCAACGTGCGCTGGTCCGTTCCCAGCGGCTGGTCGGGGTCGTCGACCGGAGTCTCATCGTCCCAGGGCAGCAGGTCGAAGAAGAACCCACGTCTGGCCACCAGGTAGTCGTGGTTGGTCAGCAAGCACTGCGGCAGCTTGCCCTGCGGACCGCGCAGCCAGAACGAGTCCAGGTAGTAGCCGAACTCCGGTGCGCACCGACCGGTGCGGAGGAACCGCTCCACCGCCCAGATGTAGGCGTCGCACTTGGCGCTCCCGGTGGATTCGCGTCGAGTGCCCGGAATCCTCCCCCGCCCGGTGAACAACGATCGGCCGTCCTCGCGGACGAGCCGTACCACCGGAGGTAGGCGCAGCGGACCGGCGACGCCGATGAAGCTCCGGTACAGCGACCCTGGGGTCGGGTCGTAGCGCACGGCCACCAGGTCCATGGCACCGGCGACCGTGGAGGCGACATTGGAGGTCGCTGGAACGGCCGGGTCCCACACCACGGCGCCGCGCAGCAGCGGACGGAACACCGAGACGAGCTCGTCGAGCGAGCTCAGCACGCGTACCGGCCGATCGGCGAGGAAGCCACCGGACTCGAGGGTGCGCGACAGCCAGTAGTCGTCGATGTCGATCGTGCCGAGCTCGTTCTGGGTGACGAAGTGCACGTGGAGTCGAGGCAAGTCGCGGTTGACGATGCCCTGGAGTGTCGCGACGAAGTGCAGCTCGTCGTAGGCACGGGCAGCCTGCGCCGGATCGTCCAGGTCCAGCTGGTACAGGTGCGCAAGGTCGTACAGCCACAAGGGCTCCGTGACCGTCGCCGCTGAGGCCGCCTCCGGCGCGAGAGTGCCCATTCCGACCCCTACCCCAGCCAGCCCGCCGAGGAAGCCACGCCGGCCGATGCGTCGCGCAGGTCGTTCCCCCGAGAGTGTCATGGGTTCCTCCCCCGAACGGACGCCGCCACATGGCTGTCACGTCGTCGTGACGTTCTGCCATGTCAGCGTGGCGCGGAGCGCCGGACAACTCCGGCGGCCGCTTCCGGTTGGCCGGATTACGCCACACGTGCACAGGTGCCCTCGACTGTGTCAGCGTGCCGCTGGCCTTTCTCGCAGGCTACGTGCGCGGTCCGTGATCGGGACAGTGAGCTCGGTGACGCCCCCACAACGGACGTTCGGCCCCTCCCTCGATGGGCCCACACTGGTCGGGAGCGAGGACACTGGACGGCGGCGGCCCGGCGCAGGCCACCTCGTCGTGGACCATGGGGACGCCCGCCGGGAGCGGCCAGATCGTTGGGAGCGGCCAGATTGTTGGGAGGAGATGGCGCTAGGCACCAGACTCTGGGGAAGCCGACACCCGCTCCCACCGACAGGGACCTACGACGGCACGAGGACGGCACATGACGTTCACGACCCGACCTACCCTCCGCGGCACGTTCGGCATGGTGGCCTCGACGCACTGGCTCGCCTCCCAGGCGGCGATGGGCGTTCTCGAGCGGGGCGGGAACGCCTTCGACGCCGCCTGCTGCGCGGGATTCGTGCTGCACGTCGTCGAACCTCACCTCAACGGACCCGGCGGGGAGGTGCCCGCCATCGTCGCGACCGCTGACGACCACATCCCCAAGGTCTTGTGCGGGCAGGGTCCGGCTCCGGCGGGCGCGACGATCGCGCACTATCGCGACCTCGGCCTCGATCTGATCCCCGGCTCAGGTCCCCTCGCGGCCACCATTCCGGGCGCGGTCGACGCCTGGCTGCTCCTCCTTCGCGACCACGGCACGTGGCGCTTGCGTGACGTCCTGGCACCGGCGATTGACTACGCCCGCAACGGGCATCCGCTCGTCCCCGGCGCGGTGGAGACGATTCGCACGGTCGAGCGCCTCTTCGCCGAGCACTGGCCGACCTCCGCGGCCCTCTGGCTGCCGGACGGCGCACCGCCGAAGCCACACGCCCGGTTCGCCAACCCCACCTATGCCGACACCCTGGAGCGCCTGGTCAAGGAAGGCGAAGCGGCGGGACCGAGCCGAGAGGCGCAGATCGAGGGCGCCCGTCGAGCGTGGCGGGAAGGCTTCGTCGCCGAGGCCATCGACGCCTTCTCGCGCAAGGCGTTCCGCGACTCCAGCGGCCGCGACCACAGCGGCCTGGTGACCGCGCACGACATGGCGTCCTGGTCGGCGAGCTGGGAGCTCGCGACCACCCTGGAATGGCGCAGGCTCACGGTGGCCAAGACGGGACCCTGGGGCCAGGGGCCGGTGCTGCTCCAGGCGTTGGCGATCCTCGACGCGCTCGGGGAGCCCGGCGACCTGAACCTGCGTACCGAGCGCGGGATCCACTTCGTCGTCGAGGTGATCAAGCTCGCGATGGCGGACCGCGAGGCCTGGTACGGGGACGTCCTGGACTCGGCTCTGCCTACGCTGCTGTCGAAGGAGTACGCCGCTGAGCGGGCCAAGCTCGTCGGCGCCCTCGCGTCGGGCGAGCTGCGCCCCGGCGCACCGGACGGCCGGGCGCCACGGCTCCCCGAGCTGTACGCGGGACGGCGCCTGCTCAGTGCCGACCTCGCGGGTACCACGGGCGAGCCCACCGTCTCGGTGAACGGACGGACGCGTGGCGACACGTGTCACGTCTCAGTCGTGGACCGGTGGGGCAACATGATCGCGGCGACGCCGAGCGGCGGCTGGCTGCAGAGCTCACCAACGATTCCCGAGCTCGGCTTCTGCTTGGGGAGCCGAGCGCAGATGTTCTGGCTCGAGGAAGGGCTGCCCTCGTCGCTGGCCCCGGGACGACGGCCGCGGACCACCTTGTCTCCGACGCTGGTGCTGCGGGACGGCCGCCCGATCCTCGCCTGCGGCTCACCCGGTGGCGACCAGCAGGACCAGTGGCAGCTGCTCTTCCTGCTCCGGCACTTCGTCGAGGGCATGTCCTTGCAGGAGGCGATCGACGCCCCGGCCTTCCACACCAGCAGCTTTCCTGGCTCGTTCTACCCGCGCACGATGCAGCCGCGGAGCCTGATCGTGGAGGATCGTCTCGGCGACTCCTTGATCGGCGCGCTCGAACGCCGCGGCCACGTCATCACTCGCTCCGGTCCGTGGAGCCTGGGTCGGCTCTGCGCGGTGGCGCGGGATCCCGACACCGGGGTGCTGTCCGCCGCGGCGAACCCGCGCGGCATGCAGAACTACGCCGTCGGGAGGTGACGGCTCCCTCCACACGTGTCCGCCTGGTCTTGACAGAGCCCAGGTCGGTCAGGACGATGCACTGGCCTCGCCCCTGGGACCCGGGAGCGAGCGTCGAGTCAGGCTGCCCGACTGGCCTGCCCGGTGAGCGCGACGAACAGATGGAGGCGTGATGCTGCACATCACGAACGGCGACGTGGCCGCCGACCGCCTCCGCGAGGCCGGTGTCGAGGAGCCGATCCTCCCGTGGCGCGACGTCCTGCACGACGGTCCGGTCCCGGCCGGCCTCAGCGACACCGAGCTCGCCCAGGTGCGAGCCGCCTTCCTCGCTCGGCAAGGTTCCGTTGACGACGAGCAAGCGATCCTGCGCGATCTCCAGGTCCGAGACGACACACTCCGGCGACTCGCGGGCGAGCCCATCCTCTTGTGGTTCGAGGCGGACCTGTACGACCAACTGCAGATTCTGCAGGTCCTCGACCGTCTTCGGCGCCTGGACGTCGACCCGTCGACGGTCACCCTCGTCTGTGTCGGCGAACACCCGGGCCTGACCCGGTTCCTGGGACTCGGCCAGCTCGAGCCACGCGCCCTCCTCAGCCTTCGGGAGCGGGCGAGGCCACTGACGCCCGAAGCCTTCGACGCCGCCGAAGCCGGCTGGGCGGCGTTCACCGCACCCGAGCCACGGGACCTGGCGGCCATGGCACGCGGCACCTCGGCGTCCCTGCCTTACCTGGGAGAGGCGTTCGGACGGCTGATGCGGGAGTACCCAGGCGTCTCCGACGGTCTGTCCCTCACCCAGCGAAGGATCCTGGCCGCCGTGGAGGCCGGCGCCGGGACGATGGGCGAGGTCTTCCGCTGGGTCGGGGAGCAGGAACGCCGGCCGTATCTCGGCGACCGGTCGTGCTTCGCCGTCATGACGGAGCTGGCGACCTGCCCGGAGCCACTCCTCACGCTCGGAGACGACGACACCGAGGAGGCTCGCGCCGTCCAGCTCACCCCCGCCGGCCGCGACGTGCTCGACGGTCGACGTGACCACCTAGCACTCAACGGCGTGAACCGCTGGATCGGCGGTGTCCACCTCACCGATCCGGAGACAGCCTGGCGCTACGACGAGCGGCGGGAGACGCTCACGCCACCACGCTGAGCACGGCGCCGCGCCAACCACGCCACGGGTCGAGGCATGGCGGTCGACGGCTCGGACGACCGGCGCTAGGGAACGGAGCCACGCCCCGACCGGAGCTACGACTCGGCGCAGACCTCGACGAGGTGGTCGGCGACCTTGTCGATCGGCAGGTCAATGCGCTCGCTGGTGCGGCGGTCCTTGACCTCGATCTTGCCGTCGACGATACGGCGGCCGCAGACGACGATCGTCGGGACACCGATCAGGTCCGCGTCGTTGAACTTCTCGCCAGGGCTCGCGCTACGACGGTCGTCGAGCAGGACACGGATGCCGCGCGCGTCGAGGTCGGCCGCCAGCCGCTCAGCCACCTCGAACGGCTCGTCGGTCTTCCCGGTCGCCACGATGTGCACGTCCGCGGGGCTGACGGCACGAGGCCAGATGAGGCCCTTCTCGTCGTGGTTCTTCTCCGCGATCGCGGCCACCAGGCGGCTGACCCCGATGCCGTAGGAGCCCATCGTGACGGTGACCTGCTTGCCGTTCTCGTCGAGCACCTTCAAGTCCAGGGCTTCGGCGTACTTGCGCCCCAGCGCGAAGATGTGCCCAATCTCCACACCACGCGCCATCGTCAGCGACCCGCCGCACCGAGGACATGGGTCGCTCTCGCGGACCTCGGCGGCCAGGATCGTGCCGTCAGGCTCGAAGTCACGCCCAGCCACCAGATCGATGACGTGCCGGTCCGGCTGGTTGGCGCCGGTCACCCAACGGGTGCCGGTGCCGACCCGGGGATCGACCAGGTAGCGAATCCCGGCGGGCTTGTTCGCGCCCAGCACCTCCGGACCGATGTAGCCACGCACCAGCTCGGGGTGGGCGGCGAAGTCCTCGTCCGTCGCCGGCTCGAGCGTCGACGGGTAGAGCTGCGCGGCCAGCCGCTTCTCGTCGACCTCGCGGTCACCGGGGACGCCGATCGCCAGCAGCTCCGACCCACCGCCGGGATGGGAGACCTTGACGATGACGTTCTTCAGCGTGTCGGAGGCCTGCCAGGGACGATCGTCGCGGCGCAGCTTCTCGTCAGCGTTGAGCAGCGCGACGAGCGACTCGATGGTCGGGGTGTCGGGCGTGTCCACGACCCGAGGAGCCGGCACGTTGTCGTACGGCTGAGGCTCGGCCGGCGGCACCTCGACCGCCTCGGTGTTGCTGGCGTAGTCACACGAGGTGCACTTGACGTAGGTGTCCTCGCCCACGTCGCACGGCGTCAGGAACTCCTCGCTCAGCGACCCGCCCATCGCCCCCGACATCGCCTTGACGATGACGTAGTCCAGACCGAGCCGCTGGAACGTCTTCTCGTACGCCTCACGGTGCTTGGCGTAGGAGCGGGCCAAGCCCTCGTCGTCGATGTCGAAGGAGTAGGAGTCCTTCATCGAGAACTCCCGGCCGCGGAGGAGACCCGCCCTGGGCCGCGGCTCGTCGCGGAACTTCCACTGGATCTGGTAGATCGACAGCGGCAGGTCGCGGTAGGAGGAGACGAGATCCTTCACCATCAAGGTGAACATCTCCTCGTGGGTGGGCCCGAGCAGCATGTCCTGGCCTCGACGGTCCTTCAGCTTGAAGAGGTCGTCGCCGTACTCCGTCCAGCGGCCGGAGCGCTCGTAGGGCTCGCGCGGCAGGAGAGCGGGCAGGTGGATCTCCTGGAAGCCGGCGGCGTCCATCTCCTCGCGGATGATGCGCTCGACGTTGAGGTGGGTCTGCCACCCCAGCGGCAGCCACGCGTAGATGCCCGGGGCGACACGCCGGATGTATCCGGCACGCACCAGCAGCCGGTGGCTCGGGACCTCGGCGTCCGCGGGATCCTCGCGCAGCGTTCGCAGGAACAGCGTCGACATCCGCAGGATCACGATGCTTCTCCTCAACGGGCGCAGGGGGCGACGCGGTGCCGCCCGGCATTGTCGCCGAGAATACCCACCCGCTGGTCGCCGGACGTAACTGGTTTCGCCCGGCGCGTCGGGCGCGCCACCGTCGCCGGCCCGCCTGCTCAGATCGAGGCGCGGCGGTCTACGAGGGCCGGCCTACGAGCCGGGCCGCGGCATCCACGCGGGGATGAACTCGGGGTCACGCGGGTAGCGCTCCAGGTCCGCGAGCCAGCTCTCGTCCTCCGGCTGCGGGTGGAACGGCGGCCGGTTGTCGTAGTCGTAGTCGATGCTGAACTTCCCGGTGTTGTCCATGCGGAACGTCGCGGACAGCCAGGCCCCCTTGCCGGGCTCGTACAGCAGGTCGCGTAGCTCGGTGAAGTGGTCGTAGAGGTCGTCCGGCACCTCGAACGACACGGTCTCCCCGGTCTCGGTCGTGTACGTGCCGTGGAACTCGGCGAAGATCACGATCATGTAGCACTTCACTTCGACCGAACGCCAGCCGTCCGGCAACTCGTCGACGAGCGCCTGTCCGATCGCCTGGTAGAGCTCTCCGGGGTCCGCCATGGCCACACCTTTTCTCAGATCGTGTTGTTGAAGACTCTAGTGATTGTCTCGGTGGTGCCATTCGGCCTTGTGATCGTGTACGTGACCTTGAACCAGGCGGGCCGATCGCCGTCGTCGCGATACTTGGGCACGATCTTGACGTGGACCTGGTTGCCAGCGCGCAGCTCGTCGGCCCAGGACTGCTCCATCCTCCACCACTCACGCTGGCCCTGGCTGTTGAGCCGAGCGGACTGGGGTAGGACGTTGATCCCCTCACCGGCGCCACCGAACTGGGTGCCGAACAGGTGGCCACCCTCGTCGCCAGAACGCCGGGCCTCACCGCCGGCCATCCGCTGCTGGCCGGTGTGCCGGTAGGCGGGGTTGAGGACGAGCTGACCCTCCGCCCGCGTCACTCGGCCGTACCGGTCGGTCATGTAGACGTAGTCGCTTCGGCTCTTGGGGTTGTAGACGCGGTAGATCGTGTCGGGCTCCCAGCCATGGCCGGTCCTGCGAACCCGATTGCCGCTCGCGTCGATCTCGGTGCGACGGCGCCAGTTGAGGTGCCTGTTCCAGGCGCGGGGCTTACCTGCCACCTCGAACCGCACCCGCTTGCCGCTGATCCTCCGCAGGCGACGCACGATCGCCCTCGCCACCTTCGTCTGCGCACTCCGCGGCATCCACACCCTCCCGATCTCTCGCGCATAACGTACGCGGGCGCTGGGAGGGTGAGGAAGTTTTCCACAAGTCGACCGTCCGAGCCGGACGAAAATCTCGGATTCCGGTTAGAGTGCCGACAGCCGGCCGAACGATGTCCAAGCTGCGGAAGGGTGCGCCGTGGTCGACGTGAGCGCCAACGACTTCGACCGGCTCTTCGACGAGACGCTGGCTGTGCTGCGTCCGTTCGCCGAGCGAAGCCACCAGGATGCCGACGATGCGGAGACCCCACTTCGCGGCGTGGGCGAGGCCCTCGACGGCTACGTCCGGGTCACCGCCAAGCCGGGCGGCTTGCTCGAGTCCGTCGAGCTCAACCCGCGTGCTCTGCGGTCGGACTCCGAGACCTTGGCGGAGGCCTTCCTCGAGGCCGCCAACGCCGCCCTCGAGGATCTGCGACAGCGGCTGTCCACCAGCCTCCCCGAGGTAGCCGACCCGGCGCAGGTGCTCGAGCGGCTCAAGGAGTTCCAGCAGGAGTCGGTGGCGCGGATGCGGCGATACCTGGACGCCATCGCGGCCGTCCAGGACCGCCTCGACAGGGACTGAGCGAGCATGGGCGACCAGCGCGTTGACGTCTCCTGGACCCGGCTCCGCAACGCGGCCGATGGGCTGGACGAGGTCGCCCAGCGGCTGGGTCGGGAACTGCGCTCTGTCCAGAACGAGCTCGCCGGCTATGGCGAGCCATGGGGTGGCGACGAGATCGGCATGCTCATCGGTGTCACCCACGAAGTGGTCTCGGAGCTGGCCTTCGAGAAGCTCGACGAGCTGCAGAAGGATCTCGCGTCCCACGCCGAGGCCCTCGACGGAGTCGCCCGCACCTACAGCGACAACGAGGCGCACGGCGAGGAGGTGCTGGAGCGAACCAGTCGGCACCTCGAGGGCAACTGAGGAGGACACCCCGTGGGGCTACAGCTTCCCGGTGAGCTCGTCGGCGTGTTGAACATGATCGGCATCAACTGGCCGGAGGCTGACGAAGAAAAGCTGTTCCGGATGGGCCAGACCTGGCTCGCCTTCGCAGACAACCTTCGAGAGATCGCCAACGACGCTGAGGAGGCGGCGAAGCGGGTCTGGACCGGGAACGAAGGTCCCGCCGTGGAGGCGTTCACCGCGATGTGGAGGGAGCACGGCGGCACCAAGAACCTCGACATCGCCGCGAACGCCGGCTTGGCCTTCGGGTTAGGTCTGTTCGTCTACGCGGCGATCGTGCTGGTCCTCAAGATCAACGCGATCATTCAACTCGTGTTCCTCGCGATCGCGATCGCCCAGGCGATCGCCATGGCCGCCGCGACATTCGGGGCGTCGTTGCTTCAGATCCCGATCGTCCGGCAGATCGTGAAGGAGATCATCCAGTACCTCATCGAGACCGCCATCTGGCAGATCATCGGCTGAGCCGAGGCTCGGCCGCCCAAGCCACGCTCATTCCGGTCGGCCGTACCCGCCACCACCAGGTGTCTCGACGACCAGAACGTCACCCGGCTCCACGTGCGCGGAGTCGGCGCCAGCCAACTCGACGACTGTCCCGTCGGCCCGTTCGATCCGGTTCCTGCCCAGCGCCCCCGGCGCTCCGCCCGCCATGCCGTACGGCGGAACTCTGCGGTGGCTCGACAGCGTGCTCACGGTCATCGGCTCACGGAAGCGCAGTCGGCGGACCGCGCCGTCACCGCCTCGCCAGCGGCCGGCGCCCCCGCTGCCCCGACGGATCGCGAAGCTGTCCACGAACACCGGCACTCGCCACTCGAGCACCTCCGGGTCGGTCAGGCGGGAGTTCGTCATGTGGGTCTGCACCACGGCGACACCATCGAAGCCGTCACCGGCGCCAGAGCCCGACCCGATCGTCTCGTAGTACTGGTGCCGCTCGTTGCCGAACGTGACGTTGTTCATCGTCCCCGAGCCCTCCGCCTGGACACCCAGAGCGGCGTAGAGGGCTCCCGTCACGGCCTGGGAGGTCTCGACGTTCCCGGCCACGACCGCGGCCGGGTAGCGAGGAGCAAGCATCGACCCCTCCGGCACGATGATGCGCAGCGGACGCAGACAGCCGTCGTTGAGCGGGATGTCGTCGTCGACGAGGGTTCGGAAGACGTACAGCGCCGCCGCCTTGGTGACCGAGGCCGGCGCGTTGAAGTTGGTCTCCAGCTGAGGAGACGTGCCGGTGAAGTCGATCGTGGCGGTTCGCTGGACCTTGTCGACGCTCACCCGCACCACGATCCGGGCCCCGGAGTCCATCTCGTAGCTGTAGGAGCCGCCCTCCAGGCGGTCGATGACCCGGCGGACGGCCTCCTCGGCGTTGTCGAGGACGTGCCCCATGTAGGCCTGGACGACGTCCAGGCCGAAGTGGTCGATCATCTTCCGGACCTCTTCGACACCCTTCTCGCTCGCGGCGATCTGGGCCCGCAGGTCGGCGATGTTCATCGCCGGGTTCCGGGAGGGGTACGGCGACTCGGTGAGCAGGCGGAGCGTCTCCTCCTCGCGGAAGCGTGGTCCCCCGGGTGCCCCGCCGTCGACGAGCAACCAGTTGTCGAAGAGGACGCCTTCCTCGTGCACCGTGCGGCTCAACGCGGGCATCGAGCCCGGGGTGAGCCCGCCGAGCTCGGCGTGGTGGCCACGCGACGCGACGAAGAAGAGCACCCTTGTCCCCGCGTCGTCGAAGACCGGTGTGATGACCGTGATGTCGGGCAGGTGGGTTCCGCCGTGGTAGGGGTCGTTGACGGCGTAGACGTCACCCGGCCGCATCCGCCCCCGTCGGCGGCGGATGACCTCCTGCACGCTCGCCCCCATCGAGCCGAGGTGCACCGGCATGTGCGGCGCGTTGGCGATGAGATTCCCCTCGGGATCGAAGAGCGCGCACGAGAAGTCCAGCCGCTCCTTGATGTTGACCGACTGAGCCGTCGCGGCCAGCCGGACACCCATCTGCTCGGCGACGGACATGAAGAGGTTGTTGAAGATCTCCAGCAGGACCGGATCGACCTCGGTGCTCACCCGTCCCGCGCCGGTGCGGGCGCGGACGTGCTCCACCTTGAGGTGGCCGTACTCGGTGACGCTGGCGACCCAGCCACGATCGACGACCGTCGTCGCGTTGGCCTCGGTGATGATCGCCGGGCCAGTCACCGTGTGCGACGGTCGGAGGTCCTCCCGCCGGTACAGCGGCACGTCTCGCCAGCCGCCCTCGACGTACATCGGCACCGAGGCGGCAGGCGTCGCAGGACCCGTGGCTTCGTCCAGACGGGGAAGCTCCGGCTGCTCGGTGAGCCCCACCGCCTCGACCGACACCGCCTCGACGACCAGCGGCCGATCCATGAGGAACGAGTAGGTCCGCCGGTAGGCGGCCTCGAACTCCGCCACCATGCGATCGATCTCGGCGAGCTCCACGGGGATGGCCGTGTCCGTGCCCTCGTAGCGCAGGTGAGCGCGCCGGATCACTCGGATCCGCTCGGGCGGCACACCCTGGTCGAGGAGCTCCGCTCGGGTGGTCTCCGCGAGCGTGCTCGCCACCTCGGTGATCCGTCCCATCGCGTCGGCGTTGAGCCGACACTCGACGGACTGTTCGCGCATCGCGGTCACGTCGGCCAGCCCGATCCCCAGGGCGGACAACACGCCCGCCATCGGCGGCACCAGCACCGTGCGGACGCCCAGCGACTCCGCGACCGCGCACGCGTGCTGGCCACCAGCGCCACCGAATGTCGTGAGGACGTAGTCGGTGACGTCGTGGCCCTTCTGGACGGAGATCTTCTTGACCGCGTTCGCCATGTTCGCGACGGCGATGTCGAGGTAGCCCTGGGCCACCTCCTCCGGTGACCGGTCGTCGCCCGTCGCCTCGGAGATCTCCCGAGCTAGTTCGGCGAACCGACGCCGCACCACCTCCACGTCGAGGGGTTGGTCGCCGTGCGGGCCGAAGACACGCGGAAAGTACTCGGCTTGAATCCGACCGAGCATGACGTTGGCGTCGGTGACCGTGAGCGGCCCGCCGTTGCGGTAGCAGGCCGGGCCGGGGTCCGCACCGGCGGAGTCCGGGCCCACGCGGTACCGGCTGCCGTCGAAGTGGAGGATCGACCCGCCCCCGGCGGCGACGGTGTGGATGTCGAGCATCGGGGCGCGCAACCGGACGCCGGCCACCTGGGTGTGGAACACCCGCTCGTAGGAGCCGGCGTAGTGCGACACGTCGGTGGAGGTGCCGCCCATGTCGAAGCCGATGACCTTCTCGTAGCCGGCGAGCTGCGACATCCGCACCATGCCGACGATGCCGCCCGCCGGTCCGGACAGGATCGCGTCCTTGCCGCGGAAGTGCCGCGCCTCGGCCAGGCCACCGTTCGACTGCATGAACAGCAGCCGGACGCCGTCGAGCTCCGCCGCGACGCGCTCGACGTACCGGCGCAGGATCGGCGACAGGTAGGCGTCGACCACCGTCGTGTCGCCGCGCGGCACGAGCTTCATGAGCGGGCTGACCCGGCTCGACAGCGACACCTGGGTGAACCCGACCTGCTCGGCGACCTTGCCGATCGCCTCCTCGTGCGCGGGATAGAGGTGGCTGTGGAGGCAGACCACCGCGACCGCACGGATGCCGTCCGCGTACGCCTCCCGCAGCTGCTCCGCGAGCGTGTCAAGGTCGGGTTGGCGAAGGACGGTGCCCTCGGCGGTGATCCGCTCGTCGACCTCGATGACGCGCTCGTACAGCATCTCCGGCAGCACGATCTGCCGGTCGAAGATGCGGGGTCGGTCCTGGTAGCCGATGCGGAGCGCGTCGCCGAAACCCTTGGTGATGACCAAGAGCGTGCGTTCGCCCTTGCGCTCCAGGAGCGCGTTGGTCGCCACGGTCGTGCCCATGCGCACCGAGGCGATACGGTCCGCAGGAATCGGATCGGTGGGGTTGAGCCCGAGGACGTGGCGGATGCCGGCGAGCGCGGCGTCAGCGTATCGCGCGGGGTTGTCTGACAGGAGCTTGTGAGTGACCAGGTGCCCATCCGGCGCGCGCGCCACAACGTCGGTGAACGTGCCTCCCCGGTCGATCCAGAACTGCCAGGCGCCGCCTGCCATGTCAGGCCCCCTTCCGTTCCTCGCCGCGACGCCGACGCGGAGCGGCACGGGCGGATGCCGGGCTAGAACAGCACGGTCATGAAGGTCGCCGTCTGCGTGAAGCCCACGCGAGCATAGGCGCGGCGAGCCGGAACATTGAAGTCGTTGACGTACAGGGAGGCTACGGGCGCCACCTCGCGCAGGCCGGCGGAGACCACCGCCGCGACGCAGGGAGCCGCCAGCCCCTCGCCACGGCGGTCGGGCCGAACCCAGACTCCCTGGACCTGGAACGCTCGGGGCGTCGCTATCCCGATCTCGGCCTTGGCGACCACCTCGCCGTTCTCGAACCGCGCGAAGGCGTACCCGCGCCGGATGAGGTCGGCGACCCGGGCCCGGTAGTAGCTGCCGCCGTCGCGTTCCTCCGGCGAGACCCCCAGCTCCTCGGTGAAGAACGCCACGCTGGCCTCGTAGAGCGCGTCCAGCTCGTCCATCCTGACCCGCCGCACGCGCGGATCCGGCGCGATCTTCGGTTGGGAGCGCATGGTCAGGAACGGCTGGACGGCTCGGACCCCGTGCGCGCGTCCCCACACCGGCTCCAGGACCTGCCAGATGGTGGCGACCGCGTCTCGGGGGCCCCACACCGAGGAGCAGGTGCGGCCGTGCTGCAGCGCCCGCTCGGCGAAGGCGAGCGCCGCCGCGCGGGTGGCGCCCACGGGGACGAGGTTGGCGCCGGCATAGCACAGGGAGACCAGCTCGCCCCGTTCCTCGTAGCCCCACAGCTGGGCGCCCATTCGGCGCGGGTCGAAGCCGGCGGCCCGGAGGCGAGCGTCGACGAAGGCGTTGACGGCCGGGTCGGCGTCCAGGATCCGTCGGATCGCGGTCAGATCACTTCCCCGAAGGAGCCGGACCTGATCGGTGGTCTGGAGCATCCCGCCTCCTCAGGGTGGGTCGGCGCGGCGTTCCGCCTAGCGCACCTCAACCGTCGGCGATCCTGACGGTATACCCGATGCCTTCATTTCGTGAGCAAGGCGTCGCGCTTCGTCGATCAACGTCGGGACGATCTCGCTCTCCGGGACGGTCCGGACGACCTCGCCCTTGATGAAGATCTGCCCCTTGCCGTTCCCCGACGCGACACCGAGGTCGGCCTCCCGGGCCTCCCCGGGGCCATTGACCACACAGCCCATGACGGCGACCCGGAGCGGCACGTCCATGCCCTCCAGGCCAGCCGTCACCTCGTCGGCGAGCTTGAAGACGTCAACCTGCGCCCGACCGCACGACGGGCAGGAGACGATCTCGAGCTTCCGGGGCCGAAGGTTGAGCGACTCCAAGATCTTGACGCCGACCTTGACCTCCTCCACCGGAGGGGCGGACAGCGAGACCCTGATCGTGTCGCCGATGCCCTTCGACAGGAGAGCCCCGAACGCCACGGCCGACTTGATCGTGCCCTGGAAAGCCGGACCTGCCTCGGTGACGCCGAGGTGGAGCGGGTAGTCGCACCGTTCGGCGAGCATCTCGTAGGCGCGGACCATCACCACGGGGTCGTGGTGCTTGACCGAGATCTTGAAGTCGCGGAACCCGTGCTCCTCGAACAGGCTCGCCTCCCACAGGGCGGACTCCACCAGAGCCTCCGCGGTGGGCTTGCCGTACTTGCGAAGCAGCCGCGGGTCGAGCGACCCGGCGTTGACGCCGATCCGGATCGACACGCCGGCCTCGGAGGCGGCGCGGGCGATCTCGGCCACCTTGTCGTCGAACTTCTTGATGTTGCCCGGGTTGACCCGCACGCCCGCGCAGCCGGCGTCGATGGCGGCGAAGACGTACTTCGGCTGGAAGTGGATGTCGGCGATCACCGGGATCGGCGACTTCTTGGCGATCGCCGGCAACGCCTCGGCGTCGTCCTGGCTCGGCACCGCCACGCGCACGATGTCGCAGCCGGCGGCGGTGAGCTCGGCGATCTGCTGGAGGGTCGCGTTGACGTCGGTGGTGGGCGTGGTCGTCATGGACTGCACCGAGATGGGCGCGTCCCCACCGACCAGGACCTTCCCCACCCGGATCTGCCGCGTCTTGCGGCGCGGGGCGAGCGTGGGCGGCGGCGCGGAGGGCAGTCCGAGATCGACGCGTGTCACCTTGTGTCCTTCACGTCCAGAGCCTTCGTCAGGTCGAACCAACCCGTCGACCGGATCGGTCGACCGTCAGTGTCCCATCCTGCCCCCAATCGAGCCGGTCAGGCGCACCCGGTTCAGTTACCCGCCGGCTCGTCACCGTCACAGTCGCACGGGGTTCACGATGTCGGCGTAGATCAACAGCACGCCCATGACCACGATCACGCTGGCGACCGCGTAGGCCAACGGCAGGGCTCGGGCCACGTCCACGTAGCCTGGGTCGGGCCTGCGCAGCAGCCGCGCGATCCATCGGCGGAGAGCCTCCCACAGCGCCCCCGCGATGTGCCCGCCGTCCAGGGGCAGCAGCGGGATGAAGTTGAACAGCGCGACGAAGAGGTTGAGCGCCGCCAGCCACTGGACGAAGCTCGCGACCCGGCTCGACACGGGCGCCTCGAGGGTGGCGATCTGACCGGCCACCCGGCTGGCGCCGATGATGCTCATGGGGCTGTCCTGCGCGCGCTCCCCGCCGAACGCGGCTTCGACGACACCGACCATCCGCTCGGGGACGTGGACCAGGGCGTGCGCGGTCGCCGCGGTGAGCCGGCCCATCTCGCCGACGACGGCGGGCAGGTCCTTGCGCTCGTGGACGATTCGAGGGCTGATGCCGAGGAACCCCACCGTCTCGGTCTTGGACATGTTGGTGGGTTTGGGACGTTCCGCGGCGATGAGGGTCGGCCGGAGGGTCAGGCGTCGCCCGTCGCGCTCGACGACGACCGTGGCCGGTCCGGCGCCGGCCTGGCGGATCAGCTCCGAGAGCTGCTCCCAGGAGGTGACGGGCGAGCCGTTGAACGCGACGATCGTGTCACCGGGACGAATGCCCGCCTGCTTGGCCGGCGCCACCGGGTCATCGGGCCGGCAGGTGCGCTGCTCGGTCGCCGGGATGACGCAGTCCGGCACCTGCGCGACGATCGGCTTGGGCTCGTTGACGCCGAAGCCCATGAAGACGATGGAGAACAAGATCACGGCCAGCAGGACGTTCATCAGCGGGCCGCCGACCATGATGATGAGCTTCTGCCACCACTTCTTGCGGTAGAAGAGGCGGTGCTCCTCACCCGGCCGGACCTCCTCAGCGGCAACGGCGCGTGCCTCCTCGATCAGCGTCTGGAACGGACCGGTGCTCGACCGCCGCAAGCGCCCGTCCTTCGCCGGTGGGAACATGCCGATCATGCGGACGTAGCCGCCCAGCGGGATGGCCTTGACCCCGTACTCCGTCTCGCCTCGTCGACGCGACCACAGCGTCGGACCGAAGCCGACCATGTACTGGGTGACCCGGACGTCGAAGAGCTTGGCCGGGACCATGTGCCCGACCTCGTGCAGGGCTATGGAGGCGAGGACGCCGACGAAGAAGACGACCGCACTGAAGATCGCGATCAGGTCCATCAGGAGCGGCCCTCCCCGTCCGTCACGGCCACGTCAGCAGCCCCCATGATCTCTCTCGCGCGGGTGCGTGCCCACGTCTCCGCCTCCACCACGTCGGCGAGGGTCAGCGGATCCGATGGGTCAGGCGTCGACTGCTGAGCGTACTCCTCGAGAACCTGAGCGATCGTGTCGACGATGCCCAGGAACGGCAGCTGACGGTCGATGAACGCGGCGACGCACTCCTCGTTGGCCGCGTTGTAGACGGCGGGTGCGAGACCGCCCCGCCGGCCTGCTTCCCGAGCGAGCTGGACGGCCGGGAAGGCCTCGTCGTCGAGCGGCTCGAAGTGCCAGGCGGCCGGCCGTGACCAGTCACACGCGGGCGCGGCGTCGGGGATCCGGTCCGGCCACCCGAGTGCGAGGGCGATCGGCAGGCGCATGTCCGGCGGGCTGGCCTGGACCAGCGTCGAGCCGTCACAGAACTCCACCATCGAGTGCACGATCGACTGCGGGTGGACCACGACGTCGATCCGGTCGTAGCCGATGTCGAACAGCTCGTGCGCCTCGATGACCTCCAGACCCTTGTTGACCAGGGTCGCGGAGTTGATCGTGATGACCGGGCCCATGGACCAGGTGGGGTGGGCCAGCGCCTCCTCCGGCGTGACGTCCGCGAGCTCCTCCCGTCGGCGACCGCGGAACGGCCCACCGCTCGCCGTCAGGATGAGGCGACGGACCTCCGCTCGGCTGCCGCCCCGCAAGCACTGGGCCAAGGCGGTGTGCTCGGAGTCGACCGGCACGAGCTGGCCGGGCTTCGCCACCGCTCTCACCAGCGGACCGCCCGCGATGAGCGACTCCTTGTTGGCGAGCGCGACAGTACGGCCCGCCTCGAGCGCGGACAGGGTCGGGGCGAGTCCCACCGAGCCGGTCATGCCGTTGAGCACGACGTCGCACGGCCAGGCCGCGAGCTCGGCCGCCGCGTCCGGGCCGGCGAGGATCTTGGGAATCTTGAACTGCCCCTTGGCGTACCCCTGCCGCTGCGCCTCGGCGTAGAACGCCAGCTGCAGGTCCTGGACCACGCTCGCCTTGGCCACCGCCACGACGTCGACCCGCAGGTCGAGTGCCTGGCGGGCGAGCAGCTCCACCTGACCGCCACCCGCGCCGAGGCCGACCACCCGGAAGCGGTCGGGATTGCGTTGGATGACGTCGATGGCCTGGGTGCCGATGGAGCCGGTGGAGCCGAGCAGGACGACCTCGCGCATGAGCACCAGTCTCCCCCACCCGGGGGACCTGGGTCGCTCGCCGGGCCGCCACACGCGGTCGGCCGGACGATTCAGGCCCGCCGACGGCGCAGGACGGTCGGGATGTTCCGGCGAAACCTCTCCGGAGACTCTGACGGGTACGGAATGGGGCGAACGCCGCCGCGGTTACCGGTGGGCGGACAGTCCTTGGGAGGAGAGCTTCATGGCAGTCGACACGAGGGCCACCCGGCAGCGCCTGGGCCGGGTCGGTGTCTGGCTCGGGGCGCTGAGCGGCGTCTCGACGGCGAAGGCGCGGGAGGCGGCGGCCGAGATCGAGAGCCTCGGCTACGGCTCGTTGTGGATCGCCGACTCACCGGTCAGCAAGGAGCCGTTCGTGCACGCCTCCCTGCTGCTCGCGGCGACCCGGAACCTGATCGTCGGCACCGGCATCGCCAACGTGTGGGGTCGGGACGCCGCGGCGACGAACGCCGCCGCGCTCACCCTCGGTGAGGCGTTCCCTGGTCGGTTCGTGCTGGGTCTCGGAGTGAGTCACCTGCCGTCCGTCGAGCTGCGTGGGCACCGCTACGAACGCCCACTCGCCAAGATGCGGTCGTACCTCGACGAGCTCGCCCGCGCGACCTACCAGGCGTACACGTCCGACGAGCCGGTGCCGACCGTTCTCGCCGCACTCCGGCCGAAGATGCTCGAGCTCGCCCGCGACCGTGCCGACGGCGCCCACCCGTACTTCGTGCCTCCCGCGCACACGGCGCGCGCTCGGGAGATCCTGGGCTCCGGGCCGCTGCTACTCCCCGAGCAGGCGGTGGTGCTGGAGACCGACCCGACGAAGGCACGCGAGGTCGCCCGGGCCCACACCCACCGGTACCTGCAGCTGCCCAACTACCTCAACAACCTGCGCACGCTGGGATTCGGCGAGGACGACCTCCGCGACGGCGGGAGCGACCGGCTCGTCGACGCCATCGTGGCGTGGGGTGACGTCGAGCAGGTTCAGGCGCGGGTGAAGGAGCACCTCGACGCCGGCGCGGACGCCGTGCTCATCCAGCCGCTGCCCGCCGCGGGTGGGCTCGGGCTCCCCGAGCTCCGCACCCTCGCGCCCGCGCTCCTCAACCAGTGACCGATCCTCGAGGGGGCCGAGCGGCGGACCTCGGTCAGGCGACCGCCGCCTCGGCCGCCTCCACGACGTTCGTGAGCAGCATCGCCCGCGTCATCGGACCCACGCCGCCCGGCATCGGCGCCAGCCAGCCGGCGACCTCGCGGACATCGGGGTGGACGTCGCCCACGAGGCCGTCGTCGGTGCGGGTGATCCCTACGTCGAGCACCGCCGCGCCCGGCCGGACCATATCCGGAGTGACGAGGTGCGGCACACCGGCCGCGGCCACGACGATGTCCGCCCGACGCACGTGGGCGGCGAGGTCCTTGGTGCCGGTGTGGCACAACGTGACCGTGGCGTTCTCCGACCGACGGGACAGCAGCAGGCCGAGCGGCCGACCGACGGTGATGCCGCGGCCGATCACGCACACCTCCGCGCCGGCGATCGGAACGTCGTACCGGCGGAGCAGCTCGACGATCCCGCGCGGCGTGCACGGCAGCGGGGCGGGATGACCGTGGACGAGCCAGCCCAGGTTGACCGGGTGCAGGCCGTCGGCGTCCTTGCGCGGGTCGATCCGGGCCAGGACGCGGTCGGCGTCCAGGTGCGGAGGCAAGGGCAGCTGGACGATGTAGCCCGTGCAAGCCGGGTCGTCGTTGAGCCGGTCGACCGCCGCCTCCACGTCCTCCTGGGTCGCGGTCGCGGGTAGGTCGACGCGGATGCTCTCGATCCCAACCTTCGCGCAGTCGCGGTGCTTGCCGCGGACGTAGGCCTGGCTGCCCGGGTCGTCGCCCACCAGGATGGTGCCGAGGCCCGGCGTGACGCCCCGGGCGCGGAGGGCCTTCACCCGCTCGGCGAGATCCGCCCGGATCTCCGCCGCGGTCGCCTTGCCGTCCAGGATCCGCGCGGTGTCGGTCACCGGAAGACCACCGTCCTTGTCCCGTTGAGGATGACGCGATGTTCGAGGTGCCAGGTGACCGCCCGGGCGAGCGCGAGACACTCGAGGTCACGTCCGACGGCCGCGAGCTTGGCGGGCGTCAACGAGTGGTCGACGCGGGCGACCTCCTGCTCGATGATAGGCCCCTCATCGAGCTCCTCCGTCACGTAGTGGGCGGTGGCACCGATGAGCTTGACGCCGCGCTCGTAGGCCTGGTGGTACGGACGCGCGCCAGCGAAGCTGGGCAGGAACGAGTGGTGGATGTTGATCGCCCGGCCGACCAGCTTCTCGCACATCTCCTTCGACAGCACCTGCATGTAGCGGGCGAGGACCACGAGGTCGACCTGGTACTCCTCGACGATCCTGAGGATCTTCTCCTCCTGCTCCCGCTTGGTCTCCGGGGTGACCGGGAAGTGGTAGAAGGGCAACCCGACCGACTCCACCATGGGCCCCGCGTTGGGGTGGTTGGAGACGACCGCCACGATGTCGCCTGGGATCGCGCCCACCCGGCAGCGGTACAGCAGGTCGTTCAGGCAGTGGTCCTGCTTGGAGACCAGCACCAGGATCCGCTGGCGGACGGCGAGGTCGTGCAGCTGCCACTCCATGCCCCAGGCCGCACCCACGGGCGCGAACTCCGCCTGAAGCCGTTCCAGGGTGACCTCACGGCCGGCCTGCACGTGGACCCGCATGAAGAAGCGCCCGTTGATCGGGTCGCTGAACTGCTGGCTGTCGACGATGTTGCAACCTCGCTCGGCGAGGAAGCCCGACACCGCGTGGACGATGCCGAGCCGGTCCATGCAGGACAGGGTGAGGACGTACTCCTGGCCCGAGCTGGAAGCGCGCGCGCCGGAGCCGCCCGTGGTGGAGTCACTCACCTGGGTGCTCATGGTCCGTTCCTCGTCGTTTCGTCGAGCCTCGTCGGGCGGGCAGGCGGGTCGCTTCGGGGCACCGCGAGCGTCCCGGCCCTCTCCAGTACCCGTTCCATCGTCGACGGGGGCGTGCTCAGCCGCTGGCCATTGTCTCGATCGGGGCGAGGCGCCCGGCGCACGCCCCCTCGCCGGCCGCGGCCGGGCATGCGACCGCGATGCCCGACCCGTCCGCTACGCCCGGCTCGCCCGGTGGGCCGACCCGCGGAGACCCCCACCATCGCCACGGGGCATGATGCAGGGATGGCGAGGAGTCACGAGCGCGCGGTCATGGAGGCCCGGCGCGAGACCCCGTTCCAACGCGCGGACCGCAACTTCCAGGAACTGCTGGCCGAGCTGCGTGTGCTGCAGACGGTCGTCCAGATCCTCTTCGGCTTCATGCTGATCCTCGCGATCCAGCCGAGGTTCGCCGCCGCCTCGGGCTTCACTCACGTGACGTACCTGATCGCCCTCGTGCTGTGTTGTACGGCGACCGCACTGCTGATGGCGCCGGTGGCCTACCACCGCACGCTCTTCGCCCGCGGCCTGAAGCCGGAGGTGGTGCGCGTCTCCGACCGGCTGGCCCGCGGCGGCATGGTGGCGCTGTTCCTCGCGATCGTCGCCTCGGTCCTGCTGGTCTTCGACCTCGCGGTCAACCGGTTCGTCGCTGTCGTGCTGACGGTGTGCGTCGCGACCGTCTTCGTCCTCCTGTGGTACGTCATGCCGCTGCGCCGGCTGCGTCAGCTGCAGCTCGCCGACGACCAGTGACCTGACCGCTTTGGGTCCTTTTCACCGAGCGGACGCCCAGGCGTGATCGCCGCCCGCTACTCTCCCTGCCCGCACGTCCTGCTCGAGCGCCCACACGGGCGGCCCACGGCAGGACGGCGCTCTCACGTCAGGACGGAGGAGGCTGTCATGCCCGAGACGAGTGGCCCGCCACTCAGCCAGTCCACCGCTCCAGGCTCAGCAGGTCAGGGATCTCGGTCCTCGCTCGGCCGGCGGCGCCTGCTCACTCTGGCTGGTGCCGGCGCGGTCGGCGCCGTCGGCGGTCTTCACGCCATCGGGCCCGCGCTCGCGGACAGCCGGACGGCGACCCGGGCAAGCCGCGCCGCGCCGCCGGCAGGCGGTCAGTCGTTGTCGTTCGCGGTCGTCACCGACACGCACGCCACGCCCACGGAGCCAGCACGCCTGGACATCCTGCGGCGGACGTTCGCGTCCATCGCCTCGGCCTCGCCGACCTTCGTCCTCAACTGCGGGGACATCACCGACCACAGCGGGGAGGACGAGTACGCCGCGTACCTGTCGACGATTCCCGACTCGCTGCGCGGCCGGATCCGACACGTCCCCGGCAACCACGAGGTTCGCTGGGACGTCAACGCCAAGCAGCTCTACCACCGGCTGTTCGGGCCGACTCCCTACTCGTGGGACGTCGGCGGCCTGCACCTGGTCGGACTGGACCCGACCCAGACGCTGCAGGAGCCGGGCCACTTCGGACGGGAGCTGTTGGACTGGCTCGCCGCCGACCTGCGCACGGCCGGTCCGAGCGTGCTCTTCCTCCACTATCCGCTCGGGTCGGAGCACTACTACGTCAACGACCAGGACGCGTTCTTCGAGACGATCGCGCACCTGCCGGTCCGCGCGGTGTTCGCCGGGCACATCCACCGGGAGCACGTCGTTCGGACCAACGGCTTCACCCAGCTCGCCGGTCCCGCGGTCAGGAACGGCGCGAACTACTACTGGGTCGAGCGTGGCGACGACGCCCAGCACACCGTCCTCCGGGTCTGGATGGTCACGGTCGCGGAGGACGGCACCGAGACTCGGCGTGAGGTGACGACGATCCCGCTGACGGGTCGGGACGAGGACCAGCATCTCCGTCCGGTCCGGATCGACGTCGGCGCTCCCGCACCGACCGGCAAGATCCCGGTCACCGTCCGCCTTCGCGGCTCCTCGACCGCGGCGTCGGTGCGCGCCCAGGTGTATCCGCAGCATGTGTTCGGCGGCGGGAACGCCGGCAGCTGGGTGGAGCTGACGCCGACGCCCCAGGGTTGGCGGGGAACGGTCGACGCTGACGCGATGGCTGCGGGCGTGCACCGGCTCCAGGTGCGCGTCGCTGACGAGCGTGGCGCGAGCTACGACGCCACCGAGCTGTTCACGATCTCGTCGACCGGCCCCGCGCCGGTCGAGCGGTGGCAGGCCCGGATGACCGGCTCCATCCAGGGCGCCTTGGCCGAGCGGGACGGCCTGGTCGTGGCCGCCACGACGAAGGGGCACGTCGAGGCGTTCCGTCCCGAGCGACGTCGTCGCCGGGTGGTGTGGCGGTCGCACGTCGGACCCGTCTATCGCGGCCCGGCGTTCACCCTCGACGGCGCGAGGCTCGTGGTTCCCTCGGCCGACCACCACCTGTACGTCCTCGACGCCGGGACAGGTCAGGTTCAGCAGCGACTGCGGCTGGCTGGACCGGTGCTCAGCAGCCCGCTCGTCACAACGGTCGACGAGACGGAGACCGTGTTCGTCACCGCCGGCACCACGCTCTACGCCATCGACCCTCGGGCCGTTCGGATCCGCTGGTCAGCCGACCTGCACGGGTTGTTCGCCGGCCGGCCGGCGTGCGACGGCGAACGCGTCTACGCCGGAAGCGGCGACGGCAACGCGTACGCGTTCGACGCCGCCAACGGCGCGCTCGTCTGGTCGGTGTCGATGACGACCCGCGAGGACCCGCACGGACGCCTGCTCTACGGTCCGTGGGACGACGTGGTGACACTGCTCCCGGACGGCGCGGTGCTCTTCTCCACCGTGAGCACCGCCACCGCGCTCGACCGAGCCACCGGGTCCCAGCGGTGGTCGGCATCCGGCGGTTTCCTCTACCCGCCGGCGCGGCTCACCGACCAGGGCCTGCTTCTCGTGGACGAGTGGGGCAAGGCCCAGCTGGTCGACCCGGCGAGCGGGACGGCGACGTGGGTCACCGAGCTCGGCGTGCGCGTGTTCAACGCCGGGCCGGTCCTGCGCGCGGGCCAGGTCTGGATCGTCGCCGCGACCGGGCTCCTCAGCGGGATCGACCTCGCGACCGGCGAGGTGCGCCACCAGCGCCAGCTCGGCCCGGGCAACACGTTCAGCACGCCCGCTCTCGTCGGCGACCTGCTCATCACCGCCGACCAGGACGGCCTGCTGCGCGGCGTCGAGCTGCCGGCCTAGGTATCCGCCAGGTCAGCGGTCCATGCCGGCCTCGGCGACGTCGAGCCAGTGGTCGACGTCGCCTGGGCCGAAGTGGCGGATCGCCCAGTCGGCCATCCGCAGGCTCATGTGCGCCCAGGACACCCGGCGGGTCGCCGGGTCGAGGAGATCGTCCACCAGTCCGTCCACCCAGCGCGCGAGCGTCTCGTCCCGACCCGGCTCGCTCAGGGCGAAGCGCAACGTCACCAGCGCGAACCGCCGGTCGCCTCGACCGATGCCGTCCCAGTCGACCACGCCGGTGATCGCTCCCGACGCGTCGACAGCACGTTCCCCGTGGTAGTCGAGGTGGACCAGGTCGGCACCGGACATCACGGCATCCGACGCCGCACCGACGTCCCTCACCCACGCGAGCAGTCGCCGGCTTCGTGCGCTGTGCAGCTCCAGGGGCCGGTGCAGGCAGAACCCCGGCCCACTGGCTCGCAGGTAGAGGTCGGGGACCTCGACGTCGGTCCGCCCGGCGAGCAGCCCAGCGAAGCGTTCGTGGAGCGCCACCATCTCCTCGACCAGGCGTCGGTCGACTCGGGACGGCGGCGATCCAGGCAGGCGCTCCTGCACGATCGCGGTGGCGTCGGGCACCTCGGCCACCAGGTCGTACGCCGGCACCGGCAGCCCCCGCTGTCGGGCGAGGTTCAGCACCTCGCCAACCTGCCGCGCCCGCGCTCCATGACCGCCCGGAAGCAAGGTGAGAACACCCTCCCGACCGTCGGGCCAGCGAACGTAGGCGGCACAACCTGGCCACCGGGCGCGGGGCCGAGCAGGGTGAGCCGCGCGCCGGCGTGGTCGTTCACCAGCGCCGCGAAACGAGCGGCGTCGAGCCTCCGGACAGCGCGAGGTCGGGATCGACAGACGCGTCACTCGACATGGACGCTCACCTAGTGTCCCCCGGCCGACGTAGGTCGCGCTGTCATCTCCCCATCAGCCACGATGTCGATCAGCCCAAGGCTCTGAGACCGGTATTCTCCCGCTCGAGGCAAAGGAGGCCACCATGGGACAGCAGCCAGCCGATCCCCAGTGCGACCGTCCCGAGCGTACTGACGACACCGACAAGCCTCAGGCCGAGACGACCACGTTCCGCTCCGACCGGTTCACCTGGGACGCACCCGTCGCCATCCTCTATGACCCACTGCGCGACGGACCGAAGCGACCACAGCCCGACCACCGCGACGAGCCTGGGACGCGCCAATGACAAGGGGGAGGCGACAGGACGCTGACGTCCTCGTACGCGGCGGTGGTCGGAGCTCACCGCGATTCCCGACCTTCGCCTGAGCCCGGCGGTAGAGGCTCGCCGTGGCGCGTTGCCACTCCATCAACACGCGCCCTGAGTTCAGACGGCTCGGCGGCACCTCGGGACACTGATAACCCACCGCGACGATGTGGTTCGAGAACGCGGCTCCGGGGCGAGACCGTCCTTGCCGAGGTAGTACCCCATGCCGTCCTGCCATACCCACGTGCCGTCCGTGAGAGTGTTGGCCGGCACCACCTTCCCCCGATCCGGGTCGAACACGTCTCGCGCCAAACCCGCGGTGCCTGCAGCGCCGCTCCGGAAGCCGTAGCACTGCGTGCACTCCTTCGCCTTACGGGCGTCGAGGAACTTGAGCTCTTCCGCCTTCTGGCTGCTCCGCTTCACGTCCGCCCCTGGCCTGCCGCGACTGCTCTTGTCACGCGCTTCCGACGCTGAGCGCTGCTCGTCACGACCTCGACGTGGATGGTCGGTCCTTGGCCGGCAGCGCCTTTCCCATGTCGTCATCGCGAACGACCGTTGCCGCGCCGGAGGTCACCGCCGAGCGCGCCACCTCACACAGCCACTCCGGGACGGGCACGAGCTGCCGCAGGAACACGTCGAAGCTGTCCGCGCACCGCCGCAACAGGTCACGACACACGATCACGGCGTCGTAGCGGTCGTCATCGTGGAAGTCGTCAGCGTCCCAGAACCACACCGACCCGGCGTCTGGGTCGGTGAGTCGGAGCGCGAGCATGCCGCCCTGGACGCGCGCGATGCCCAGGAAGTCGTTGGTGAATCGGTCGCCGAGGAACGGGCGCAGGTACCTGAGGTTGTTCAATAGATTCCTCCTGCCACGGGCGGCGTGCAGGAAGGTCTGGTCCACCACGAACCCGAAATCCGGGTGCACCGCTGGCCTGGTCGGTCGACCTCCGCCCGTGGCGATCAGGAAGTCTCGGTACGGCTCTGGGACCGGCACACCGAGAGACGTCTCCAGCCGGTCGACATCCACCTCGGCCTGCTCCGGAACCGGCTCGAAACCGACGGGCTCGGTCCCGCACATCGAGACGCCCCGGCCGGGATGCGGCGTGAGTCGAGTCGCGATCCCACCCGCGTGCCGAAACGCGACCGCGAGCTCCGCGGGAACCAAGGCCACCTGCCGGCTGTACGGCAGGTGCCGCCACAACCAGCCATCCGGGGTCGCGAGGCTGCCGGCCGTGCCGGCCCAGAGCGGATCCTGAGCCTCGACCATGACCGCGTTCGCGGTCAGCACATCGAGCACACGGAGCTCGTCGGCGGTCAACGCCTCGTCCGCCTCTGGAAGCTCCACGATGGCTCGCGCGTATGGAATCCAGTCCACGCAGCCGCGCAGGTTCACGTACACCCCGTACGGATACCTGGTGCGCAGCAAGGGAGGCTCGAACCTGACGATCTGCCCGAGCCAGCGTGACGCGGGCGGGACGAACTCGTCCGTCGCCGCGATGCGGGTCAGCGTCCGGCTTGCGCGACTGCGGCGGTAGAGCTTGGCCGTGGCACGCTGCCACTCCATCAAGGCCCGCCCTGCCGCCTCCAGCCGACTCGAAGGCACCTCGGGACACCGGTAACCCGCCGCGACGATGTGGTTCAGGAACTCCGGTTCCGGGGCGAGCCCGTACTTCTCGAGGTAGTAGACCATGCCCTCCTGCCACACCCAAATGCCATCCGTCAGAGTGCTGGCGGGTACGACCTCGCCGCGATCCGGGTCGAACATGTCCTGCGCCCGACCCGCGACCGCCTGCAGCACGGCTCCGGACTGGAGATAACCGCGTATCTTCGCCTTCTCCTCCAGATCGATGGTCATCCGCCGCGCAGGGAGGATCGCGGGACGACCCTCGTCGTCGAAGCCGTCGGCGAGAGCGGCGAACCGAAACTCCCCGACCTGGGTCACCGGCAGGGTCACGGGATCCCTAGTCCGCGCTATCGCGAACAGCTTGACACGATGTTGTTCGGCAAACTTGCGGATATCGGGGAAGGCCTCCGGCAGGATGTGCAGCTCGCTGTCGCTGTCGGGATTGACCACCAGGCCGTACTCGGTGCTCTTCCAGCTCTCGACGAGTTCAACGAAGTGTCGGCTCACCGGCGCGTTGAGGTCCACGCCCGGGACCACGACCGATTCGGCACGCTCCCGTGAGGTGTACGTGTGCACCAGCTTGTAGCCATCCCGTTCGGTGACGACGTACCCGTTGTTCGGCGCCATGACCGGCAACCACAGGGTCATGCCGAGCAGGAGGCGTACACACTGCTCAGGGTCCTTCGCCTGGCACGCGTCGATGAACTGAAACTCCCGGCGATTCCACACCGTCGCATCCCCCACGGGAGCCACCCACACCCTACGGCGACGTCCGACGGTACAGGTCAGCCGTGAGCCGTTGCCATCCATCAACGCACGCCCAGCGAACTTTGCCGACTCTGCGGCACCTCCGGGCACTGGTAGCCGGCCGCGGGCGATGATCCATACTCCGGCTCCGAGGCGAGCCCGTACGTGTCCAGGTAGTAGACCATGCCCTCCTGCCACACCCAGGTGCCAGCGGTTAGCGTGCTGGCGGGTACGACCTCGCCGCGAGTTGGATCGAACGTCTCCGGGGCCCCGCCCGCGTGTGCCTGCACGACGGCTCCCGACCGGAGGTAGTCCAGGATCCTTCGCTTCTCTTCCAGGTCGGTGATCACCCGCCGCGCGGGGCGGATCCGCGGGGCGACCCTCGTCGTCGAAGCCGTCGACGAGGGTCCGAACCGGAGATCGTCAGGCAGGACAGCGGCAGCGTCACGGGCTTGCGTCGCGCGCCATCGGGACCATCTCGACCCGAATCCGTTGGGCGAGCTCCTCCACCTTGGGGGAAGGATGCGGTGGGACGTGGGTCTCGGGGTCGCGGTCGGGGTTGACGATGAGCCCCACGGTGGAGGAAACGGCCAGTACTCGACAAGGTCCACGGACGCGCGACGCACCGCCGCGCTCACACCCACGTCCGGCCGGTCGACCGCTTTGACCGGCTCCGGCGAGGTGTACGAGCGCACCAGCCTCCGGTCACCCCGCTGGACGACGAGGTAGGAGCCTCCCATTGTGACCGGCAGCCACAGCGTCATGACGAGCAGCAGGCGCACGGTCAACGTGATGTCCTTCGCCCATGGCGTCCAGGAACCGCTGCTCCGGCGGAGGGTTCCATCCGGTCACCATCCGCTCCCCTACACTCAGCGATCCGCACGCCCAGCGACGACACGTCGAGCACAATGCCGAACGGTTCGAACGGCAGACATAGCCCGTCGACGAGGCTCGCCCCGCGCTAACGCTGACCCTGGGAGAACCACCAGTCGTGGGCGTGCCGTGGAACTCCCTCTGGGGGTGTCCCGACCCGCTCCAGGCGGCTCGCCGCGTCGGCCAGCTCCTGATGGAGCTCCATCAGCTGGTCCCCGTCGACCAGCTCGAACGTGGCACTGCCCACGAAGTGGGAGGACAAGGCCTCCATTCCGGATCGCCGGACGCACGCCCTCGTCCAGGCGGAGATTCCGCCGCGTCGCGCATCGGCGACGGGAGGGCGACGTAGTTCGCGAGGAGGTCGGCACCGTCGGCGAGAAGGGGATCATCGCCTCCTGCAAGCCGTAGAGGCGATGACGAGGCAGCGGACCCTCTCGTCGCTCGGCGATCGCGAACCTGAAGGCCATGAGCATGGCTCGGGCGAAGTGGCCCCGCGCCATGGTGTCGAGCTCCGCGCCGACCTCCGTGTCCCTGTGTCGTTCGACCGCCTCGCGGAGGTCGGCGAGCAGGTGTTCAGCGTACGCGTCGGCCGATCCGCCGAAGGCGAGCGCTGGTTCTCGATGGCGAGCGCTCGTAGCGACGGACGCTCTCTACGAGCCGCTCTCCTTGGCGGCGAGCTGCCCGCAGGCCCCTTCGATCTCCCGCCCGCGGGTGTCGCGCACGGTCACCGGCACGCCGTGGTCGCGGAGCCGACGAACGAACTCCCGCTCGTCCTTCGGTCTGGACGCCGTCCACGTCGAGCCGGGCGTCGGGTTGAGCGGGATGAGGTTCACGTGGGCCAGCCGGCCGGAGAGGAGCCGTCCCAAGAGGTCCGCCCGCCAGGACTGGTCGTTGACGTCTCGGATCAGGGCGTACTCGATCGACACGCGCCGCCCGGTCTGCTCGGCGTACTCCCACGCGGCGTCGAGAACCTCCGCCACCTTCCAGCGCGCGTTGACCGGGACGAGCTGGTCCCGGAGCTCGTCGTCTGGTGCGTGCAGGGACACGGCCAGGGTGACGGACAGCCCTTCCCGCGTGAGCTGGCGCATGCGGGGGACCAGGCCCACCGTCGACACCGTGACGGACCGCTGGGAGATGCCGAGACCGTCGGGGACGGGATCGGTGATGCGCCGGACGGCGGCGAGAAGCGCCCGGTAGTTGGCGAGTGGCTCACCCATGCCCATGAAGACGACGTTGGTCACCCGCGTGGGCGTCTGCACGATCGCGTCGTCGCTGTCGCGGCCACGCTGCCCCGTCGACTCCCCCGCGGGCTCGGGGACCTCACCCGCCGCCAGCATTCGGGCCCCGGCCACCACTTGGCCGACGATCTCGGCCGTGGAGAGATTGCGGGTCAGGCCCGCTTGTCCGGTGGCGCAAAAAGGACAGGCCATCCCGCACCCGGCCTGGCTGGACACGCACATCGTGACCCGTCCCGACCGGAGCCGACCGTTGGTGCCCATCGTCGCCGGGTAGCGCATGAGCACGCTCTCCACCAGCGCGCCGTCGAAGAGGCGCCAGACCGTCTTCACCGTGGCGCCGCCGTCGCAGGCGACGGTGCGAACCGGGGTGAGCAAGCGTGGCAGGAACTCCTGGACCAGACGCTCCCGAGCCGCCGCCGGGAGATCGGTCATGCGTCCCGGATCCTCGACGTATCGGGCGAAGTAGTGGGTGGACAGCTGCCGGGCTCGATAGGCGGGCTCTCCCAGGGCGACCATCGCCTCCCGACGCTCGGCGGCGTCCAGGTCGGCGAGGTGCCGGGGTGGCTTGCCGCGGCGCGGCGGAACGAGGACGAGGTCAGCGACAGGCATGGCGGGTCCAGTGTCGCACGCGGCCATCCTCGACCGAACCACCCGAGGCTGGTCGTAGCGTCCGGCGACTCGAGCAGCGAGTCGTGGATGTGACGACGCCCGTCCGGGCCTCCCATCGGGCCGCGTCGTGGCGACCTAGTCTGCGGCGCATGACGCTTGACGCGCCGCGCCCGCGACACCACCCCGGGCGGCCGGCCCGCCACCGCGCGAGGTGTGCCGGACAGGTGCCGCCGTGCGCTTGACGGAGGACGAGGCGCGCCGGCGGTTCTCGACCGGACGGGTCGCTCGCCTTGCGATGGTCGACGAGACGGGTCAGCCCTTCCTCGTCGTGGTGACGTTCGCGGTCTCCGGCTCCATGGTCGTCACGGCGGTGGACCAGAAGCCCAAGACCACTCGACACCTGCGCCGCCTCCGCGTCATCGCGGCGAACCCTCGGGTCAGTCTCCTCGTCGACCACTACGACGAGGACTGGAGCACGCTGTGGTGGGTCCGTGCCGACGGCACCGCCAGGATCCTCGCGGACGACGTCGCCGAGCCTCGAGCCTTGCTCGTGGCGAAGTACTCCCAGTACCGCGACGACCCGCCCACCGGTCCCTACATCCGGATCGACGTCGCCCGTTGGCACGGCTGGGCAGCCGCCCAGTGATGGTTCCCAGTGATGGGCCACGTTTCGCGACACCACCGGCACCGTCCGTCGACGCGCGCGACGGAACGCGACCGATCGATTTCGACGTGTTGATCGAATTCCGAAAAAGAAAAGTGCTGACGTTATCAGCGACCATCGACAGTTCAAGGCCTCGTGGAAATTGGCTGGCGGCCGAGCCCCAGGCTTGCTACATCTGGTAGGTCTCGCGTCTCTCGCGCCAGGCAAGACGTACGGCGCTTCCCCCTTGTGTCTCGTGGAAGGCAACATCTCGTGGCCACGCGCAGGTCAGAGTTCACGGTCGCTGACCAACGCCCCACCGACCGACGCGGCCCCATCCGGTGGATCCTGTCCCACCAACGCCGCAACGGTCGGTACGTCGCGGGCTTCCTGCTCGGATCGCTGCTCATGGTGCTGCTCAACTCGAGCATTCCGCACCTGACCGGAGCGGCGTTCGACGCGGTCCTCGCCAGGGACGAGAACACCGCGAGAACCCTCACCGCGATCGCCGTCGCCTTGCTGGTGATCGTGCTGGCCCGCGGTGCCTTCGACCTGCTCGCGCGGCTGAGCGTCGAGGTCCTCGCCAAGCGCATGGAGCGTGACGCCCGCGACGAGCTCTACACCAGCCTGTTGGGCAAGAGCCAGACGTTCCACAACCGGCAACGGGTCGGCGATCTCATGGCCCGGACCGCCAATGACGTCCGGCAGCTGGGCCACATGTTCTCGCCTGGCATCGATCTCATCGTCGACTCGATGCTGCAAGGCCTGGTGCCACTCGCCTTCATCGCCTTCATCGACCCGCGCCTGCTGGCCTCTCCGCTCCTCTTCGCGGTCGGCTTCGCGATCGCGATCCGCCACTACATGCGCCAGCTCAACCCGGTCTCGACGCGCATGCGGGAGCAGTTCGGCGACCTCAACGCTGGGCTCAACGAAGCGGTCCGCGGCATCGAGGTCGTCAAGGTCACCGCGCAAGAAGACCAGGAACAGCGCCGGTTCGAGACGAACGCTCGCGCCTACCGCGACTACTTCGTCCGTCAGGGGATGGTGCAGGCGCGCTACCTTCCGACGTTGCTCCTCGCGGTGGCGACCGCCGGCGCCCTCCTGCACGGACTGCTGCTCTACCGCGACGACGCCATCACCTTGGGCGACCTGGTCGCCTACCTCGGTCTCATGGGGATGCTCTCGTTTCCGACCCACATCTCGATCTTCAGCTTCTCGCTGGTGCAGATGGGGCTGGTCAGCGCCCGCCGGATCCTGACGATCATGGAGGAGGAGACCGAGCTCGACCAGAACCCCCACGGTCACCGCGGCCACATGCGCGGGGAGATCGTGTTCGAGAACGTCTCCTTCGGGTACGGCGGGGAACCAGTGCTGCGCAACGTGTCCTTCCGCGCGGAGCCCGGACAGACGATCGCCATCGTGGGCGAGACGGGGGCAGGCAAGAGCACCCTCACCAAGCTGGTCAACCGCATCTACGACGTCGACGAGGGGCGCGTGCTCATCGACGGGGTCGACGTTCGCGAGTGGGATCTCGACGCGCTCCGGTCGCAGATCTCCACGATCGAGCAGGACATCGTGCTGTTCTCACGATCCATCGCCGAGAACATCGCCTTCAGCCTCGGTCAGCGGGTGAGCCGCGAGGACATCGTGCGAGCCGCCAAGGATGCCCAGGCCCACGGCTTCATCGAGGAGCTCGAGGACGGCTACGACACGGTCATCGGTGAGCGCGGGGTGACCCTGTCCGGCGGTCAGCGCCAGCGGCTCGCGATCGCTCGCGCGCTGCTCACCGACCCGAGCATCCTGATCCTCGACGACTCCACCAGCGCCGTCGACAGCGCGACCGAGGACGAGATCCAGCGGGCCATTCGCCGCATCCTGCACGGCCGCACCACCCTCCTCATCACGCATCGGCTCGCGCAGATCCGCTGGGCCGACAAGGTCCTGCTCCTCCAGCGTGGCCGGATCGTCGACCAAGGCACCCACGAGGAGCTGTACGAGCGTTGTCCGCTCTACCGCCGCATCTTCGCGCACTACGACGAGATGGCGCCCGCCTCCGGAACCTCCGGCGCGACCGCGGCACCGGCAGGCCGACCACCCATCGCCGGCGACGGTTCCCTCACTCACGGTGACCTCGCACCAGGTGACCTGGGAGTCACCGATGGCGGGGTCGTGTCGCGCGACACCACGAGGCGGCTGGACGGTCACGCTCGACTCGACGGTGGACACCTCGACGGGCACGACCGCGAGCATCGGGACCCGCACGCCGACCGACCCAACGGCGCGGTCCGGACGGTCACCGAGGAAGCGCTCGCCATGCCCGCGCACAGCCACGACGGCGAGGAGCACTGATGGGCTTCATCCTGGACGGCCTCGACGCCGAGGACTACGACCGGCACTACAACGACCTCGACCTGCTTCGGCGGATCTTGGGCTACTTCCGCCCCAAGCTCCCGGCGATGGCGGTGGTCGCGGTGATGATCGTCGCCACCTCGTTGCTCCAGGCGGTCCTGCCGGTCGTCATCAGCTGGGGTCTCGACCGGCTCGTCGCCGACGACTCCAACCAGTTCCTCGCCCTGCTCGTCACGCTCATCCTGCTGTCGGGCGTGCTCGCCTGGGTCACGAACTTCGTCCGGCAGAGTCTGAGCGCCCGCGTCGTCGGCGACGTCGTGCTCCGGCTGCGGGAGGACGCCTTCGCGGCCGTCCTGCGGCGCGACATGTCGTTCTACGACGAGAATCCCTCGGGGAAGATCGTCAGCCGGGTCACGTCCGACACCGACGACTTCGCCAACGTCGTGACGCTGACCATGAACCTGCTCAGCCAGGTGCTGCTCGTGGGGTTCATCACAGCGCTGCTGTTCCAGCGTGACGTCGGCCTGGCTCTCATGACGCTGGCGATCACACCGGTCGTCGTGGGGCTGGCGCTCGGTTTCCGTCGGGTCGCACGCGAGACCACCCGCCGGGCGCAACGTTCGCTCGCCCGCGTCAACTCCAACGTGCAGGAGACGATGGGCGGCATCGCGGTGGCGAAGAACTTCCGCCAGGAGCAGACCGTCTACGACGAGTTCCGTCCCATCAACGAGCAGAACTACCAGGTGACGCTGCGCCAGGGCATGGTCTTCAGCGGCATCTTCCCGGTGCTGTTCCTCGTCGCCGGCCTGGGCACCGTCCTGCTCGTCTACGCCGGCGGGCGTCGGGTGCTCGACGGATCGGTCTCACCCGGGGACTGGTACCTGTTCCTGCAGGCGGTCGGGTTGTTCTGGATGCCGCTCACGAGCATCGCGTCGTTCTGGTCCCAGTTCCAGCAAGGCCTCTCGGCCGCCGAGCGCGTCTTCGCCTTGATCGACGCGACACCGCGGGTCGTCCAGACCGACGAGCGACCCGTCGGTCGGCTCGCCGGGCGGATCGAGTTCAAGGACGTCACGTTCGGCTACGTGCCGACCCAGCCAGTCCTCAAGAACTTCGACCTCACCATCGAGGCCGGAGAGATGGTGGCGCTCGTCGGCCACACCGGCGCGGGGAAGTCCACCCTCGGCAAGCTGATCACCCGCTTCTACGAGTTCCAAGGTGGCCGGATCGAGATCGACGGCCGCGACATCCGCACGTTCGACCTCCGCGAGTACCGCCGCCAGCTGGGTGTGGTCCCCCAAGTGCCGTTCCTGTTCTCCGGCACCGTCGCCGACAACATCCGCTACCCCCGCCCGGAGGCGACCGACGAGGAAGTGCGCCGGGCCGCCGAGCACATCGGCAACGGCGACTGGCTGGACGCGCTCCCCGAAGGACTCGACACCAAGGTGGGTGAGCATGGTCGCGCCTTGTCGATGGGACAGCGCCAGCTCGTCGCGCTCGCCCGGCTGCTCATCCAGGACCCCGCGATCGTCATCCTCGACGAGGCGACGGCCAGCGTCGACCCGCTCACCGAGGCGCAGATCCAGGAGGGACTCGACGTCGTCCTGCACGGCCGAACATCGATCGTGATCGCGCATCGCCTGTCGACCATCCAGCACGCCGACCGGATCATCGTCCTCCGCGAGGGCCGTATCGTCGAGGAAGGCGACCACGCAACCCTCATGCGTCTGGGCGGCCAGTACTGCGAGGTCTACAACACCTACTTCCGGCACCAATCGCCCAACTACAAGCCGGGAACCGGCTTCGTCCCCGTCCTGGGGTGAGTCATGGCCGGGAGCACATCCAGGCCCAGGCGTCCGCTCCGTCCGTCGGTGCCGAACCGAGCTCAGGCGCGGTCCGCCCAGGAGCCCCAGGACGCGAGGACGCGTGCCGTCTCGTCCCCGACCTCGAGCAGGCAGTGATCCGGCAAGCGAAGCCGCTCCCACGCCTCCAGATCGGGTGGTCGCCCGGTGAGGGCCGCGACGAGCAGCGTCCACGCGGTGCCGTGGCCCACCAGCACGATCTCCTCGCCCGGACAGCTCTCACGGATCCGAGCCACGACACCCACGACTCGTTCCGTGGTCGCCCTGGCGCTCTCCCAGCCGGGCGCGGCCGGCGTGTCCGGCTCCGTCATCGAACGGCGGACCAGCGCGGCCCACTCCGCGGTGTCCAGCCAGGCCCGCGCCGGCCGCGTCATCTCACGGAGCCCGTCCACGAGACCCAGCGCACCGTCGGTGAGCGCCCGCGCGGTCGCGAAGGCCTTCGGCTCGGGCGAGGAGAACCACCGGCCGCGCTCCGGTAGCACCCCGGACCGTCGGAGCTTCGTCACCCCCTCATCGGAGGGGTCCAGCGGCCACTCGGCCGCCCGCCGATCGTCGGGGCGCGGCCGCCCGTGGCGGACCAGATGGAGGCGCGTCATGGCGTCATCCCACCGGGACCAGCAGGCTCAGGACGAGCCAGCTCACCACAGCGGTCGGCAGGAGGGAGTCCAGACGGTCCATGACACCTCCGTGGCCCGGGAGCAGGCTCCCCATGTCCTTGATCCCGATGTCCCGTTTGAGCATGGACTCCACCAGGTCACCGAGCGTCGCCGTGACGGTCGCGACGGCCCCCACGACCAGCCCGGCCCACCAGGAGCCGTGCAGCAGGAAGACGACGCCCGCGACTCCCGCGACGAGGCAGCACAGGGTCGAGCCGGCCAGTCCCTCCCACGTCTTCCCGGGACTGATCGTGGGCGCGAGCTTGTGCCGTCCGAACAGCACTCCCGCCGCGTAGCCGCCGATGTCGCTGGCGACCGCGACGGCGACGAAGACCACGACCCGGAGCGGACCGTCCTCCTCGCGGAGCAGCAGCATTGCGAAGGCGGCGAGGAACGGGACGTAGAGCGCGACGAAGAGGCCAGCCGTGACGTCACGGACGAAACCCTCGCGGCCGCCGGGCAACCGCCCGACGCAGACCGCGAGGGCAGTGAGGCCGAGTGCGGCCACCAAGGCATGGGTCTCCCCCACGTAGGCGCCGACCAACATCCCGACCACCCCGGCCAGCAGGGGAAGCAACGGCAGCCGGACTCCGGCCGGCCGCAGCGCGCGGGACAGCTCGATCACCGCGACGCTCACCGCGACGACGACGAAGGCGACGAAGACCGCTTTGACGATGAAGAGCGACGCGGCGACGACAGCGGCCAGGAGCAACCCCACGCCGATAGCGGCGGTCAGGTTGCGGCCGAAACGATTACGGGACTTGCTTGGGACGTCGTCGCCCCCTCCACGCGGCTCGGTCACGATGTGTCGCGTCGTGTGCTGGCTCCGAGGTCGGATTCGGGTGTCCACGCCGCCCTAGACCTCGAGGATCTCTTCTTCCTTGTGCTTGAGCACCTCGTCAATCTGGGAGATGTACTTGCGCGTCTCGGCGTCGAGCTGCTTCTCGGCCCGGGCGACGTCATCCTCGCCCACCTCGCCGTCCCGAGCGAGCCGGTCGAGCGTCTCCTTGGCGTGCCGGCGCACGTTACGCACCGACACCCGCGCTTCCTCCGCCTTCTGGCGAGCGAGCTTCACGTACTCCTTGCGACGTTCTGCGGTCAGCTCCGGCAGCACGACGCGGACGACGTTCCCGTCATTCGTGGGGTTGACCCCGAGGTCGGAGTCCCGAATGGCCTTCTCGATCGCGCCCAGCGCGTTCTTGTCGTAGGGCGTGATGACGACGAGCCGCGCCTCGGGGATGTGGAACGACGCCAGCTGCTGGATGGGAGTCGGACTGCCGTAGTAGTCGGCTTGGATCTTGGCGAACATCGCCGGGTGGGCCCGGCCCGTGCGGATCGCCGCGAACTCCTCCTTGGCGACCTCGACGGCCCTGCCCATCTTCTGTGCCGCGTCGCGGAGAGTCTGGTCGATGGTCACGGTCGTGATCTCCTTGTCCCTCGGTTGCTCGGCCGTCGGCCGGCGGGTGCACTACCGGTGTGCGCACATGCCGACGCGTGATCGGACCCGTTCGTTCCATCCGGCACGGACGTCCCGATCGGTCGCCTCGCCGGGCCGACAGGCGGTCGACCAGCCGCCCGATCAGGCGTCGGCCGAGACGAGAGTCCCGATCCTCTCACCTCGAACGGCGCGGGCGATATTGCCGTCCTTGAGGAGGTTGAAGACGATGATCGGCAACCCGTGCTCCATGCACAAGCTAAACGCCGTCGCGTCCGCCACCCTGAGCTCACGGCGCAGGCATTCGGCGAAGCTGATCTGCTCGAACTTCCGCGCCTGGGGCGCGCGTTTCGGGTCCGCGTCGTAGACGCCGTCGACGGATGTCGCCTTCAGTAGCACCTCCGCACCGATCTCCAGGGCCCGTTGGGCCGCCACGGTGTCGGTGGAGAAATAGGGCATGCCGGAGCCGGCGCCGAAGATGACCACCCGACCCTTCTCCAGGTGTCGGATCGCCCGCCTCGGGATGTAGGGCTCGGCGATCTGCCCCATGGTGATCGCCGTCTGGACCCGGGTGTCGACCCCAGCCTTCTCCAGGAAGTCCTGCAGGGCCAGGCAGTTCATGACCGTCCCGAGCATGCCCATGTAGTCGGCGCGGGCGCGGTCCATGCCGCTCTGCTGGAGCTCGGAGCCTCGGAAGAAGTTCCCTCCGCCCACGACAGCGGCGACCTGGACCCCGCCCCGCACCACTTCCGCGATCTGTGCGGCGATGTTGGCGACGACGTTGGGATCCACACCCAGTTTGCCGCCGCCGAACACCTCGCCGGACAGCTTGAGCAGGACTCGCCGGTACGGCACCAGCGCGGACGTCGGACCGTTCGAGATCGTCTTGGTCGTCGTCACGAACCCACCCCCATGGTCACCTGCACGATCTCGCCTCCTGTCCGTCCGCCTCGCTGGCCCTGCCTCCTCAGGTCGGTGCGTACCCGACCCGCCGCGCCACGCGTGCGAACGGCCTAGGCCTGACCGACCTCGAACCGGACGAAGCGCGTCACGGTGACACCCGCTTCCGCGAGCAGCTGTCCCACGGTCTTCTTCTGATCGTGCACGGACGGCTGCTCCACGAGCACCGCGTCCTTGAAGAAGCCTTCCAGGCGCCCGTCGACGATCCGCGGGATTGCCTGCTCGGGCTTGCCCTCATTGCGGGCGGTCTCCTCGGCGATGCGGCGTTCGTTCTCGACGACCTCCGCGGGAACCTCATCCCGGGTGAGGTACTGCGGGCGCATCGCCGCCACCTGCATCGCGGCCGCCTTGGCGGCCTCCTCGTCGTCCCCCTCGTAGGCGAGGAGCACGCCCACCTGCGGCGGCAGGTCGGTGGCTCGGCGGTGCAGGTAAACGGTGGTCTTCCCGTCGAACACCGCCACCCGGCCGATCGCCAGCTTCTCGCCGATGACCGCGGCGAGACCGTCCAGCGCCTCACCAGCGGTCCGGCCGTCCGGCAGCTTGGCCGCGACCAGCTCGTCGGGCGTGCTCGGCCGCGTCTGGCTCGCGAGCGCGACCAGCTCGGCACCGAGCGCCTGGAACTGCTCGTTCTTGGCGACGAAGTCGGTCTCGCAGTTCAGCTCGAGCAGCGCGCCGTCCTTGGCAACGACGAGGCCGTTGCCCGCGCTACGCTCCGCGCGCTTCGCGGCCTTCGCAGCCCCTTTGACGCGGAGGATCTCGACGGCTCGGTCGAAGTCGCCCTCCGCCTCCTGCAGGGCGTTCTTGCAGTCCATCATCCCGGCTCCGGTCGCGTCCCGAAGCCGCTTGACGTCAGCGGTGGTGAAGGTGCTCATCGTGTGTGAGTCGCTCTCTTCGGTCGATGTCGATGTCGATGGCGTCGGTCCACACGGAGGAAGCCCGGGCTCTCAGGCGCCAGACTCGCTGGACGCCGCGTCGCCACTCTCACCCGCGGGCGACGACTCCGGAGTCGCGCTCGTACCCTCCGAGCCGGCTCCCTCACCTGCCGACTGCTCCGCGCTCGAGGCGCTTTCGGCCTGGGCCTCCGCGGTCGGCGCGCTCTCGCCACTCTCGGAGCGAGCGAGCAGCTCACGCTCCCACTCCGGCAGAGGCTCCTCGGCGCCCACCTGCGACTCGTCGCTCACGCCGGCCCGCGCCATCAGTCCATCGGCCACCGCGTCGGCCACGATCCGGGTCAGGAGGGAGACCGACCGGATGGCGTCGTCGTTGCCGGGGATGGGGAAGTCAACCTCGTCCGGATCGCAGTTGGTGTCGAGGATCGCGATCACGGGGATCCCGAGCTTCTTGGCCTCATCGACCGCGAGGTGCTCCTTCTTGGTGTCGACGATCCAGACCGCGCTCGGGAGCCGCTGCATGCGCCGGATACCCCCGAGGGTCCGCTCGAGCTTGTCGCGCTCACGCCGCAGCTGGAGCAGCTCCTTCTTGGTCATGCCCGAGCTGGCGACGTCGTCGAAGTTGATCTCCTCGAGCTCCTTCAACCGCAGCAGGCGCTTGTAGACGGTCTGGAAGTTGGTGAGCATGCCGCCCAGCCAGCGCTGGTTGACATAGGGCATGCCGACGCGCATCGCCTGCTCGGCGATGGCCTCCTGGGCCTGCTTCTTGGTGCCGACGAACAGCACCGAACCGCCGCGGGCGACGGTGTCCTTGACGAACTGGTACGCGCGGTCGATGTAGGACAGCGATTGCTGCAGGTCGATGATGTAGATGCCGTTGCGCTCGGTGAAGATGTAGCGCTTCATCTTCGGGTTCCAGCGTCGCGTCTGGTGCCCGAAGTGAACGCCACTCTCGAGCAGCTGCCTCATCGTGACGACGGCCATGGCCGCGTTTCCCTCCTTAGCGCCCGCGTGGGCGCGCTCTCGGTTCCTCGGCCGCGGCCGGACGGCCGTGGCCCCTGACGCTCGCGCACGTACCGCCCCGCGGGACTGTGCGGGGACCGAGAGACGTGCTCACGTCGAATGCGCGACGCGACAAGCGAGCGTGCGTAGTCTTGTCTTCTCCTGTTGCGGGCTTTCCGCCGATTTGCCCACCTGGCGACACGGTGTCTCCGGGCACCCCGTGCGCCGCCCGGTGCGGTGAGCCAAGCCAGAGCGTCGCGCGAACCAGCGAGGACCCCACGAACCGGCGGGCGCGGGCGGCGGAATTGCCCGCCAAAGTGTACTCGATCGCGGTGGACCGCCCCGCCCGCCGTGGCGTGGCGGCGATGTCCCAGGGCGCCGATTCGTCACCTTCACGGGGTCCACACCTTCACGGGGTCCACGCCGGACTCCGTTCCCTGACGAGCCCGTTGTCCACAGCCTCCCCGGACCGCGTCGTCGTCCACACCTCGCCTCATCCCACCTGGAGGCACCGCCACGTCCCCTTGACGATCACCTCCATGACGATCCCTGCACAGCGTTCCCCCGTCGTCACGTCGTGGCGTCACCGTCCGTTGCCCACGAACCGCTGGCTTCCCCCTCCTCAAGGCTGCTGGCCCCGCCCTCGGGCCGGCAAACCTTCCCAGCCGTCCCGCTGTCCAGGGCCCCGCCGCCGGTGGTGGCGCCGCCCGAGCACGGCGGACCGCCCGGACCAGGGCGAACGGTCGCAGGAGGGCGCCGGTGCCACGAACGGGGACAGTGGTGGTCCGGCGTCGCGGAGCAGGCGTCAGAGCCAGCGCCGCCGAGGCACCCGCTCTCGCCTCGTGGGCGCGATCGGGGCTGCCGTCGTCGCCCTCCTCGGCCCGACCGGCCCAGCCGAGCCCGCCCACGCAGCCGTCACCACGGGCCACGCCCTGTCGACGTCCGCGGACCGCTCGAGCTCCACGGACGGTGCCCGCTCGACCGTCACCTGGACGTGGCCGCTGTCACCACCTCAAATCGAACGCTTGTTCGACCCTCCATCCCACCCCTGGGGCGCCGGACATCGCGGTGTCGACCTCGCGGGGGCGGAGGGTCAGGCAGTTCGCTCGGCCGGGGCAGGCGTGGTCGTCTATGCGGGCCTTCTCGCCGGACGCGGCGTCGTGAGCGTCTCCCACGGGGCGTTGCGGACGACGTACGAGCCGGTGGCACCCGCCGTCCGCGCGGGGACACGGGTGGCCGCCGGAAGCGTCCTGGGCACCTTGACGACCGACCGGAGCCACTGCCAGCACATGGCCTGCCTGCACTGGGGCCTCCGTCAGGGCGACCGCTACCTCGACCCGCTGTCCCTGATCGCCACGGGTCCCCCACGGCTGCTGCCTCACCTCGGTCAAGATCGGCTTCCGCGGGCCGGTCCAGTCCGTGTCATCCGGTCGGGCGGGCGAGCGTCGGCACACGAGGCCACCGCGCCTGGCGTCTCGACCGCGATCTCCAGCCCAGCACCCGGATCAAGGCGCCTGGAGGACGATCGTTCGGCCGTCTCCGAGGCCCACTCAGCGACGCGGGCGGCCGCGGTGACGGCCCCCGCGCGAGCGAGCCGTGGCCGGTCAGGCGCAGAACTGGAGGACCAGCCTCGCGAGCCGGACAGGGACTCCGGCACGCGGAGTCTCACTGCCTTCATCGGGGGCGTGGTGGCGGGCGCGGCGACCGCGACACTCGTCGTGAGGGCGATGAATGCCCGCCGCTTGCCGTGGGAGAACCCGACGCCGCGTCCCCCTACCTCACCTGGCGCCGTGACCTCGGCTGACAGCACAGTCGTTCCTCTCCGTCGTAGCGAGCGCCCACCGACGGTGGCGGTCTGAGAGCAGCCCACCGCAGGTGGTGGCTGACCAGGTGTGGCGCCAGGCACAGGAGACGAAAGACCTGCCAAGAAGCACGGTGTCTCAGGCGCGCGGGTGGGCCTGGCGGTAGACGGCACGCAGCCGCTCGGCGGTGACATGGGTGTAGATCTGCGTCGTCGCAAGCGACGCGTGACCGAGCAGTTCCTGGACACTGCGAAGGTCCGCACCACCTTCCAGCAGATGGGTGGCGGCGGAGTGGCGCAAGCCGTGGGGACCGATCCTCGGAGCCTCAGGAAGATCCGCGAGTCTGGAGTCGAGGATCCGCCGAACCGTCCGGGGGTCCAGGCGTCGGCCCCGCACACCCAGGAAGAGCGCGGGACCGCTGTCGGCACGCGCCAACGCGGGTCGGCCGTGGCGGCGGTAGCTCTCCAACGCCTCCGCCGCCGGAGCGCCGAAGGGCACTGAGCGCTCCTTACCGCCTTTGCCGATCACGCGGATGACCCAACGCTCGTCGTCGATGTCGTCAAGGTCGAGAGCGACGAGTTCCCCCACCCGAATCCCGGTGGCGTACAGCAGCTCCAGGACCGCGCGATCGCGGCTCGCGACTGGATCGCCGTCGTCCGCCTTGCCAGCGATTTCGAGGAGTCTGCGCGCCTCGCTCTGCTTGAGGACAGCGGGCAGGCGGCGCTGGGCCTTCGGTGTCTTCAAGAGAGCACCTGGGTCGTGGTCGAGGACGCCACGGCGGTGGGCCCACGCCGTGAAGGTTCGTACCGCAGCCGCTCGACGGGCGAGGGTGGTCTGGGCCAGCCCGTCACCGCGCATGGTCCCCAACCAGGCTCGAAGGGATTGGAGCGTCAGGTCCGCCAGCTCTGGCGACACCGCACCTGACTGGTCCTCGTCCACCGCGCCTGATCGGCCCTCCTCGTGAACGGGGGTTCGGGGCCTGTCGTGCTCGGAGGCCCGCTGCTCACCGGCACGCTGTCGGTGATCGTGGTCGTCGGGGACATGGCTGACCGTGGGCAGGTCAGCGTGTTCCGCTGCCTTCTCCGCCTTGGTCGGTCGCCCGCTCGCCGGCGTGACCGGCTCACGGCGACCGCCGGCGGCGAGGTAGCGCATGAGGTCGAGTACGTCACCGATGTAGGCGCGGACCGTATGCGGCGAAAGCCCACGTTCGACGACGAGATGACGCTCGAACTCAGCGAGCAGCCGCACACCGGCCCGGCTCGGCTCGTCAACCGATGCCTGCTCGTGTCCTCGCATCTGCGTGTGACCCGCTGCGCTGCCGGCTTCCACACCTTGACCGTGAACGAAGTGCGCCGCCCATGGCAAGCGACGCGCGCCCACCTTTCCCTCGAACCTTCGCCACAAGGCGGGCCATCGCAAGCCACGGGAGGTGACCTGACAACGCGAGGGTGCGAACGACCGTCGGCGAGGGCGTGCACCTAGAGGCGTTCGCGGACCACCGTTGACACGTGCTTGCGGGTTCGGCGTTCCCGAGCGGACAGCCGCCAGCCGTTGCCCTGCTGTTCGACGAAGCCTGCCACGAGGAGATGCCCGAGCGCCGCGAGCGCCTCATCGGCTGACACACCCGCCGTGGCGGCGATGCTGGCCAGACCGCTGCCGCGTCGCACAGGCACGGCCTCGAGGACCTGGCGGGCGAGTGGGTCGAGGTCGTCGCGAGCGCGGCGCTCCCCCGTCTTGGGCGGCGCAAGGTCTTCACCAATGCGACCGATCTGCTCGGCGACCTCGGCAGCGTCGGTCACCACGACCGCCCCGCCGTCGCGGAGCAACCGGTGGACGCCCGCCGAGGCAGCGGACGTGACAGGGCCGGGCACACCCATGACCTCGCGGTGACAGCGCTGCGCCCAAGCAGCCGTGTTGAGCGCTCCGCTCCGCAGAGCCGCCTCGACGACGACTGTGCCGGCTGTCAGCGCGGCGATGAGGCGGTTACGGACGAGGAACCGCGGCCGTCGAGGCGTCGCCCCCAGCGGTGCCTCACTCACCAGCACTCCGTCCGCCGCGATCCACTCCAGCAACTGCTCGTGCCCGCGGGGGTAGGGAACGTCGACACCGCAGGCGAGCACCGCCACCGTGGGGCCGCCGGCCGCGAGCGCTCCCCGGTGTGCGGCGGCGTCGACTCCGAACGCGCCACCCGAGACGGTGACGATGCTCCGATCCGCCAGTCCGGAGGCAAGCTCGGCGGCGACGTACGTTCCGTATTCGGTCGCCGCTCGGGCGCCGACCACCGCGCAGGCGCGCTCGCTGAGGTGCCGGACATTCGCACGGCCGCGAACCCACAACGCCAGGGGGACTCCACCGCGTCCGTCGATGTCACCCGCTGTGGCCAACACCTCCAGGCACGGGGGCCACTCCTCGTCGCCGGGGCAGATCAGCCTGGCGCCCACCCGCTCGCCTCTCTCGAGGTCGCGGCCGCCGTCGGCGGTCGCCAGCCGTGCCTGGTACCCGCCAAGGTGGCGACTTGGGAACGTCCCTGAGCGAATGGCCTCCACCGCCTCCTCGGCACCGTGGTGGTCGACGAAGCGAGCGAGGACGAGATCACCAGGCTCACCCAGCCGAAGAAGGACTGCACGGGCACGCCGCTCGGCCTCCGTCACGCGTGGCGGCTCGTCCGTTCGTGGGGACTGGATCTTCCCCTGCCCGGTCATCCGACCCTCCGTTGGCGTTGGCGCCCGGCGAGCCGCGGCTCGTAGCCGAGTCGAAGGGTCAGAGCGGTGAGAACGTCTCGACGCCCGGGTCGAGCTCGTCCCGCGAGATCGGCGACTGTCCACGCGACGCGTAGAACTCGGTCGACGCCTCGGGCGCTGATCGCGCCCGACGCCAGCAGCTCTTCGACCGCCGGCAGTGCGTCGTGGTCGGGTGGCCAGCGACGGCGCAGCTCATATCCCGGGACATGGGCATTGAGGGTCCATGGCGTGTCCGCGTAGCGGTGGCGCTGTCGTTCGCGTGCGGCTCGCACCCGCTCCGCCACCACCGCAGTGGACTCGACCAGGCGCTGGTCGGCCACCATCTCCGCTCGCGCCACAGGCTCGACCGGCTGGTACAGATCTATCCGGTCACGGATGGGCCCCGAGAGCCGCTGCTGGTAGCGACTGCGTGCCTGAGGGCTGCAGGTGCAGTACAGGCCCTTGCCGTAGGCCTGACCGCACGGGCACGGGTTCGCGGCGAGCACGAGCTGGAACCGTGCCGGCATGCGTACCGTGCCACCAGATCGGGCAATGACCACCTCACCGTGCTCGAGTGGCTGACGCAGCGCGTCGAGGACGGATGGCTTGAACTCAGGGGCCTCGTCGAGGAACAGGACGCCCCTGTGCGCAAGGGAGACCGCTCCCGGCCGAGCCACCCGAGCCCCGCCACCGACGATCGCCGGCAACGACGCGGAATGGTGCGGATCGCAGAAGGGAGGGCGGGTGAGCAGCGGCGCGTCCGCTGGTAGGAGGCCCGCGACGGAATAGATCGCGGTCACCTCCAGGGCCTCGCTCAGCGTCAGATCAGGCAGGAGGCCAGGCAAGCGTTCGGCCAGCATCGTCTTGCCGGCCCCTGGTGGACCTGACAGGAACAGGTGGTGGCCGCCTGCGGCCGCGACCTCGAGGGCGCGGCGTGCGGCGGCTTGGCCGAGCACCTCGGCGAGGTCGAGGCGTTCGAGGTGGTCGGTGCGGCTGCGGAGCGTCTTGTCGTCGACGACCTCCTCGTGGGGGGAGGCGGGCTCGTCCGGCACCTCCTCGTCGCGCAGAAGGGCGATCGCTTGGCGTAACGAGCGGATGCCGAACACCTCGGCGTCTTGAACCAGCCGTGCCTCAGCGACGTTGGGCTCGGGGACAACGAACCGGCGCCGACCGGCGCACGACGCTGCGAGGACCGAGGGCAGCGTCCCGCGCACCGGCTTGACCCGACCGTCGAGTCCCAGCTCACCCAGCACGACCACGTCGTCCAAGGCGGCTCGGGGAACGACATCGGCGGCCCCGAGCACGGCCAGCGCGATGCTGAGATCGAAGTGAGCACCGGCCTTCGGCAACGTGGCAGGCGACAAGGCGACCGTGAGCCTGCGTTGCGGCCAGTCGTGCCCCGAATTGGCGACGGCGGCCCGGACTCGGGCCCGAGCTTCCGCCAGCGCGGCGTCGGGCAGACCCACGAGGCTGAAGCCGGGGAGGCCGTTGGCGATGTGGGCCTCGACGTCGACCATGTGCCCTTGAACCCCAGTGAGGGCGACCGAGTGTGCACGCGCGAGCGCCACGTCACTCCACCCCACGCACGTGCTCGATGACCGCCGGGGCCGCGCCACGTCGCAGAATGCCCACCACATCGATTCGGACCGCGCGAGGCCGGACCTGGTGCTCGGCGAGCCAACATGCGGCCAGGTGGCGCAGCCGCGTGACCTTCTCCCGGGTCAGCGCTTCCAAGGGCGACCCGTAGCCGAGCCCGGTGCGGGTCTTCACCTCGCAGACCACGAGGACGTCGCCATCGCGAGCCACGATGTCGATCTCGCCACGGTCACACGTCCAGTTGCGGGCGAGGACGACGAACCCGTTCGCCTGCAGGTGCCGGACGGCGAGTTCCTCGCCATGGCGTCCGATCAGGTCTTTCCGTCGCACCGACGTCACCTCCGGCCACCATGCTGCGGCCCACGGTGACCGGAGGCCGTGTCGTTCGACGGCGCTGTGGAGAAGAACGCCGGCGAGCGTCCTGTGGACAACCCGAGGCGCAGGGACGGCCGTCCGCCGATGTGCTGCCCACCGTCCGAGGGCGATCGTGGGGACGGTGCTGCGCAGACGACCCTGCTCCCGCGGACGGCCAGACGCCGCCCGCCTGCGCCCACGAGACGCCGAGGTCAGTCAGCCGAACCAGAGAGGCCGCGGCGGAGCCGTCGGCACGCCGCGCCGCGGGCCAGACCAGCCACCTAGAACCTGCGCCCTAGAAGCCGTCCTTGGGTGGATCGAAGTCGCTCTTCGCGAGCTCCTCGATGTTGACGTCCTTGAACGTGACGACCTTGACGTTCTTCACGAAGCGGGCGGGCCGGTACATGTCCCACACCCACGCGTCGGACATGGTGACCTCGAAGTACGTTTCGCCGCCCTCGTTGCGGACCTTCAGGTCAACGTGGTTGGCGAGGTAGAAGCGTCGATCGGTCTCGACGACGTATTTGAAGATGTTGACGACGTCGCGGTACTCCCGATAGAGCTGGAGCTCCATCTCGGTTTCGTACTTTTCGAGGTCTTCGGCGCTCATTACGCGCGCTCTCCTCCCCGACGCGGGATTCCCGCAGTCACATTCACCAAGTCCTCGTCCCTCGTCCCAGTCGACGGCGTGACGCCGGGCGCGTCCTCCGGGCCGACGGCTCCCGGGCCATTGTCACTCATCTCCCAGACACCAGCCGAACCCGGTGGGACACCGGCCGCGGCGGCCGCCCGCATGACGTTGACCCAGCGGAGACGATGGACGGGAGACACTCCGTGACGTTCTAGTGCCGCTTGGTGGTCAGGTGTGCAGTATCCCTTGTGCGTGGCGAAATCGTACGCGGGGTAACGCTCGTGGAGCTCGATCATGAGCCGGTCGCGTGTCACCTTGGCGATCACCGACGCCGCGGCGATGCAGGCGGCCACCCGGTCGCCCTTCCACACCGCCAAGGTCGGCACCCCGACGCCGTCGACCGGAAAACCATCGGTCAGCACGTACGCGGGCCGCTGGTCGAGGCGAAAGACCGCCCGTCGCAGGGCCTCGACGTTCACCCGGTGCATCCCGAGTCGATCGCACTCGGCGGGCGGAACCACGACCACCGACCAGGCCAGTGCCCGCCGCACCACCTCGTCGTAACACCGCTCCCGCGCCTTCGGGGTGAGCAGCTTGGAGTCGGCGAGTTCAGGAATCTCCCCTCGGCGCCCGGGAGGCAGGATGACTGCGGCCGCGACGAGCGGCCCCGCGCAGGCGCCCCGCCCGGCTTCGTCGACTCCAGCGACAGGTGCCATGCCGGCCCGCAGCAACGCGCGCTCGTAGGCGTAGATGCCTGCGTCCCTGCGAACCAGCACCCGCCGGGAAGGACGCATGCGACCTCCTCGGGATTCGATCGCCGGACTGCCTGATCACCGCTCGGACGGCGACACCCGCCAGCTCAGCCCATTGTTGCCCCGCGCTGCCACCCCAACCGGGTGGGGGCCGACCCCACCTTGCTGGGTCCGCCGTCCCGACCATGTGCCCGGCCGACCGAGGCTGCCCAGCCGACGGGGGTGCCCGGCCGACGAGGGTGGGGGCCCGGCCGCCCTGTCATCGGGTCGACCACGGCGACCCTGGACCTCGGGGCGGACGCCTGGTGGGACCGCGGCGGCTTCGGTGATCGTGCGGACCTCGACGACAGCTGTCGTCGACGTGTGGGCGACCGGGCGACCGCTCCCCACGCCTCCGGTGACGTCGGAGGACGCGGCGGGTTCCCACCACGGGGACGACGGTCGCCACCGCCGCGGCGACCGGGGCAGAACCCACGGCGAACCCGGCCAGCGCGGCGGTGCCGGCGGTGTTCTCGGCCAGATCCGGCGTGGCTGGCGCGGCGAGGCCGGCCTCGGCGTAGGCCTCGGGCCGGTTGAGGAGGGCCAACCGGTCGAGCGGCCAGACGATCATGAAGGCCCGGCCGACCACCTTGTCGATCGGGATCGTGCCGTTGCCGGGGTCGGAGAGGTGCGCTCGCGAGTCGGCCGACTCCGACCGATGGTCGCCCATGACCCAGACCCGACCAGGTGGCACCACGATGTTGAACGGGTCCTGGGAGGGGACGTCACCCGGGTGGATGTAGGACGACTCTTCCAGGGGCGTGCCGTTGATCAGGATGCGGTCCTTCTCGTCGCAGCACTGCACCCTGTCGCCGGGCAAGCCGATGACCCGCTTGATGAAGTCCTTCTCGCCCACCGTGGAGAACCCGAACAACTCCCCCACCCGTTGGAGGGCTCGCTGGGCGAAGCTCCCGGGCTCCGGGACGACGACCTCGCTCTCCCACGAGTCCGCGCCGTTGAAGACGATGACGTCCCCGCGCTGGATCTCGCCCAACCGATAAGCGAGCTTGTTGACGAGCACCCGGTCGCCGACGAGGAGCGTGCGCTCCATCGACTCCGACGGGATGTAGAAGGCCTGGATCAGAAAGGTTCTGATCAGGAGCGCGAGCCCGAGGGCGAGTAGGACCATAACGGGCAGCTCACGCCAGAAGGAGCGCTCGTTGCCACGGTCACGAGAGCCCTTTCCGCCTGAGCCCTTGCCGCGCGACTCCTCATTGGACCCCACCTCGGCGCCCCTCCCCGAGATCAACCCACTACTCCGTGCGCGATCTTGGTCGCGCCCTGGGGCCCGAGCCTAGCTGGCAGGCTCACTGCCCGGGAGTTGGCTCCCGCCGCTCCTTGATCTTGGCGGCCTTACCGTGCAGTCCACGCAGGTAGTACAGCTTGGCCCGGCGGACGTCACCCCGCGAGGCGACCTCGATCTTCTCAATGATCGGGCTGTGCACCGGGAACGTCCGCTCCACACCGACGCCGAAGCTGACCTTGCGGACGGTGAACGTCTCCCTGATCCCCGATCCACTGCGCCTGAGGCACACGCCCTGGAAGACCTGCACCCGGGTCCGGTTGCCCTCGACGACCTTCACGTGAACTCTGAGCGTGTCGCCCGGCTGGAACGACGGGATGTCGCTGCGCAGATGGGCGGACTCGACGGCATCGAGCGTGGTCATGTCTCTCCTCGTGGTGCCACAGGTCACCATCGGGTTCATGCGGGCATGTCGAAGCTCGCGGGATTCGGCTACGAGGGCGGTCCCACGCTTCCCCTGTGGCAGAAGCGGGTGACGGCGGTACGGGTCCGCACAACGCCAGCGCCCAAGTCTCTCACACGGGCCGGTCGCCAGGAACATCAGCCCGGCGATCGCCGCCCGTGACCCCGGAACGCAGGGCAGAATCCCCGACCCAGCGTAGAAGCTGCGGGCGGTCCGTGGAGCCACCCGAGCGGATACACGGGACAAAAGGACGACGGAGAAGCGGAGACGACGCAGGCAGGCGGCCGGCACCGGCCAGCGCCGCCTCACTCCTCCGGTACCCACCCCTCCTCGGCCAGGACCTCCCGATCCCTGGCGTCCAGGGCCTCCGCGGGCAGGCGGGCCAAGAGGTCCGGCCGGCGGCGTGCCGTCCGGCGAAGCGCCTGGTCCCTGCGCCATCGAGCGATTCGACCGTGATGGCCGGACAACAGCACGGGCGGGACGTCGAGGCCTCGCCAGTGCGCCGGCTTGGTGTAGACGGGGTACTCGAGGAGCCCGCCGGTGTGCGACTCCTCGGTGAGCGACTCCGGGTTGCCCAGGACGCCGGGCAGGAGCCGGACCACCGCCTCGATGATCACGAGCGCCGCGGCCTCGCCGCCGGCGAGCACGTAGTCACCGATGGAGACCTCGTCGACCCGCATCCGCTGCCCGGCATGATCGATGACCCGCTGGTCGATCCCCTCATAACGCCCACAGGCGAAGAGCAGCCACGGCTCAGCGGCGTACTCGTCGGCCAACGCTTGTGTGAAGGGCACGCCAGCTGGCGTGGGGACGACCAGTCGAGGCTGTGGCCCGCCCGGAGGGGCGAGCGTGTCCAGAGCCTCCCCCCACGGCTCCGGCCGCATCACCATGCCTGGTCCGCCGCCAGCGGGCGTGTCGTCGACGGTGCGGTGCTTGTCGTGCGTCCACTCGCGCAGATCGTGAACCCGAAGATCCACTATGCCCGCCGCGACGGCCTTGCCGACCAGCGACAAGCGCAACGGCGCGAGGTAGTCGGGGAAGATCGTCACGACGTCGAGTCGCACCGGGCCTCCCTCGTCGTCAGGCTCGGCTGAGCCGGCCAGCACCCGACCATCACACCCCCGGTAGCCACAATCCAGACAGCCACACCCCGACAGCCCGGACGTCTCACCGGGAGTGCCTCAGCCACAGACAGCTCGACACCGTCTCGGGATCGTCCGGTCCAGCGGGCCCAGGACCAGGCCGGACCTCAGCGACGGCTGTGTGGCTGTCGCGCGCCCGTGTCACCTCATGTGGCGCCCACCAGGGAGGCCGTCGCGTCGGGGCCACCTTACGGGGAGAGGAGCCCCGGCGGCGGGTCGATGGTGATCGTCCGGGAGCCGAGGTCGACGTCGGGCACGATCTCGCTGACGAACGGGACGAGAACCTCGCTGCCGTCGTCGCGACGGACCGCGAGCAGCTCCTGCATGGGCAGGTGAACGACCTCGGTCACCTCACCGACCGGCTCACCGTCGACCGTTCGAACGCCCAGCCCGACGAGCTGGAAGTCGTAGAACTCGTCGGGGTCCTCCAGGCGCTCGTCCTCGGGGACATCGGCGACGAGCAGGACTCCTCGCAACCGCTCGGCGGCCGTCCGGTCGTGAATCCCCTCGAAGGAGACCAGCAGTCGCGACCCATGCCAGCGCGTGCTCCGAACGGTCAGCTGGCCGGCCTCGGTCGAGAACACCACACCAGGGGCGAAGCGAAGCTCCGGCGTGTCGGTGCGGACATCGACCGCGACCTCGCCGCGCACACCGTGTGCGCGCCCCACCCGTCCGACCACGACCTCCATAGGAGACCCGGCTCAGCGGCTGGGGCGCGCCTCGACGAAGTCGATGCGTGGGCTGCGACCGTTGCCGAGAGCGCCGATGACGGTACGGATGGCGGCGGCCGTCCGTCCCCGACGTCCGATCACCCGACCGAAGTCCTCCGGGTGCACCCGAACCTCGAACGTGCGCCCTCGGTTCCGTGAGTTTCGCACGGTGACGCGCACGTCATCGGGGTGCGTGACGATGCCGCGCACCAGGTGCGCCAGCGCCTCGGCGAGCATCGCCTCAGCCCTCGCTCTCACCCTCGTCCGCGTCAGACTGGGCGGCGCTCTCGCTGGCCTCGGAGTCCTGGGAGGCCGATGCCTCGGTCTCTTCGCCCTTCGACTTGCGGTTCTTCTTCTTGCTGCTCACCGCCTCACCCGCGGGCTCAGCGTGAGCCTCCCGCAGAGCCTGGTCGAAGAGAGCCCGCTTGTCGGGCTTCGGCTCGGGAACCCGCAGTGGCTCCGACGGCAGCGGCTCGCCCTTGAACTTCTGCCAGTCGCCGGTCTTCTTCAAGATGGCGAGGACCGGCTCGGTCGGCTGCGCCCCCACCGACAGCCAGTACTGCACGCGCTCGGAGTTGACCTCGATGTAGCTGGGGTCGGTCTTGGGGTTGTACTTGCCGACCTGGTCGATCGTCTTCCCGTCGCGCTTGGTGCGCGAGTCCGCGACGACAATCCGGTAGTACGGCGCACGGATCTTGCCCATGCGCTTCAGCCTGATCTTGACGGCCACGAGTGTGGTGTCTCCCTGTGTCGACGAAAGGATGACTAGCGCGTGCCGCGTGGGGGGACGGCACCGAAAGCTCCGGACGCGCGAACCGACGCTGTGAGAGGGCCTACGCCGGTCCGACTCAGCCCACTATTCTGCCAGATCTCCCTGGCGGCAGCTCAACACCCGGCCCTTCGCCCGGGTCGCCTCGGCCCACCAGGCGGTCCATGCCACCAGCCGACCACGGCGGGGCCGCGAGCGGACAACGCTCACCGGACAGCCCGCGGCAAGCCTGACGATGGTCCGGAAGCCTACGCGACGATCCGGCCGCGGAGCACGATTCGCGCTGGATGGGCCAGAACGCCCAAGTCGTCGAGGGGGTTGGAGGGGTAGACCACGAAGTCCGCCGGGGCACCGTCGTCGAGGCCGGCGTGGACGCCCAGCCACTCACGCGCCCGCCAGGAGCCCGCCGCCAGCGCGTCATACCTGGAGAGCCCCACACGCTCGTGCAGGAGTTGGATCTCCTTCGCGATGAGACCGTGCGGCAGCACACCACCCGCGTCGGTGCCGGCGTAGATCGGAACACCGGCCTCCGCGGCCGCGCGCAAGGTCTCATCCACTCTGGCGTACAGGGCCCGCATGTGCGCGGCGTACGCCGGGAACTTCACCTCGCCGCGGCTGGCGTACTCGGGGAAGTTGTCGATCTGTAGACGGGTGGGCACCAGCGCGACGCCGCGTTCGGCCATGGTCTCGACGAGGTCCGGAGAAAGCCCGGTGCCGTGCTCGATGCAGTCGATCCCGGCGGCGAGGAGAGCGGGGAGCGCGTCCTCGCCGAAGACGTGGGCGGTCACCCGGGCGCCCTCCTCGTGCGCCGCTGCGACCGCGGCGGCGAGCTCGTCGTCGGGCCAGCACGGCCGCAGGTCACCCATGTCCCGGTCGATCCAGTCGCCGACCAGCTTCACCCAGCCGTCACCTCGGCGGGCTTGCTCGATCACCGTCTCGACCAGCTCGCTCGGCTCGATCTCGACGCCGAAGTTGCGGATGTAGCGCTTCGGGCGCGCGATGTGTCGGCCGGCCCGGATGATGCGCGGCAGGTCGGGGCGCTGGTCGATCCACCGGGTGTCCGCCGCGCTTCCGGCGTCCCGAATGAGGAGCGTGCCGGCGTCACGATCTTGGAGGGCTTGGCGCTCCTGGACATCCTCCGGCACCGCGCCGTTGGCGTCGAGACCCACGTGGCAATGCGCGTCGACGAGCCCCGGGACGATGTAGCCCTCCGCGACGAGCTCGGCTCGGCTGACCGGGGTCTCGCTGATCCGTCCGTCGACGACGTAAAGGTCACGGTGGCGGCCATCGGGGAGGGTGACTCCCCGGACGCGGAACGTCTCCCCCGTGTGTGCCGTCACTGGCCGTCCTTCGAGAGCAGGTCGCGAATCTCCTTGGGCAGCTCGAACCCGTCGGGCGCCTTGGCCGAGGGACCGAGCAGGTCCGGCAGGTCGCTCCCGCCCAGTGGCGAGCGGAACGCCGCCGCAGCGTCGGAGCTCTCCGAGGCGGCGACGCTCTCCTGACGCGCCCGCTTGGCGGGGTTTCCGGACCGACCGGCACGCTGCTTCTTGCTCTTGCCCTTCTTGCCCTTACGGCCACCGCCTCCCACGCCCGGCATGCCGGAAAGCCCGGGCAGCCCAGGCATGCCGGGGAGACCCTTGCCCTGGCTGAGCTGGCTCATCACCTTGCGAGCCTCGAGGAACCGCTCGACCAGCAGGTTGACGTCGGACACGGTGGTGCCCGAACCCTTGGCGATGCGCGCTCGGCGTGAGCCGTTGATGATCTTCGGGTCGGCCCGCTCGGCGGGCGTCATGGACCGGATGATCGCCTCGATCCGGTCGAGCTCGCGGTCGTCGATCTGGTTGATCTGGTCGCGAACCTCGCCGAGGCCGGGCAGCATGCCGAGGATCTTCGACAACGGCCCCATCCTGCGGACCGCCTGCATCTGGGCGAGGAAGTCCTCGAGGGTGAAGCCCTTCTCGGTTTTGAGCTTGTCGGCGACCTCGGCGGCCTGCTTCTCGTCGAACGCCCGCTCGGCCGCCTCGATGAGGGTGAGGACGTCACCCATCCCGAGGATGCGGGACGCCATCCGGTCGGGATGGAAGACGTCGAAGTCCTCGAGCTTCTCGCCCGTCGACGCGAACATCACCGGCCGGCCCGTCACGTAGCGCACGGACAGCGCGGCGCCACCCCGGGCGTCGCCGTCGAGCTTGGACAGCACGACGCCGTCGAAGCCCACGCCGTCCCGGAACGCCTCGGCGGTCGTGACGGCATCCTGACCGATCATCGCGTCGACGACGAACAAGATCTCGTCGGGCTGGATCGCGTCGCGGATGTCGGCCGCCTGACGCATCATCTCCTCGTCGACGCCCAGGCGCCCGGCGGTGTCGACGATCACGATGTCGTAGAGCTTGCTCTTGGCGTACTCGACACTGCGCCGAGCCACGTCGACGGGATCGCCGACACCACTGCCCCGTTCGGGGGCGAAGACCGCCACACCGGCGCGCTGACCGATGATCTCCAACTGCTCGACGGCGTTCGGACGCTGCAGGTCGGCAGCCACGAGCAACGGCTGATGCCCCTGCTCCTTCAGCCAGCGACCGAGCTTGCCCGCCAGCGTGGTCTTACCGGCACCCTGGAGGCCGCAGAGCAAGATCACCGTCGGGGGTGTCTTGGCGAAGCGCAGTCGTCGGGTGTCGCCACCGAGGATCTGGATGAGCTCCTCGTGAACGATCTTGATGACCTGCTCGGCGGGGTTGAGCGCCTGGTGGACCTCCGCGCCCCGCGCGCGCTCCTTCACGTGGCCGATGAACTCCCGCACCACCGGAAGGGCGACGTCGGCCTCGAGCAGCGCGATCCGGATCTCGCGGCACGTGGCGTCGATGTCGGCGTCGGTGAGCCGACCCTTCCCGCGCAGGCGCTTGAACGTCGCTTCGAGACGATCCTGAAGTGTGGCGAACACTGTGGCAGTGATCCTTGGTCGACGTGTTGGGGTCCTGGCCAGGGTAGCCGTCCGGATCGGCGGAGGAAGACAGCTGGCCGGGTCGATTGTCACGGACGACCGCGTTGGCGACGGTCGCGCGTCGTCGTCCGCATCGCCGGCTTCGGGCCGGCCGCCGACCTCAGCGACATCTGCAGGGTACGACGAAGCTGGTCCGCTTCGTGCTCGCCGAGCGGCCGCCCGTCACCGGCTGTGAGGTAGAAGACATCGACGGCCTCACCGCCCCAGGTGCTCACGTGGGCTGAGCGGACGGAGCAGCCCGCGCGGGCCAGCTCCAGGCAGATGTCGCGGAACAGGCCGGGACGGTCGTGGGCGTGCACTTCGAGGACCGTGGCCCGGCTGGACGCCCCGGCCACGATCCGAACCTCGGGCGGAGGTTCGACCGCGGGCCCGGTCGCTCGCGTCCCGAGCAACGACGTCTCCGCGGGAAGGACGGTGGCCCGTCGCCGGTCGCGCACTCCGACGGGGCGGTCGCGCGTGTCGGTGGATCCGACCGCCTCGACCGCGCCGGTGATCGCCGCCCTCAGGCGTTCCCGAAGCGCCGAGGCGTCCGGCAGGTCGCCGGCCACCGTCCACACCGAGACGCCCATGTCGTCGACCGTGTGCACCGACGCCGTCCGCACCGAGAGCCGAGCCGCGGCAAGCACGCTCGCCACCGTGGCCAGCAGGCCCCGGCGGTCTCGTGCCACCACGGTCACCCGGATGGCGTCCGGCCAGACCTTCGGCTCCACCACGACATCGGGGACGCCGCGTCGAGCCATCGTCCGCTGCCAGGGCCGCAGGGGCGACGGCGATGGTGGCCGGCCACGGGCGAGGTGGCTGCGAACGCGCGAGACCAGCCGGCTGGTGAGATCCGCCCGCCATGGTGTCCAGGCCGCCGGGCCGGTGGCCCTCGCGTCCGCCTCGGTGAGCGCGGCCACCAGCTCCAACGTCTCGACATCGTGGAGCACGTCCGCGACCCCGCGGATCGTCGCGGGATCGTCGATGTCGCGACGCGTGGCGGCCTCGACGAGGAGCAGGTGGTGACGGACGAGGGTGGTCAGCGTGGCGACGTCCCGCGGCTCGAAGCCCCACCGTGACGCGATGCGCGGGACCAGCTTCGCGCCGACGACGCTGTGATCGACGAACCCGGTGTCACGGGTCGGACCAGCGCCACCCTTGCCGATGTCGTGCAGCAGGGCCGCGACGAGGAGCAAGTCCGGACGCTGGACACGGCGGACCAGGCGAGCCGCCTCGACGCAGGTCTCGAGCAGGTGTCGGTCGACCGTGTACCGGTGGACCGGGGAGTACTGCGGCGCCCAGCGCACCCGATCCCACTCGGGGAGCACGTCAGCGATCAGCCCGGCCTGATCAAGCGCCTCCCACACCGGCACCAGATCAGGGCCGCTTCCCAGCAGCGCTGTGAGCAACCGTCGCGCCTCAGCCGGCCAGGGCTCGGGCAGCGCCACACACTCGCGGGCCAGCTGTGCCGCCGTCCGCGGTGGCAGCAGGAGCCCGCGATCGGCGGCGCAGTAGGCCACGCGCAACGGCAGCAGCGGGTCCGCGCTCGGACGGGCGTCGACCGCCAGGACCACCTCCCCGTCGACCGTCGCGACTCCGGGTGCCAGCGGCCGGAGGACTGGCCCGGGACGCGGCCGCGGCCGTGGAACCCGGCGTTCCCACCGGACCGCGAGCGCTCGGCCAGCCCTCCGCCAGGCGACGTCGAAGACCTGGTTCATGGCCCGCCCCAGCCGGAACACGTACCGCAACAAGGCGTCACGGTCGGGCAGTCCGCAGCCGCGCGCCACCTCCGGTTGGAGGTCGGCGATCAGCCGGTCCGTCGGTCGACGACCCGCCACCTGGTGGAGGACGTCTCGGATGTCCAGCAGCTCCGACCGCAGCCGCATGAGCGTGCCGTGCGGCACCTCCACCAGCCAGGTGGCCGCCAGTGCTCGGAGCACGACGCCGTCGCGTAACCCGCCACGCGCCTCCTTCAGATCCGGTTCCAGCAGATGGGCCAGATCTCCGAACCTCTCCGC
>Ga0310838_1000140_pt1 | contig 98625 bp, 89 predicted proteins | sample SM_ome_6_FD_202241 | JGI IMG/M metagenome (GOLD analysis project Ga0310838, IMG submission 202241) | Sorghum-adapted microbial communities enriched on stacked mutant (SM) sorghum from Joint BioEnergy Institute, Emeryville, California... ...
GGTGACCTTGAAAGTATGGGCAAATGGAGTCGCCTGTAAAGAAAACCGCTTGACAGGCTCTATTTAGGTACGCCAAAAACAAGGCTGCCCACAGAATGGTTGACAGGTTTCGTTCATATCAGCGGAATGACGGTCCGTTGGTTCCAAACGTTGTGCCTTTGCTGAATCGCGCAGCTTCGAAGGCGGCCTTCAAGCAACCTCGAATGCGACCTTGAATGCGTCCTCGAAAGCGGGTTCGATATAAATTCGAATGCGACCTTGAATGTGTCTTCGAACGCGGTTTCGAATGCAACCTCGAATGCACCTCGAATGCAACCTCCAACGCGGCCTCGAAGGCGTAAGCGGCTTGGCTGCGGCCGTTCTGTACCGAATATGTCCGGCGATTCGCAAGGATTTGTGTTACAATTGCAGTGTCTTCGCCCGAGGATAAACCGTTGATCGACTTCGTTTGGAGGTTAGGATGCGCAAACTAATCTTTTTCGTGGGGGGAGCCGGAGCCGGCAAAACGACGCTTGCGAGAGCGCTGGCGGGGAAGCGCCGGGCCGCGCTGCTGGATATGGATTCGCTGTCCCGGCCCGCAGCGGAGGCGTTAATGATCCAGGCGGGACTGGACCCAGACGACCGGGATTCCCCGGAATACAAGGCTTTGTGCCGGGATTTGGGCTATCGGCTGACGATGAACGCGGCGCTGGACAATCTGGATGTCGGAACGGACGCGGTGGTGATCGGACCGTTTACGAAAGAAATCGAGGATCCAAACTGGCTGGAGCGGGAGCTTGGCCGCATCGGCGCTTCGCCGCAGAACGTCGATGTGAAGGTCGTCTTCGTCCATTTGCCGGACGAACAGCTTTACAAACGCCGAATTCAGCAGAGGCAGTCCAAACTCGACCAATGGAAACTGGACAACTGGGACAGCTTCAAATCTTCCCTTGCGAAGCGGGAGGTCAAATGGAACCTGCCGCCGGGATCGATTCTCTATTTCGATAACTCGCAGCCGCTGTCCGACGAAATCATCTCGAGGCTGGAACGCTTCGTATACGGAGACGGAGAACGGGATCGGCCGGGCTGATCGGCTCGGCGTTTCCGAGGCGGGGCCGGTCCCTCTGACCGAACGCTGTGCCGCAGAAGGGACAGCAGAAACAAAAAGCGCGACAATGACCTCGGTTTGAACTCCTTCCAATCCACTTCCCAACGGGGCTCAAGTTTCTTCTATGTTCGTCCAGCCGTTTTTTTCATCGGGAAGCGATGGGACTACGGCATTACGCGCTGTGCGTTTTGGCGGTTGCGAATGTTATCGCGATTTTCTGGCTGTTCCAAGGACCGCGCATAGAACATGGGGAGAAGCTTGACGTTTTTACCTTGAACGGACAAAGCGAGCACTGGAACGTACATAACTATACGATCGTCAAGACCGGCAAAACCATCTGGCGAGGATCGGCCGGTCTGACTTATCTCGGCGAAGAAAGCGAAATCGCGGATTCCGATTTTTTCTATTATCAGTTTGTGGAGAATCATCCCGGTTCCGGTTTGGAGACGGTGCTGACAGGAGGACAATCGGCACAGGGCGGCACCGTGAATCTTCCTCTTCAATTGGACCGGTTGGGATCCATCAGCGGGCCGATCACCGATGCGGAGCGGAAGCTGACCAAAGCGGATTTGAACGGATCTTATCTCGAAATCTATTGGTCCGACAGCCGGGGAGAACGGCATTACGAGAAGGTTGAGCTTAGTATTAAAGCCGCCCTTGAAAGGCGGCCGTAATCGGTTGCTGATCTAGCAGGTTCATTTCGAAATTTGCAGTTCCATGATATACGCTTTCGGCATCGTGTTCATGCCGCGTTTGTACCAGTGGCCGGTAATCGCGTACCGGTTCTCGCCTTGCTTGGCAATGCCGAGAATCCAGGAGTTTGCCGAGAAGTAGCTTTGATCCCACATTTTTTTCCCATTCTTGTCGAACTTGATGAGATAAGCGTTCTGCGTGTTGAGAGGCCCCGTATCGCCGACTACGATCACGCCTCCGTCCGAGGTGGGGATCAGGTCGTAGCCGTTGATTTTCGTATAGTGCTTCACGGCAGGGCGAACGATTTTCTTCCATACGACCGTACCCTTATCGCTCATGCGGTATAAACCGAGAACCGAGTCCCAGGTGCGGGTGGAAATGAAGATATCTTTGCCGCGTTCGCCGCCCATGGCCAGAATTTCGCCTTCAATGGATCTGCTCCATTGTTTTTTGCCGTTCGCATCCAGCTTGACGACCAGGGTGTTCCAGCCCCACCTGCCAAAGCCTTTCGCGTAATCTATACCGGCCAGCAGCAGCCCTTGGTCGGCGGTCGCCATCATGGACGCGATACTTTTATAATAAGCGGATACGTCAAGCTCCTTTATCAAACCGCCGTTCAAATCCAGCTTGATCAAGACGGCTTTGCCTTTTGCGTTCGTTAAACTGCCGGCCAGCCAATAGCCGTCCTCCGCCTGGACGACGGATAGGAACTGGTCGAAATCTTTTCCTCCGTAAAGATATTGCCAATCCACTTGACCTTCGGCGTCCACCTTGACGGCAAAGGCCTGAACGCCTTCCGCATCGGTCAGATAAGGCGTCTGTCCTACCGCCAAGTAACCGCCGTCGGCGGTTTGAATGATCTTTTTGGCGTAAAGGCCGGGCGAATACGTATATTCCCACTCTTCGGTTCCGTTTTTGCGGAGCTTATGAATGACCAACTGACGGTCTTTGTCGCCGGTGTAAACCCAGCCGCCGTCTGCCGTAGGCGCAACGGCATGTCCCGTGCTGCTAAAAGAAGGTTCGTCCAATTGCGTCCATACTTTTTTTGCCGATTCCGCTGCCGACACGTTTGACGCACTGGCGCTTACTGTCAACAAAAGGGCAGCGCATACAGTGAGCCATTTCTTTTTCATTGCCGCATTTCTCCCCGCAGGTATCAGACTTCATTGGCGCAAGCCGAACGCGCATCGTTCGGACTTCAAATAGGGCAAAAAGCGGGAACAGAAAAGATTTGGCATTGTTTTCTTATGCTGTCTAGCGCCCGTTCTTTTCTTTCAATCGACAGAATCGCCGTCATAGCGATCGGCTCGGAGTTATGGTCGCACGAGATTGAGTATGCGGGGGCAAAGGCCAAACTTATGTTTCCGCTGCATTTCGTCAATAAATAGACAATAGGATATACATAGACGCCGGCTAGGACGCCGGTTAGGTCCCATGCAGTGCGGGAAGGAAAACGAAAGCGCATGAAAGGCGGTGCAGCGATGCGGGGCACGAAGGGAGCCCGGTCGCCAAGACCATGATCCGGCTTCGTTCGTTCGAGCCGATGTCGCCGATCTTGGCGGAGCGGGTGCCGGCGGGCGGGGAATGGGGCCACCAGTTGAAGTGGGACGGCTACCGGCTGCTCGCAAACGTCCAAAACGGACAAGTCGGGTTGTTCTCCAGACATATGGCGCGGATGGACGAGGTCTATCCCGAGATTGCCGAGGCGCTCGCCGGGATCGGCGAATCCTGCCTGCTGGACGGCGAAGCGGTCGTCATGGACCCGCGCACCGGCCGCCCGAGCTTTCAACTGATGCAGCAGCGGGCCGGCAAGATGGCCAACCGCAGGGACAGTTCCGGCAAGCTGCCGGTTCAATACATCGTATTCGACGTGCTGGAAATCGGAGGAGAAGATTGGCGCGGCAGGCCGTTTATCGAGCGGCACCGGCGACTCGAACGGCTGGCGGCGGATTGGCGGTCCCCTCTGTTTACGACCGAACTGTTTGAAGACGGGACGCGATTGTGGCAATGGGTGCAGGCGAACGGCTGGGAGGGCGTCGTCAGCAAAAGGCTCTCCGCGCCGTACCGCAGCGGAAAAAATCATCGCGATTGGTTCAAGGTGAAAACCGCAGTCGTCGTGGAAGCGGATATCGTCGGCATCCTGCGCAAGGAAGGCCGAATATCCAGCCTGGTCATGCGCGTGGACGGGCAGTATGCCGGAAGGGTATCGTCCGGGCTCGACGGGAAAGCGAAGGAATGGCTGGCAGGGCTGGAGCAGGGCTCCGCCTATCCGCCGCCTTTTCCCAAGCTTCCGCAAAGCTTGAAGGGAACGGACGTCGCCTGGCTGCGGAAGCCGTTCCGGGCCGAAGTGACCGGGCGGGAATGGACCGACGAAGGCTTGCTCAGGCATCCGAAAATCCGTTTGCTCCGCAACCGTACGTAACCAAGAGGGAAGTTTGCAGCAAGCCGGCAGCAAGACGTCCGTTAGGCTCAAACCGACGAAAGAAGGGGAAACGGGTGAATGCAAAGGCCAAATACCGGGAGTTGTGCCGGACGAATGCGGATATTCCGCTTTCTTCGCAGGACTGGTGGTTGGACTGGTCGGCGGGCGAGGAAAATTGGGACGTCGTCGTTGCGGAGCGGGACGGGCGGATCGAAGCCGCGCTGCCGTATGTCGTCGAGAAGCGGGTGGGCATGCGCCGTCTCGGCATGCCGCCGCAAGGCTCGCTGACGCTGGGCGCGTGGGTGCGCGCGCGCGAAACGAGCGGCGTCGCGGAAAAGCTGGACCGGGAGAAAGAGCTGGTGGCGGAGCTCATCCGCAAGCTGCCGCCGTTCGATCTGTTCTCGGCGTGGATGCATTGGAAGCATTCGTACGTTGCTCCTTTTTCTCAACAAGACTTTAAGGCGGACGTATTCTACACGCATGTATTGCCGCTGTCGCCGGACTTTCGAACGGTGGAGAGCGGCTTCCGGGAGAGCGTCATGCGGGACGTCGGCCGGGCGGAGGCGGCGCTCCGGGTCTCCGACGCGCCGGATATGGAGCGGTTGTATAGTCTCGCAGCCCAACGAATCGGCGCAAACGAGGCGGCGCCTTCAACGCTGGCGCAGGCGCTTGCTCTGGACGAGATTTGCGAACGGCGCGGCTGTCGCCGCATGTGGTTCGCGGAGGATGCGCGGGGGAGAGTTCACGCCGTCTTGTACATCGTCTGGGACTGCGATACGGCTTATCTGCTGATGAGCGGTGAAGCTCCGCTGCTGCGGACAAGCGGAGCGAAGGCGCTGCTGCTTCGGGAAGCGATCCGCTTCGCCTGCCGGAACGTCCGGTATTTCGATTTCCGCACGAAAACGCCCGACCCGGAGGACCGGCACTGCCAAAGCTTCGGCGCGCGCCCCGCGCCGAATATCCGAATCTCCAAGTACGGCGGCGGACGGCTTGCCGCGCTCGCGAGCCGGATCAAACGTTCTATCGCGGGTTCGTCCCGGGTTTGAGAACCTGGGCTCCCAGGCTTCATGTAGAAAATCCTTCGGTTAAACCGGCTGGCTACGGCCGCGGCCGCGCATGCCTGCGCGGGACTGCGGCTTAAGCCCGCCGGCTTTTTTTGACTGCCTTTCCGGCATCCGCTTCGATCCGAAGGCGCACAAGGGACAAGTCGTGATATAGTGATATAATAATAGACCGACTAACCCAAGGAGCTTGCAGCATGGCAATCGGGTCGATTTACCGCAAATATTTCAAAAACAATCTGTTTCTCAAACTGATTCTTCTGTTCTCGCTCATTACGATCGCGACCATCATCACCTTCTCGTACCTGATGTACCGCACCGCAGCCCAGTCGGCCGTTCGAAGGGAGCTGGACAACCAGGCCCGGGCGATGGAAAGCGTCAACCGGTACATCAGCGGCAAATACGAGTCCGTCCGGGCGATGATGAACGACGTGTACCGGAGCGATACGCTCTCGGCCAACCTCAGCTATTTTCTTCTCCATTCTTACGATTCGTACGTCAAATATCAGTTGGATCACTATTCCGCCGGCAACGGCGGCGAGTTTGCGAGCGTGACGGAATACTTTTTCAATCGCTTGGATTCCGATGCCGACATACGCAACATCGTGCTGTACAGCTCGGAGAAGCAGGTTTTGTACGCCTTTGACGCCAACAAAAGGTTTAAGCTCGTACCCACGAACGCGGCCCGTTCCTACATTCCCGACGTCATGGCGATGGAGACGAGGAACGTGACGGCTCCGAACGTTTGGGTGAGCAAGGCGATCGGCCAATCCGATCCCCGCGTTTATACGGTTCGGGTGCCGGTCAACGACAAGCAGACGCTCAAAAATATCGGCCAGCTCCTCGTCTATTTCGACTCCGAGCGGATCTCGAACGCGCTGGCCGGATACAAGACGGATTTGAAGGGGACCATCGTCGTCCGGGATGCAAACGGCAACGTCTTCTACGACTCTGCCGGAACGCGCTACGGGCAAAAGCTGGAAATCGTGGACGGCGAGCCGGCGGCGCTGGACGGAAGGCAGCTTGCCAACGGCGTTTACACGAACAGGCTTTCCTCCGGCGAAGGGGGCTACGCGGTCATCGGGGAAGCGACCCGCGAGGAAATCGCGGCTTCCTATAAGGGAACCCGCAATACGATCGTCCTGATCTGCCTGATCTGCATCGCCGTCGCCACGCTGATTCCGTCGCTGTTTATTATGAGCTTCGCGAGGCGGACAAACGAAATCATCCGGTTCACGCGGCGAATTAAAAACGGCGATCTGAAAGCCCGCATCGTCGATACGCATGAAGACGAGCTCGGCCAAATCTCCAGAAGCTTCAACGCGATGCTGGACGAGCTGAACCAGTACATCGACCGGGTATACAAGGCCGAAATCAAGCAGAAGCATGCGGAACTGGCGGCGTTGCAGGCGAGGGTCAACCCGCATTTTCTCTACAATACGCTCGAGGTGATCCGCATGCGCGCGTTTTCGCAAGGCGACAACGATGCGGCGGAGATGATTTACAGCCTGTCCATGCTGTTCAAGAATTTGGTCAAGCAAAACCGGGAGTACACGCTGCATCACGAGCTGGAGGCATGCCGGTTGTATTTGGAGATGTTTCGCATCCGTTATAAAAACAAATTCGCCTACGAGGTCGAATGCCCGCCGGAGCTTCGGAGCGCCGCGGTCATGCGGCTGTCGCTGCAGCCGATCGTGGAAAATTACATCGTGCACGGCATGGATCCGGCGCGAACCGACAACCGCTTGTCCGTGCGGGTCATGGCGGACGGCGGCGACATTCGGGCGGTCATCGAGGACAACGGCAAAGGAATCGAAGCTTCCAGGCTGGCGGAGCTCAAGGCGCTGCTCAAAAGCGCGGAGGAGAGCGAAGGATTCGGGCTGCGCAGCGTGCACGCAAGGCTCAACCTGGTGTACGGCGAACCGTACGGCCTGGACATTGAAAGCGAACCGGGAGCGGGGACGACCGTCACGATCCGGCTTCCGGCATCCGTCGGGGAGGCGAAGGAAAATGCTTAAAGTGTTCATTGCGGACGACGAGCCGTTCATTATCGAAGGCCTGTTCGATATGATCGACTGGGCTTCGCTGGGGCTTGAGATCGTCGGCCATGCGGAGAACGGGCGGCTCGCCCTGGAGGCGCTGGCGCATACGCCGGCCGATATTTTGATTACCGATATTTCAATGCCGGTCATGAACGGACTGGAGCTGATCGCCGCGGCCAGGGAGCGCCAGCCGAATCTGAAGGTCATCGTGCTCAGCGCCTACAGCGAATTCGATTATCTCCGCGAAGGCATGAAGCTCGGCATCGAAAATTATTTGCTCAAACCGATCAACGTCACGGAGCTCAAGGAAACGCTCAGCAACACGGTCATGAAGCTGAACAGCCAGAAAGCGGAAACGCTGTTGAGCGACTACGGCATTCAGCTCATGAAGGACAACACGCTCTACCGCTGGCTGACCGGAAGCATGGCGGAAGAGGAATTTCACGAGCGGGCCGCGATGCTGGGCATCGAACTGGCTTCTCCGTATACGGCGGCCGTCGTCGTCCGCGGCGATCCGGAAAGCGCGGAGCGGTCGGACCGGTTGCTTGCGGCCGTGTCGGCGGCGCTGGGCGGCGAGCGGACCTGCCTTGTCTTTCGCGATATGGACGGCGATATCGTCGTTCTTGCCGGATTTGACGATCGGCAGGCGGACAAAACGGCGTTGCTGCAAACGCTCTCCGCGTTGAGAAACGCCGATCCCGGGGAGCGGCCGTTCCGGCTCTCTTCCGGGAGGATACATGAAAGCCCGCAAGCTTCGGCCAGCTATCGGGAGGCGAAAAAAGCGCAGGAATACTTCCTGATCTATCCGGAATGGGAATGGATCGATTACGGCGATCCCCGCGCGTTCAGCCAGGCGAGCCTGTCGGAGTTTCCGATCGACTGGCAGGCGTACGCCAAGCTGCTGGTGGCCAAAGACAGCGGCAAGCTGGCGGCGTTGATCGCCGGCGATTTCGAGCGGCTGCGCCGGATGGAAGGGGTTACGCCTTCCTATCTGCAGGAGATTGCGCTTGAGCTGATTGTCCGATTCAAGATGGAGCTGAAAGAGATCAAGCGGACGGAGGAGCCGGAGCTGTTTGCGGCCGGCTTCGAAGGCGTGCGGAATGCGGCCGATTTCAACGCCTTGGCGGAAGCGGTTCGCGGGGTGGCGGCGCGCTGCGTCGAATCTCTCGTCCGCGATACGCGCAGTCCCGTCGTCCTTCAGGTGCTGAACGTCATTCACGAACGGTACGCCGACGAGCTGTCTCTGAAAATGCTGGGCGCCCAGTTTCATATTCATCCGGTCTATCTGGGCCAGCTTTTTATCAAAGAAACGAACGAATCGTTCACGGAATACATCAACAAATACCGGATCGAAAAAGCGAAGGAGCTGCTTCGGACCACGCACCATAAAGTGCATGAAATCGCGCGTTTGGTGGGCTATTGGGAGACGGGCTACTTCTACAAGCAGTTCAAAAAATACGTGGGCGTTTCCCCGACCGAGTTCAAGGCTTTGGTATAAGAAATATGATTTGCCGGCAGACTGCGACGCAAGCAGTCTTTTTCTTTAGTTTCGACATGATATCTTAAGTTTGTCTTCTATTTGAAACTGCTTTCATGAATTACAGTTAAATTGCAAACACTTTATTTCACCTGAGGGGGAACAAGCAGATGGGCAAGTCAACGAAAAGCTTTGGGCTGCTGTCCGCGGCGCTCCTGTCGTTTTCGCTCGTGCTTGGCGGATGCGGCGGCGGCAACGGGAACGGCAACGCGGCGGATTCCGGAGGCGGCTCCGAGAAGCCGGTCGAATTGATCTGGTACACGATCGGCACGCCGCAAAAAGACGTGGATACCGTCATGGAAAAAGTAAGCGAGTACACGAAGGAAAAAATCAACGCAACCGTCAAAATGAAAATGATCGACTGGGGCGACTACCAGCAAAAAATGCAGGTGCTTGTCGCTTCCGGCGAACCGATGGATATCATCTTTACCTCCGCCGGCGGATTCGATTACGTCCAGAACGCCCGCAAAGGCGCGTTTCTGCAAATCGACGATCTGCTGCAGAAATACGGCAAAGGCATCATCGATACGATCGATCCGGCCTTCCTGAGCGGTTCCAAGGTCGACGGCCACAACTACGGCATCCCGGCCAACAAGGAGCTGCCGCAGCAGGACGTATGGCGGTTCAACAAAAATCTGCTGGACAAGTACAACCTGGACATCTCGAACGTCCGCTCGCTTGAGAGCCTGGAGCCGCTGCTGAAGACGATCAAGGAAAAAGAACCGAACGTCACGCCGTTCGGCCTGGACAAAAACCATGTCCCGACCGTGCCTTACGACTTCCTGATCACGAACATGCCGATGGCGGTCAAGCTCGACACGACCGATTACAAAGTCGTCAACATTCTCGAAACCGACGAGATGAAGAAAGCGCTCCGAACGATGCATAAGTACTACAAAGCCGGCTATATTTCGCCGGAAGCCGCAACCGTCGGTTCGACGAACGATCTGACGAAGTCCGGCAACTGGCTGGTCGACCGCGCGCAAACGCAGCCGCTGGCCGAAAACCTTTGGGCCGCAGCCTACGGGTATCCGGTGGTTTCGACGCCCGCGAGCGACCCGATCATCACGAACGCGTCCGTTCAAGGCTCGATCATGGCCATCTCCGCCAACTCCGAGCATCCCGAGAAGGCGATGGAGTTCCTGAACCTGCTGAATACCGACCCGGTGCTTCGCAACATGGTCGACTCGGGCATCGAAGGCGTCCATTACGAGAAAATCGGCGAAAACCGGATACGCAACCTGGAAGCCGCCAAAAACTACGACATGCCTTCGTATTCGCTGGGCAACAACATGATTCTTTACTTGAACGAGAACGATCCGGACGACAAATGGGAGCAATTTAAAGCGTTTAATGCAAAGGGCGTTCCTTCCCCGATTCTCGGCTTCAACTTCGACAGCACGAAAGTGGCCACCGAGATGGCGGCCATTCAGAACGTGAAAGAGCAATACTGGTCTTCGCTCATGACGGGTACGGTGGATCCCGATGAATATTTGCCGATCGCCATCGAGAAATTCAAAGCGGCCGGCCTCGACAAAGTCATCGCGGAAGCGCAAGCCCAGCTTGACGCTTGGGTAGCCGAGAACAAGAAGTAATCCGAATCAGCATCGAGGCAGAAGGATCGGGCGGGTGAATCGTCGCCCGGTCCTTTCTCATTTTCGACAATAGGAGGGACGCTTTCGCGATGGCCGGTTCATTTTTCCGCAATCTGATTCGCAACAGGGCGATGCTGCTTATGGTTTTGCCCGGCGCCGTCTGGTTTTTGTTTTTTTCCTACATGCCGCTGATCGGCACGATCGCCGCCTTCAAAGAATACCGCTTCAGCCGGCAAGGATTCTGGTACAGTCTCACCCACAGCAAAAACGTCGGCTGGGACAACTTCAAATATCTGTTCAACACGGACGCGGCATATACGATCACGCGGAATACGCTGTTGTATAATATCGCCTTTATTTTTCTGGGACTCGTCTTTTCCGTGGCTTTGGCCATCATTCTGTCCGAAATCGTCAACAAGCGGATGGCCAAATTGTATCAGACCGGCATGTTTTTGCCTTATTTCCTGTCCTGGGTCATCGTCGGCTACTTCGCGTTCAGCTTTCTCAGCATGGACCGGGGGCTGCTCAACCATACGCTCGAATCCTTCGGCATCGATTCCATCCAATGGTACAACGAACCGAAATACTGGCCGTTCATTTTGATTTTCGTCAGCCTTTGGAAGTCGGCCGGCTATAATAGCGTCGTCTATTTGGCCTCCATCATGGGGATCGACAAATCGCTTTACGAAGCCGCGATGATCGACGGCGCGAACAAATGGCAGCAAATCCGCAACATTACGCTTCCGCTGTTGAAGCCGATCATCATCATCATGACACTGCTGGCCGTCGGCAGAATCTTTTATGCGGACTTCGGGCTGTTCTACAACGTGCCCCGCGATTCCGGGACGCTGTACTCCGTCACCAACGTCATCGATACCTACGTATACCGCGGATTGAAAACGACCGGCGAAATCGGCATGAGCACGGCGGCGGGATTGTACCAATCGGTCGTCGGCTTCATCCTCGTCATGGTGTCCAACTTCATCGTGCGGAAAATCGACAAAGACAGCGCGCTGTTCTGATCCGAGTCCGAAGGGAGTGAGTTGCTCGTGTTTTCCAAAACGAAGAAAAAACGGGATTTCCATCACCTGTCTCCGGGATGGAACTTCATTTTCCATGCCGTCGCCCTCTTTTTCGCCGTGCTGTGCGTTTTTCCTTTCCTCTTTGTTGTCATCATTTCGTTTACCGACGAAAAGACGCTGGCGACGAACGGCTACCGCATCTTTCCCGAAAAATGGAGCCTCGAGGCTTACCGTTACGTGTTCCAAACCGGGGATATGCTGCTCAAATCGTACGGCGTCACCATTCTGGTGACGGTTGCCGGCACGCTGCTCAGCCTAGTGATGATTTCCCTTTACGCTTACGCCGTATCGCGCAAAAGCTTCGCCTACCGCCGGTTTTTCTCTCTGTTCGCCATCTTTACGATGCTGTTTAACGGCGGGATGATCCCGACCTATATTATCGTGACGCAGGTGCTGGGATTGAAAGACAGCCTGTGGGCGCTGATCTGGCCGCTGGCGATGAACGCGTTTTACGTGATGATTTTGCGTACGTTCTACATGACGAGCGTTCCCGACGCGATTATCGAATCCGGCAAAATCGACGGCGCCGGCGAGTTCAAAATCTTTTACCGGCTCGTCCTTCCGCTGTCGCTGCCGGGACTGGCGACGATCGGCCTGTTCAGTACGCTCGGCTACTGGAACGACTGGTTTAACGCGCTGCTCTACATCGACGATCCGGACAAAGTGCCGCTGCAGTCGATGCTGATGCGGATCGAATCGAGCATGGCGTTCATCCAGCAGAACTCGGCCAACAGCTCGATCAGTCTGGAAGTGTTGCAAAACATGCCGCAGGACACGGCGCGCATGGCGATGGTCGTGCTGGCGACCGTGCCGATCATCTTCGCGTATCCGTTTTTCCAGCGCTATTTTGTCCAAGGGCTGACCGTCGGTTCGGTCAAGGAATGACAAAACCCAAAAGAGAGACGAAGGAGCCTCAAGCGAAATGGAACAATTCCGACTCCCCAAAATCCCGATGCCGAAGCTCGAACTTCCGCAAGCGGTCAAAGACGTGCTGGCCGAAGCGGAGGAAAAGCTGGCGCATCGCCCCAAGCTGCTGAAGCTGTTCAAAAACTGCTTCCCGAACACGCTGGAGACGACGACGAAGCTGCTGGACGACGGCACGACCTTTGTCATTACCGGGGACATTCCGGCCTGCTGGCTGCGCGACTCGGTGGAGCAGGTCGTGCATTACGTGCCGCTGGCCAAAAACGATCCGGACCTGCAGCGGATCATCGGCGGCCTGATCAAGCGCCACATCGCCTATATTCATATCGATCCTTACGCCAACGCCTTTAACGAATCGGCCAACGATTGGCACTGGAACACGACCGACGAAACCGACATGTCGCCGTGGGTGTGGGAGCGCAAGTTCGAAATCGACTCGCTCTGCTTCTCCATGCGGCTTGCCTATTTATATTGGAAGGAAACCGAACGGACGGATATTTTCGACGCCGGCTTCAAAGCCGCCATGCGCATCATCTACGATCTGTTCAAAACCGAGCAGCGGCATGCCGAACGGTCGCCTTACCGCTTTGCGCGCAACAACGGCATCCCGACCGATACGCTGCGCAACAACGGGCTCGGCATGCCGGTCAATTACACGGGCATGGTGTGGTCGGGCTTCCGTTCCAGCGACGACGCCTGCGACTTCCACTTCAACATTCCCGGCAATATGTTTGCGGTCGTCGCGCTGCGCTACATGCAGGAATTCGCGGAGTGGGTGTTCCGCGATCTGGAGTTTCTGTGCGAGTTGAAGGAGCTGGAGCAGGAAATCGACCACGGGATCAAACTGTACGGCATTTACCGCCATCCGAAGTTCGGCCCGATCTACGCGTACGAGACGGATGGATACGGCAACTACTGCCTGATGGACGATGCGGGAACGCCGGGGCTTTTGTCCATCCCGTATCTCGGCTATGTCTCCGCCGACGATCCGATTTACCAGAATACGCGCAGGTTCGCGCTGAGCAAGGAAAATCCGTTTTATTACGAGGGCAAGGCGGCCAAAGGCATCGGCAGCCCGCATACGCCGCCGAATTACATTTGGCATATGGCGCTGTCCATGCAAGGGTTGACCGCGACTTCGCCGGAAGAAAAACTGGCCATGATCGCGATGCTGGAAGCGACCGACGCGGATACCGGCTTCATGCACGAAGGCTTTCATGCCGACGACCCGACCGTGTTCACGCGTTCGTGGTTCGCCTGGTCCAACAGCCTGTTCTCCCAACTCGTGTACCGCTGCATGAAGGAGGGGCTGCTGTGAGCCGGCCAGTCGTCCTTTTGTGTGATCCTGCGTTCCCGCACGAGGGCACGTTGCCGGATGCGCAGGCGTCCGCCCTGTCCGAAATCGGCTCGGTCGTGCGGGCGGACGAATTGGCGCAGGCGCTTGACGGGCTGGACGGCGGCGTGTTCGTCAACCTGCACGCGCCGTATTTTCCGAAACCCGCCTGGACCGCGATTCTGGCGTTCGTCCGCCGCGGCGGCGGACTTATCAGCGTCGGCGGCGCGCCGTTCAAGCGGCCGGCAAGACGGGAGAACGGCCGGTGGGCCGTCGAAGCGGAGCAGACCGGCTATCATCAGCAGCTTCATATTCATGAAGCGCTCCGGGTCGACGGCAGCCGGGCGGCGCGGTACGAAGCGCTTGCGGAACTTCCGCTGCTGGCCGGCGACGAGGGGCTGCTGCCGGTCCGGGACACGTGGAATCTTGTGCCGCATGTGACGAAGAGCAGCGACCATCCGCATCAGATGGGCTCGGCCGGTCCGATGGATACCCGAATATACGCGCTGCTTAAGGGCATATCCTCGGAAGGAAGGGCCGTATCGGCTCCGGTCGTGCTGTGGGAACACGTCGGCGGCCCGTTCGCCGGCGGGCGGTGGCTGTTCGTCGGCCAACCGCTCGAGCCGAAGCCGGAAAGCGTCCGGGCGCTGAAGCGCTGGACCGATTTTGTCGCCAGCGGCGTGACGGAGCTATGGCTGAAGCCGAACTACGCCGCTTACATGCCGGGAGAGCGGGCGACGCTGACGCTGCAGACGCAGCGGCTAAGCAGGCGTTTGCCGGCTTCGGCCAAGGAAACATGGCGCTTCGAACTGACGGTTGAACGCGAGGGAAGCGGCAGTCCCGAATGGACGGAGCGGCTGGAAGCCGAAGTGTCGGGAGAGCTGAATGCTGTCCGCCTGCCGCTGCCGTTTGCGGTCGAAAGCGGGCTGTACCGCGCCGTGTGCCGGGCGACGGCGCCGAACGGGGAAAGCCGCACGCTGCGCCAGGCATTCTGGGGGCATGACGAAGCGCTGCTGGCGAAGGGAAAGCCGATCGGCCGAGGGCGCGACTATTTTATTCAAGACGGGCGGCCGCTGCCGGTCGTCGGGATGACCTACATGGCGAGCGATGTTGCCCGCAAGTTTTTGCAGCTTCCCAACGCGGACGTCTGGGATCGCGACATGGCCCAAATGAAAAAGGCCGGCATCAACTGGATTCGGACGGGCATCTGGACGGCGTACCGGCATGTCATGTTTGCCGACGGGCATGCCTCCGAAGAAGCGCTGCGCGCCGTCGACGCGTTTCTGCTGACCGCGGCGCGGCACGATTTGCACGTCACGTTCACCTTTTTCTCCTTTACGCCGGAAACGTGGGAAGGGATCAATCCGTATCTCGACCCGCGCAGCCTGGAGGCGCAGAAGCGGTTTGTCCGCTCGATCGTGTCCCGCCATCGGAAGACGACGCACGTCGATTGGGATCTGATCAACGAGCCGTCGATGTTCGACCCGGCCCGCATCTTCTCGGACGGCCCGCGTTCGGCGCGCGATCCGTTCGAGCGGAAGGCGTTCTCGGACTGGCTTAAGCGGCGGCACGGATCGATCGAGGCGCTGCAGGAAAGATGGAACATGACGCCGGAACAGCTTCCCGATTTCGCGGCGGCTTTGCCGCCGGAGCCGGAAGAGATCAATTTCAGCGTTCAGGACATTCATTCGGGCAAAAAAGGCACGCGCTGGCTCGACTACTGCCTGTTCTCGATGGATATGCACAACGCCTGGGCCAAGGAGCTGAGGGATACGATCAAGGAGCTGTGCCCGGAGCATCTGGTCACCGTCGGTCAGGACGAGGCGCTCGGCGCGCAGCGGCCGTCGCCGTTTTTCTACGGGCAGGCGGTCGACTATACGACGGTTCATTCGTGGTGGCTGAACGATTACCTGCTGTGGGACGGCATTTTCGCCAAGACGGCGGACAAGCCGAATCTGGTTCAGGAGACGGGCATCATGTACGTCGAGACACCGGACGGGCGGGCGAAGCGCTCCGAAGCGGAGCTGAAAAACCTGCTGGAACGCAAATACGCGTACGCTTTCGCCGCCGGCGGGGCGGGTGCGATCCATTGGATCTGGAATACGAACTTTTATATGGACAACGCCAACGAATCGCACATCGGCGCGCTCCGGGCCGACGGCACGGAAAAGCCGGAAGCGGACGTTTCCTACGATTTCGGACGGTTTATGGGTGAAATCCGCGACCTGTTCAGCGGGCGCGAGATGGAAGACATCGCGGTCGTGTTTCCGTACTCCAACGACTTCTCGAACCGCAAGCTGGCGTTCGATGCGACGACCTGTGCGGCGCGGGCGCTGGCTTACGAGCTGAAACTGCCGTTCCGGGGCGCGTCGGAGTACCATCCGGAAGATTTGCGCAAATATCCGGCCAGGCTGATCGTGCTGCCGAGTCCGCATAACATGGACGACGGCGCGATCGAGAGGCTGCTGGACATCGCGAGCGAAACCGGAGCGACGCTGCTTGCGACCGGGCCGCTCGGTCTGGACGCCTACTGGCGGAATACCGCGCGGCTGGACGGCCTGCTTGGCGTCCGGAAAGCCGGCAATATCCGCCGCGAGGAAAAGCTCCTGCTGGGCGGCCAAGCGCTGCCGGTTTCGTTCGGCCGGCGGCGGATCGCCGAGCTGGTGAAGGAAACGCGCAACGTAGACGGCGGCAACGGCGCGCCGGAACGGGAAGGGGACGCGCTTGTCGAAGTCGCCCTCGGACGCGGGAAGCTCATCTGGTGTCCGCTGCCCGTCGAATTGAACGACCGGATCGAACCGGTTGCCGCGCTTTACCGCTATGCGGCCGAGGCGGCCGGCGTGCGGCGGACGCTGCTGTGGCGCAAGGGCGGAGAGGAGCCGGGCGTTTATGGCCGGAAGCTGAGCTTCGAGAAAGGCTATCTTTATATTTTCGTTTCGGAAACCGCATGGGATCGCGAAATCGAAGTCCAGGACCCGGATACGAAGCAAATCTATTCGTTTGTGCTGGAGAAGGAACGCTCGGCGCTGTTTGCGACCGACCGGACCGGCCGGCTGCTGGCCGTGTACCGCTCCGGCGAAATGCAAATCGCAACGAACGGCAATTGACGCAGACGCGAAAGGAGATATCATGGCAAACCCCCAAAAAACCGCGCATATCGTCTCCCATACGCATTGGGACCGGGAATGGTACTTGCCGTACGAGAAACACCATGTCCGGCTTGTCCATCTGATCGATACGCTGCTTGACAAGCTGGAGCGGGATCTGGAATTCCGGAGCTTCCATCTGGACGGGCAAACGATTATTTTGGAGGATTACCTGCAGGTTCGTCCGGAGCAACGAGACCGCCTGGAAAAGCTCATTCGCCAAGGCCGGCTGATCATCGGTCCGTGGTACATTTTGCAGGATGCGTTTCTGACGAGCGGCGAAGCGAATGTCCGCAACCTGCAAATCGGACATCAGGACGCGAAGCGATTCGGGCAGCCGGCCAAAATCGGCTATTATCCGGACACGTTCGGCCTGGCCGGGCAAACGCCGCAGCTGATGCGGCAGGCGGGCATCCGCAATGTGTTTTTCGGACGCGGCGTGAAACCGACGGGCTTTAACAACACCGTCTCCGACGGCGGGTACGAGTCCTCCTTTTCCGAATTGACGTGGGTCGGCCCGGACGGCTCGAAGGTGCTCGGCGTTCTGTTCGCCAACTGGTATTCGAACGGCAACGAAGTGCCGAAGAACGAGACGGAGGCCAGGGCATACTGGGAGCGCAAACTGGCCGACGCGGAAAAGTACGCCTCGACCGGAGAGCTGCTGTTTATGAACGGCTGCGACCATCAGCCGGTTCAGCTCGATTTGCCCGAGGCGATCCGGACCGCAAGGAGGCTTTTTCCGGATGTCGAGTTCGTGCACTCGAGCTTGCCGGATTATGTCCGGGCGCTGGAAGGCGCCATCGACAAGGAGCTTTCTTCCGTTTATGGCGAACTGCGGAGCCAGCGTACCGACGGCTGGGGAACGCTCGTCAACACCGCGTCTTCCCGCGTCTATTTGAAGCAGATGAACCAGCTCGGCCAGGCGCTGCTGGAGAAAGCGGCGGAACCGCTGGCGGCGCTGGCCTCGCTGCACGGCGGAAGCTACCCGCATCATTTGCTGACGTATGCCTGGAAAACGCTGATGCAAAACCATCCGCACGACAGCATTTGCGGCTGCAGCGTCGACGAGGTGCACCGCGAGATGGTCACCCGCTTCGACAAGAGCCGCCATGTGGCGGAAAGCGTGATCGAAGCGAGCGCAGCCTATGTTGCCGACCGGATCGATACGACCGGATTCGAACGGTTCGGTTCCGACGCGCGCCCGGTCGTCGTCTTCAACACGACGGGCACGCCGCGGACGGGCGTCGTGACGATCGAGCTGGACGCGGAGCGGCTGTATTTTCGCGACGGCTATACGCTGGAGGAGGCGGCCCGGAAGATCAAGTCGCTCGATCTGTCCGGACGCGTTCTCATGGACGAGCGGGGCGCTCTTGTCGAATGCACGGCTGAGGATCTGGGCCTGCAGTTCGGCTACGACCTGCCGGACGACAAGTTCCGTCAACCGTATTTCTGCCGCCGGGTGAAGCTGGTCTTCGAAGCGGCGGATGTGCCCGCGCTCGGACTGAGAACGTACGCCTGGGTTCGCGCGGCGAGCGGCGCGGCGGCTTCGGCTCCCGCTTCCACGGCTGCCGCGTCCACGTCGGCTTCGGCTCCCGAATCCGCAGCTCCGCCATCTTCAGCTCTCGTATCCTCTTTGGTTGCGGGCGATCGCGCGCTCGAAAACGAATTTCTGAAGGTGGAAGTGGCCAACGACGGCTCGTTTGCGCTGACCGACAAAGCAACGGGCCGCGTTTTCCGCGATCTCGGCATTTACGAGGACGTTGGCGACATCGGCAACGAATATATGTTCAAGCAGCCGGAAGGGGAGCCGCCCTTGACGACGAAGGGGCTGTCCGCCCGGATTTCCGTCGTCGAAAACACGCCTTACCGCGCCAGCCTGGAAATCGTCCACGACTGGGAGATTCCGGCCTCGGCGGATGAGCGGCTGGAGCAGGAGCAGCGGGAGCTTGTCTACTATCCCTACCGCAAGGCGCGGCGTTCGAAGATGAAGGTGCCGCTTACGATCCGCACGGTTGTCCGCCTGGAAAGGTCGGGCCGGGGCGTGGAAATCGAATCCTCCTTCGACAACCGGGCCAAGGATCATCGGGTTCGGATGCTGTTCCCGACCGATGTGGCCGCCGAGACGCATAACGCCGATTCTCTGTTCGAGATCGCAACGAGAAACAACGTTCCGGCGCCGGAGTGGGAAAACCCGAGCTATACGCAGCATCAGCAGGCGTTTGTTGACGTCAGCGGCGACGGAGCGGGGCTTACGGTGGCCAATCTGGGGCTGAACGAGTACGAGGTGCTGCGCGACGGCCGCAATACGATTGCCGTCACGCTGCTGCGCGCCGTCGGCGAACTGGGCGACTGGGGCTTGTTCCCGACGCCGGAAGCGCAATGCCTCGGCGAATGCGCGGCTCGCCTGAAGCTGATTCCCCATGACGGGGACGGCATCCGTTCCGGCGCGTACGAGCAAGCCTACCAGTTCCAGGCGCCATGGACGGTTTTCCAGACCGGGGTGCATGCGGGCGATATCCGGCCCGTCTACGCTCCGCTTCGCTGGACGGGGGAGAAGCTTGCCTTCTCTTCCATGAAGCGCAACGAGCAAACCGGCGATCTCATGCTGCGCTGGTATAACCTGAGCCGGGACGACGCGGCGCTGACGATCGCGGCGGATGTGCCGATCGCGGGCGCATACAAGAGCAACATTCTGGAAGAGCAGGTCCAGCCGCTGGCGGCGCAGCCTTCCGGGGAATTCGCGTTGCCGGTCGGACCGTGCGAAATCGTCACCGTCGGATTGCGTGCCTGAAAATGGGCTGGTCTAAAGGGAATAAAGGGAATACCCCAAAAGCCGGTTCTCATACCGGTCCCCATATAGAAAAAATGAACCTCCAAAACCACTGTAAAAGAGTGGTCTCTGGAGGTTCATTTTTCGTATCCGCCCGCCGGAGCGGACGAGCCGGACTGCAGTTGCCAAAACCGCAACTGCAGAGCCGGTTTTTGCGCAAGCCCCCGTTTTAATTGCTATAGCGGCAATTACACCGGGCATCCGCCCCGCGGGGGAGGAGAATCGGGGCCGTAGTTGCCCAAAAAGCAACTGCCAAGCCGTTTTCGCGCGTTCCCCCGATTGAAGTGTCATAGCGGCAATTAAATCTAGCACCCCGCTCGCCGGACTAGAGGAAAGGATGTTTCGTTTGCTTGCGGGGGCGGGCACCCCGGAATATCGGGCTCAAAACCGGATCTTAAACGACTTTTTGCTGATCGGAAACAGCCATTTGACGCCGCTCGGCGTCATCGTGTCGAGGAGCAGATGGGACAGGTAGCCAGCGACCGCAAAATTCATAAGTCCGGGAATGCCCCATTCTTCTTCGAAGGTGCGGGCGATCGCGCCCCAGGCGATAACGGCCCATACGGTGTGCGTCAGCCCCCGGTGGTTCAGCCAGGGAGCCCAGGCGACGAAGACGCCCAACCCGATCAGGCCGTACAGCCGAAAGTTCCATCCCGCATAAATGAGTCCGGCGCCGATGAGGCTGACGAGCAGGTTGCGCATGAAGCCCTGCTTCATCAGCAGCCCGAGAAGCAGCAGCGATACGGCGGCAATCGCAAGCTTCGGGTACAACAGGCCGCGCGCGAAATACAGCCAGCTTAAGCAGCCGACGGATAAAATCCCCGTCCACAGGGCGCTTTCGCGGATGAAGCGGGAGACTTTGCCGAGCTTGGCGCTCAGCAGATTGGTGCCGTCAAGGTCGGCGCTCAGCGCGGAAAAAGCGGTGACGGCTGCGTACAGGATGGCGTCCTCCAGACGAATAGGGTACACGAACGCGGCCGTTACGCCGATTCCCGCTCCTACGGCCAAATGGGTCGTTCCTTTCATAGTGCCTCCAAAGCGTCGCGTAATCGCGTCCCCTGAAACGGGAACGTTTGTTTGCTTTGTCATTATACATGCGGCGCCGATAAAAGGCAAACCCCGAAAGGCGCGGGGCCTTCGGGGCCTGAATAACGCGGTTGTCCGGTCCGGCTTTCGTAACCTGTCCGAACCCGATCGAACCCGCTCGGCCTTGACTGGTTTTGGCCCGGATTTGCTCGAACCCGCCCTGAATTTTCCGGACTTTCTGGGAACCCTCCGGGACTTACCCGGACTTCCCCGGACTTATTCGGAAAGGTCCGAACCTCCACCCGGACTTGGCCGGGCTGCCGGAACACGTCCGGACTTGCCCGAAGCGGGGCGCCGCAGCTTCAAACCAGCGGCAGCACGATGCCGCCGTAGGCGAAAGCGGCGACGATGACGAGGGCCGGATGGATCTTCTTGACAATCATCGCCCAGAAGGCGACGGCGGCGATGCCCAGCGATTGCCAGAGGCCGATATGATGGATGGAGCTTTCGCCCATCTCGTACGTCAGGAGAAGCATCATGACGGCAATGACCGGCTGCACGAGCAGCGTCATGCCTTTGACGGCGTCCGACCGGCGGAAGCGCTGCAGCGCCTTGAGCAGCACGATCAGCGCCGCCGCGGATGGGACGACCGTAGCGGCCAGCGCCGCGAGCGCTCCGGCCAGGCCGGAAACGTCGTAGCCGACGAAGGCGGCGATTTTGGTCGCGATCGGGCCGGGCAGCGCATTGCCGAGCGCGAGTATATTGGAAAACTCGCGATCGGTGGTCCAGCGGTAATGGTTCACAATCTCCTGGTACATTAACGGAATCGAAGCCGGACCTCCTCCGTATCCGAGCACGTTCGCGAGAAAAAAGCCGACGATAAGGTTGATCAAGTCCATAAACTACGCTCCTTAAGAAGGCTGTTTGCCGCTATTTCAGCTATTTGCCGCTGTTGCCGCTGTTGTCATTGTTGCCGCTATTTGCCGCTGTTATCGCTGTTGTCTCCATCTCCGTCATTGCTTCCGTTACTCCCTGTTGCTTCCTGGCGGCGGCGTTTGAACCAGGCGGACGCCCGGTAATGGAAAGCCCCGTAGGCGAGGAACAGCGCGATGACGAGGGCCGGATGCAGGTGGATGATCTGCAGCAGCGCGAACGACAGCCCGAAGAAAACGATGCCGAGCGCGACCCCGAGTCCTTTGACCGCTTTTTCGCCGAACTGGTATGCCATTTCCCCGAGCATGACGGCGATGACGGGCGTCACCGCGCCGATCATGCCCTGAACGACCGGCGATTCGCTCAAATATTGCACGGCCGACAGCAGGGCGATCATGGCGATGCAGGAGGGCAAAATATGCGCGAGCACGCCGACGGCCGCCCCGACAACGCCTTTGAGGCGATACCCCAAATACGCGCCCATCTTCGTGGCGATCGGGCCGGGCAGCGCATTGGCGATGGCCAGCACCTCGCCGAACTCGTCGTCGTTCATCCATTTGTAATGCGTTACGGCTTCGTAGCGGATGAGCGGGATGACGGAAGGCCCGCCTCCATAACCCAATATTCCGGTTTTGATCATCGCCCACGCGAGCTGCGCGTAAGCGCCCGTCCTTTTCTCCGTTTCTTCAGCCATGCTACAACCTCATTCCCATGCGGCTTTTGTACCGTGTAATCAGCACTTGGCAATCGACGCTCGTGATTCCGGGCATTTTGTACAGCTTATCTTTGAGAAAAGATTCCATTTCCGCGTTGTCGGCAAACAGTCCGTGCATATGCAGCTTGCTCGGCCCCGTCATGTGGTAAAGGCTGGTGACCGAAGGTTCGTCCGCCAGCTTGTCGGCCACCTCGTGCAAAAATTTCGGCTCGACTTCGACGTTAAAAAAAGCGGACACCTGAAGCCCGATATTCGCCGGATTGATGACGGCCGTAAAGCGTTCGATCACGCCGCGCTCCATCAGCGCGTTGATGCGCGATTGCACCGCCACGCGGGAGAGGCCGATCTCCTTGGCCAGGTCGGTATACGAAATGCGGCCGTTTTTGAGCAGGGCGGCGATGATTTGCCGGTCGACCTCGTCGAGTGCCGGCGCTGCGGAATGTCCGTTTTTTTCGGGCTGCGTCATGGCTTGAAACCTCCATTTTCATTCCGGTCGTTGCATTCATAACGAAATAAATCGTTTAATAAAAGTTACTATGTGATTCAATATATACATAAACATATTCGAAATCAATAATAAATCGTCTTATTTATTGACGTTTTGTTATTTTTGAATATTTTGCGCGGTTTCATTAGGCAGCATATACTAATGGCAAATCGCCGTGCGTTCGAATGCGCGGCAAGGAGGGAGCGAGGGTGAAAATCGTCGTTGTCGCGGACACGCACATGCCCCGGATGGCCCGCAAGCTGCCCGAGCCGCTGGTGCGGGAACTGGCCGCTGCGGACGCCATTTTGCATGCCGGAGATTGGACCGACCTCAAGCTGTTCAAGGAACTGTCGGATTTTGCGCCCGTTTACGGCGTCGCGGGCAACAACGACGGACCGGAGGTCGTAAAGCGGTTGGGCTATCGAAAAATCGTCCGTTTCGAAAACGTCGCGATCGGGCTTGTGCACGGACACGGAGCGGCATCCAGAAAAGACACCGAACAAAACGCCATTCGGGCGTTCGAAGGGGAAGCCGTGCAGGCGATCGTCTACGGGCATTCCCATATTCCGGTGGCGAAGGTGCTGAACGGGATTCTGATCTTTAACCCCGGCTCTCCGACGGACAAAAGAAGGCAGCCCGCCTATTCGTTCGGCGTGATGGAGCTGGAAGGCGGCAGCCTGCGCGCCAGGCATCTGTTCTTCGACCGCGAGCCTTCCGGAACGAAGAACCGAACAAAATCGACATAGAAGACCGCACAAAAAGTCGCCCAAAGCGGCTTTTTTTCTTTGGTTTCGCTGTAACGCCAAGAGGGGCTCCGTCGTCTATTAAGGGAAAGCAAAAGCGCTCGCAAAAGGGGGGAAAAACGCCAGCTTGTAACCGGAAGAACGCGAATATAGATGAAGTTGTAACGGCAAATCAACACATGAAATTTAGCAGCAAGGAGCAAGCGGGTATGCCCAAACCCACGAATCGCCATTACCGGTACATACCGGGTCTTGACGGACTTCGAGCGGCAGCCGTTCTGGCCGTCATCGCTTATCACTTCGGAATGCCTTGGGCCCAGGGCGGATTTCTGGGCGTCGAAATGTTTTTTGTTCTTTCCGGTTATTTGATTACCGATATTCTGATCGCGGATCGGCAGCAATACGGCCGGATCCGGCTCGGGGCGTTTTGGCGGCGGCGCGCGCGCAGGCTTTTGCCGGCTCTGCTCACGATGCTGGCGGCCGTATCATTCTGGCTTTGGATAACGGATGAAAGCCGGCTGACGCAGCTCGGCGGCGATTTGCTGTCCGCGATTTTATATGTAAACAACTGGTGGCTTATCTTTCACAAGGTGTCCTATTTCGAAAGCTTCGGACCGCCTTCGCCGTTCGGCCATCTGTGGTCGCTCGCGGTGGAAGAGCAGTTTTACGTCGTCTGGCCGCTTTTCGTTGCGCTGGCCTTGCGCTGGCTGAAGCGGCGGGGAGCGCTGGCCGTACTGGCGCTGGCGGTCGCGGCGCTTTCGGCGTTTGCCATGTGGCTGCTCTATACGCCGGGTACCGATCCGAGCCGCGTCTACTACGGAACCGACACGCGCGCGTTCGGAATGCTGATCGGCGCGGCGGCTGCCCTGCTGTTGCCTAGCGGCCGATTGTCCGACCTCGTGCGCGGACGCGGGCTTACCGTCCTGGACGCGCTGGGCGGGATCGGGCTGCTGACCGCGCTTGCCATGATCCTGGGCGTCGGGGAATACGACGCCTTCCTTTATCCCGGCGGCTTCCTTCTGCTCGCCGCCGCCACGGTCGCCGTCGTCGCGGCTGTCGTGCACAAGGAGGGGCGGCTGGGCCGGCTGCTCGGCATCGCGCCGCTCCGCTGGATCGGCGTGAGATCGTACGGCATCTATTTGTGGCATTACCCGGTATTCGTCCTCACGAGCCCGCCGGCGAGCACGGAAGGACCGGATTACGGCCGAATGGCGCTGCAGCTTGCGCTGACGCTCGGCCTTGCCGCGCTGTCCTGGCGCTGGATCGAGCAGCCGGTTCGCACCGGCGTCTTCGGGCGCAACGTTCGGCTTCTGCTCGCCGGCAACCGGGCGGGCATAGCTGCTGCCGCCGCCGCGGGGCTGCTGCTGCTTGGCGCCTTGTGCGCAAACATCGCCGACAAGGCGGCGGTCGAGGTCGCGGCGCCCGAGACGGGGCCGATCGGCATGACCGACCGGACGGAAACGCAGCCGCCGGAATCGCCGCAGGACGGGCGCCCGTCCGACGCTCCGGTCTTGCCCGCCGGCTTGAAACCGGCCGGTCCCGCCGGGACGGCCGAACTGCCGGCGCAGCCGTCCGCAACCCCCGCGCCGCCGGGACGCCCGGGCGGCTCCGGGCCGGACGCGCGGCCTTCTCCGCCCGCCGGCGGGGGGCCGGATGCGAGCGCGGGATCGGGCGCAGACATTACGGTGATCGGCGATTCGATCATTCTCGGCGTCGCGCCCTATCTGGAGGAGCGCCTGCCCGGCATCCGGGTGGACGGCGAGAAGGGACGCCAGCTTTATGACGCGCCGGAATTGATCGAGGAGATGCGGAAAGAGGGGACGCTCGGGAGCAAGGTGGTCATCGAGCTCGGCACGAACGGAACGTTTTCCGCCAAACAGCTCAACCGGCTGCTCGACTCGCTCGGCCAAGCGGAACGCGTCGTCCTGATCAACACGCGGGTGCCGCGCAAATGGCAGAACAACGTCAACGCCGCGCTGAAGAAAGCCGCCGAAGAACGCGAGAACGTCGAACTTATCGACTGGTACGCGGCCAGCAAAAACCACGACGACTACTTTTATCCGGACGGGGTGCATCTGAAGCCGGAAGGCGCGAAGGCGTATGCCGCGCTCATTATCGAATCGGTCAAGCCGCAAGCATGAAATCGCATATTGTTATATAATAGGATAGCGTGCGGCGAGCCATTTGATAGATTTGGAGTGGTAGAAGTGGGGGAGGCCATCAACGGCTGGATCGACCAATTGATCGAAGCGACGCAACTGGATGGCTATCATTTGCTCATCCTTACGATACCGCTGGCCCTGATTCAAGGGCTGCTCGGACTGTTTCCTTTTACGACGATCATCATGCTGAACATTTCGGCGCTGGGGATTGTGAACGGAATGATCGTGAGCTGGCTGGCGGGAACGCTCGCGGCGGTTGCGGTCTATTTTTTCTGCAAGTCGATCCTGGCCGACTGGTTCAACCGCAAAATGCAGGCCAGGCTGAAGCGGTACGAAAAGTGGACCAAATACGTTCAGGATTACGGACTGTGGGCGATCATCTTTCTGCGCACGCTTCCCGTCATGCCGAACAACGTCGTTTCGTTTCTGTCCGCCATTTCGACGATCAAGCCGGGCGCTTATTTGATCTCGTCGATCGTGGGCAACCTGTCGCATATTTGGCTGTTCGGCATCATCACTTCGTCCATCCTGATGCCGGACGCCAACGTTTGGCTGCTGATCGGGTCGTACGCGGTATTTTGCGTCCTGCTGCTGGGCGTGTTTTTCTCCGTCAAGCGCGCCAAGTGGCGCCGCCCCAAAACCTAGAGCCAAACACGCGGGCGATATTGGCGTTTGTTGCGAATGGGAGGGTGAAACCAAGATGGCGGCAAAAAAACAAAACCGAAATACCGTTCCGGCGCCGGCGGACAAACCGGCAACGCTCCGCGACCGGCTTGACGCCGAGACGTTGGGCAAGCTGAAGGCGCAGGCCGAAGCTTGGAAGGCGGAAGAGCAAAAGCGGGCGGAAGAGCGGAGAAAGCGGGAAGCGGAAGCCAGGGCAGCCGAGCAAAAGCGGCTCGAAAACGACTTTGCCTATCTGCTCGACAACAGCAATCTGGATTGGCGAAAATTCAAATCGTAAAAACGAAGCCTCCCGGCGCGCGTCAGGCGCGAACGGGAGGCTTCTCCGTTACGGGCGGAACGCCTGCGGATCAGACGTTGACGGTCGCCTTGGGACTTGCGGCTCCGAGGAAAGCGTTCAGCATCCAGATATGCTTTTCCAGACCGGATTGGATGCCCAGCAGCAGGTCTCCGGTCACTTCGTCGTCTTCCGCTTCCGCCGTCTTGATGGCTTGCTTCAGCTCGTCCCGGATCAAGGCGAAGTCGCGGGCGACGGCGGCAACCATCTCTTCGGCGGTTTCGGTTCCGCTTCCTTCCTTGACGGAGGCCAGCTTCAGGCTTTCGGACAGCGTCCCTACGGGGCGTCCTCCGATCGCCAGCAGCCGCTCGGCCAGCTCGTCCAGATGGGAAGCGGCTTCGTTGTAGAGTTCCTCAAACTTTTCGTGAAGCGTAAAAAAGTGGGGGCCTTTCACGTACCAATGGTATTGATGCAGTTTGGCATACAACACGTTCCAGTTGGCGACTTGTTTGTTCAATGCGGAAGCAACGTTTGACATGTAAGTTCCTCCTTATCCCTTATTTAAACTTAAACTTAATCTAATTTCTGATCTAAATATATCATGCGGGTGCCCGGTTGTCAACGGATCGTTTTTGGCAGCCCCCCCTCCTTGTATCATGACAAAAAATTTGTAAATGTATTCCCGTCCAACCGGCGGACTGCCGGATTTCGGCGATTTTCAGCCAGGCTGCGCCGTTCACGAAGATTCCGATTGTGCAGGCAGGTGCAATGCGCTATATTTATTGCTGGGAATGAGATTCATTCTCGTTTACTATGCATTATTCAAGGAGATGTAAAGCGTCCATGAAGAAATCGGTTACGGCATTGGCGACGGGGATTTTAGGGGCTGCCATCATGCTGACGGGCTGTTCGTCCAAAGAGGAGACGGCTTCGCCGCAGGCGGAAGGGACGGCTACGGCTGCCGCTGCCGCAGAGAGCGAGGGTCTGAAAGCCGCAACGGAATCCTACAAAAAATACGTCATCGAACAGACCGACCTGTTCGTTCAAGCTACGGAAGCGTTCGTCGATGCGGTTAAAGCCGGCGATGTGGAGAAAGCGCGGGAGCTGTATGCGCCTTCCCGCATGTATTACGAAAGAATCGAGCCGATCGCCGAATCGTTCGGAGACCTGGACCCCAACATCGACGCGCGCGAAGGCGACGTCGACGAGAGCGAATGGCGCGGTTATCACCGCCTGGAGAAGGCGCTGTGGGTTCAGAAGTCGGTCGAAGGCCAGGACAAATATGCCGACCAACTGCTGAGCGACAGCCAGCAGCTTCGCGCGCTGGTCGAGACGGTCGAGGTCAGCCCGGACATGCTCGTCACCGGCGCGGTGGGACTGCTGAACGAAGTGTCCAGCAGCAAGGTCGTCGGCGAAGAAGAACGGTATTCGCATACGGATCTGTACGACTTCGCGGCGAACGTGGAAGGAGCGGAGAAAATATTCGAGCTGCTGAGGCCCGAGCTTGAAAAGAAGGACGCTTCGCTGGCTTCCGACATCGAGCGGAAGTTCGCCGATCTGAAGGCCGATCTTGCGCAATACAAGGAAGGGGACGGCTATAAAATTTATACGGAACTGAAGCCGGATCAAACGAAGAAGCTGAGCCAGCTGATCGACGCGCTGGCCGAGCCGCTGTCGCAAATGGGAACGGTACTGGGGGCGTAAACGCGATGGGAAACGGCAATCGGAAAGACGGCGATCCGAAGCGCCAGGGAACGCTGCTCAGCCGCCGCGAGGTGCTGAAGATGGGGGCGGCGGGCGGGCTTGGCCTGCTGCTCGGCTCCATGGTCGGCGGAAGCGTGATCGCGGGCAAAGGGCTTGCGGCTTCGCTGACCAAGGGCTTCGACTCGCGGCCAACGGGGGATAATCAAGAGAGCGTTCCGTTTTACGGCAAGGTTCAGGCCGGCATCGTCACGCCCGCGCAAAATTTTCTGATCTTTGCCTCGTTTGACCTGGTGACGGAACGGATCGAAGACGTACGCAAGCTGTTTCAGGATTGGACCGACGCGGCAGCGCGTCTGACGGAGGGAAAGCCGGTCGGGGAGGAAAGCGACAACGCGTTTTTGCCGCCCAAAGACACCGGCGAGGCGGCCGGCCTGCTGCCCGCGCGAACGACGGTGACGTTTGGCGTGGGACCGTCCGTGTTCGACGGCCGGTTCGGTCTGAAATCGAAACGGCCGCCGACTTTTGCGGAGCTGCCTTCCTTTCCGGGAGAAAGCTTGCAGCCGGAGTGGTGCGGCGGCGATATCGGCGTGCAGGTGTGCTCGAACGATATGCAGGTTGCGTTTCACGCGATCCGGAATTTGATCCGCATCGCGCGCGGCAAGGCGGTGCTCAGGTGGATGCAGGAAGGCTTCCAGCGCTCCGGGGCGGCCGATCCGCAGGCGGGGACGCCGCGCAATCTGCTCGGATTCAAGGACGGAACCGGCAATCCGGACGTGAACGATCCCGACCTGATGAACCGTTACGTCTGGGTGCAGAAGGCCGACGGTCCTTCATGGATGGAAAACGGCACCTATATGGTCGTGCGGAAAATCCGGATGCGGATCGAAGTGTGGGATCGCTCGTCGCTGCAGGACCAGGAGGCGACCTTCGGGCGCCATCGCGCAAGCGGGGCGCCGCTAGGCCGGCAAGACGAATTCGATTCGCTCGAGGAGGCGCTGGAGCAGAAGAACGCGGACGGAACGTACGTGATTCCGGTTCAATCGCACGTTCGCCTCAGCCACGGGGACGGCAGCGTCAAAATTTTGCGCCGGTCCTATTCGTATTCGAGCGGCATCGAACCCCGAAGCGGGCAGCTTGACGCCGGCCTGTTCTTTATTTGCTTTCAGCGCGATATCGCTTCGCAGTTCGTACCGCTTCAGGATCGGCTGGCGCGGCAGGACAAATTAAACGAATATATCGTTCATATCGGCAGCGCCGTGTTCGCCTGCTTTCCGGGCGTCAGCCGGGGAGGATACATCGGGGAAGGGTTATGGTCATGAGCAAAAAATTCCGCAAAGCGTTCGCAACCGCTGCCGCCGTGGCGCTGCTTATTGCAGCGCTGGCGGGGGGAAGAGCCGCCGCCGCGGATGACGAGCCGGTGGACCGTCTGCTGCCGCTTGTCGGCGGCGCGCTGGTCGATGCGGGCAAGGGCGAGTGGACGAATGCAGGCGAGCAGTTGCAGCAATTCAAGGCCGCCTGGCAGGAGGCGGTCTCGTCTGCGTCCGGCGCAGGGTCCGACGCCGCAGACGAAGTGGAAGCCGGGCTTGCCGCGGCGGAAGCCGCTTTGGCCGAAGCGGGCAAGCAGCCGGAGGAGGCCTACCGGGCGATTTCCGCACTGGCCAAAGCCGTCCGCGGCTATGTGTCGGCAGTCAAGCCGGAGGAGGACACATCGGCGGAAGGCAAGGCGACGGCCGCAAAGCTGCTTCCCGTATTGGAGCAGGCGCTCGCGGGAGCGGCAAGCGGGGACTGGGACGAGGCCCGGCTTCGTTTCAAGCAATTTTCGAACGAATGGGGCAAATTCGAAAGCAAGGTGCGTTCGTCCGACGCTCAGGCCTATGCGGACATCGAAGCGAAGATCAGCCTGGCGCGGATCGCCCTTCAGGCTGAACCTCCGCGGAAGACCGCGGCCGAAAGCGGCCTGTCCGCGCTGATCGGATCGGTTAAAGGTTATGTAGAAGGAACATCGGCTGCCGCCGTTTCCGGCGAAAACGTCACGATCGCGGGGTTGATCGGTCTGCTTCGCCAAGCGGAAACGGCGCTGAACGAAGGCCGGACGGACGAGGCGCTAAGCAGCATGCAGACGTTCGTCCTGCAATGGCCGGCGGCGGAAGGAGCGGTCAGCACCCGGTCGCAGAGTGCGTACGGCACCATCGAGAGCGAAATGACGCGCGCCTCCAGCTATCTGCTTTCCAGTCCGCCGGACGCCGAACGGGCGAAAGCGAGCGTCCGGACGCTCATCGCGGCCTTGGAGCCCTATGCGGACGCAACCTCGTATACGTCCTGGGACGCGGCCGTCATTCTGCTGCGCGAAGGGGCGGAGGCGCTGCTTGTCGTCGCGGCCCTTCTCTCCTTCCTGAAGCGGACCGGCAACTTCGACAAGGCCAAATGGGTGTGGGGCGGAGCCTCGGCCGGACTTGCGGTCAGCGTCGCTCTCGCGGTCGCGCTGACCTACGCGGTGGCGGCCGTGTACGCCGGAACGACCAGGGAAATGGTCGAAGGCTATTTCGGATTGGCCTCGGTGGCGATGATGCTCGCCGTCGGCATCTGGCTGCACGGCAAAGCCAACGCTAAAGCCTGGAACCGGTACATCCAAAAGCATGCGGGTTCGGCGTTGTCCAGCGGCAGGCGGTGGTCCTTGTTTGCCATCGCAGGGCTTTCGGTCGCGCGGGAAGGAGCGGAAACGGCCGTTTTCTATATGGGGATGGTTCCGTCCATCGGGCTGTCCCGGCTGCTGATCGGGATCGGAGCGGCGGCTGCCGCGCTGGTCGCGCTCGGCTTCGTCATCGTGCTCGGCGGCTCCCGGCTGCCGATCCGGCCGTTCTTCGCGCTGGCGACCGTTTTGATCTATTTTTTGGCGTTCAAGTTTCTCGGCCAGAGCCTTCACGCCTTGCAAATCGCCGGTCAGCTCCCTTCGCATTTGCTCGAACCGGCACCGGCCGTGTCATGGCTCGGTTTTTATCCGACATGGGAGACCGCCGTTCCGCAGTTGTTCGCGCTTGTCTTCATCCTGCTGCAAATCGTCCGCACAAGACTCGGCAACCGCGCCGATGAGGCCAGCGCCGCCTGACGGTCCCTATTCGATTCGGGCTGTGATATGATAGGAGGGACTGTCAAGGAGGAGAACACATGGTCAATGTCACGATCGATTTGTACCAGGACTGGCTTCGCACCGTCCGCGAGGTGTTCCGCGGCTCGGGAGCGCCGCTGCCAAACGAGATGACGGACGAAGAGGTCGGCAGAGCCTACTACCTGCAAACCTCTGAGTCCGAGGAGCAAGCCGAGGAGCGGAGAGCCGCGAACGAGCGGCGGTTTTCGGAAATGCAGCGCATCCTGCTCGAAAATTTGGAAACGGTGATCGTTCCGGATATCCGCAAGCGGACGGGATACGAGGGGGAACGGTTTCATTTCCGCTGGGTTTATATGCAAGGGGAAAATATTATCGAAGAATTTTCGGAGTACTGGATTCCGCTCGGGCCTTCTCCCGATTGAACCGGTCCGGCTGTCAGGCAAGGCGCGTTCCGGAATCCGCCGGGGCGATCTTGCCGTCCTCGAGCGCGACGATTCTTCGCGCCCACCGGGCTACGCCGGGATCGTGCGTAATAAGGACGACCGTTCGGCCCTGCTCGTTCAGCCGCCTCAGCAGTTCAAGGATATCTTCCGCCGCCTTCCGGTCGAGCGAGCCGGTCGGCTCGTCGGCGAGCAGCAGCGGCGGATCCGCCGCCAGCGCCCTGGCAATGGCGACGCGCTGCTGCTGGCCGCCCGAAAGCTCCGCAGGCCGGTGGGCCTTGCGGTCCGCCAGGCCGACGGCCGCCAGCGTGCGCAGGACGGCTTGTTTTCTCGTTTGGCTATCGAGGCCGCGGTAAATGAGCGGCAGCTCCACGTTGGCGAAGGCGGTCAGACGGGGAAGCAGATTGAATTGCTGAAAGACGAACCCGATGCTGCGGTTGCGGATTTCCGCCAGCTTGCCCGGCGAAAGCGTTGCGACGTTCACGCCGTCGAGGACGTACGTGCCTTCGTCCGGAACGTCGAGGCAGCCGAGAATGTTCATCAGCGTGGACTTGCCGGAGCCGGAAGGGCCGGCAATGGCCACAAATTCGCCTTTTTGAATGCTCAGGCTGACGTTGTCGAGCGCTTTCACGACTTTTCCGCCCGCACGGTAAAATCGGCTCACCCGATTCAGCTGAATGAAGGCCATCGCGATCACCCCATTTTCAGCTTATTCGGAGAACCTGTACTTTTTGCCGCCGGGACGTGCGCCAAACCGCCGGAAACCGCCGGGTTAGAGTAAAATTTGCGTGGGTGTAAAGTCTGGAAAAGGCGAACATGGAAAAAGAGCTTCTCCCTTGGTAAAGTGAAAGGGGTTAGAGGATACTAATACTAGAAAAATGAATCGTCAATCTCATAAGGAAGAAGATCAAAAGCGCTTACAAGGGTAAGGTTCTTTTCAAGTTCGCATCCAGAACCCCAAAAAGGTGCCCACTTTAGCTTGACTCAGACTCGTTTATTATATCGCTTGACCATCAGCAGGCTATCAGACTTAATCAATTGTTAGTGGGAGGGAAAACTCAATGAGTTCGTTTAATGTTCAACTCAAGAGAGTCATAGATGATTCCTATGAAATTGAAATAGGCCGCAATTTGTTTAAAAAGCTCGCTGCCGACATTCGAAATGGCATAATATCAAATGTCAGCAAGATTGCTATTCTAACAGACTCGGTTGTTAAAGAAATATACGGGGAACAAATGCTTGATGAACTACGGCAGAATAATCTGCGCTCAGAACTATTCGTGGTTCAAAGTGGAGAATCAAACAAAACACGCGAATCTAAAGCAAAGATTGAAGATCAAATGTTGGAGAAAGGTTTTGGCAGAGATAGTTGTCTGATTGCATTAGGAGGTGGAATGGTTTCAGATCTAGGCGGATTCATTGCTAGTACTTTTTGCCGCGGTATTCCATACATTAACTATTCTACAACATTGTTGTCAGCCGCCGATGCCTCGGTAGGTGGAAAGACCGCTGTGAATACTCCTGTGGCTACTAACCTTATAGGGAACTTTTACCAACCATCCAAAGTATACATTGATTTGAGCACCTGGTCTTCATTGCCAGTACGTGAATTTAGAAGTGGTTTAGCCGAAACAATTAAGCATGCCTGTATGGCAGATCGCGAGTTTTTTGAATATTTAGAGATGAACATCGATAAAGTTATTTCGAATGGAGAGTTGGTTCTTGACCCTAGTGTTTGCGAACACATTGCATTTAAAAATTGCGAAATCAAATATAGAGTTGTGGAAAAGGATGAAAGGGAGACCAATCTACGACAAATATTAAATTTGGGACATACAGCGGGCCGTGCTTTAGAAGCTTTAAGTAATTATACCTTACTCCATGGTGAGGCAGTGGCAGTTGGAATCTCCATTCAAGCAAGACTCGCTCAAAGACTGGGATTCATTGATCTAGAGGAAGAAAGGAGAATCAACTCCTTACTTGAAAGAGCAGGTTTCATTATTAAAATTCCGCATTCTATTGAAATCAACTCTCTAGTGAAGAAAATGTATACTGATAAAAAAGTAAGGCAAGGTGAGATACGTTTCGTATTCATGAATGGCATAGGTTCTGTTAAACAGTTTGACGATGGATCCTACTCAACCCCAATTAAAGAAGAGATTATTATAGATGTTCTGCGTGAATTAGCGCAAACGAGTAGGTAGGGGCGGATGGCCCCAGACCTCTCGCACTACCTAGCATGCGGGGTCGCACTAGGTGGTTCACCAACCTTAATGGACATCAATATATCGCTAGGTTAAACTCTTGAGCCCTCGGGATTGCCAATAGGCGATTCCGAGGGCTTGTGTAAATAGGGGGTGCGTTGTAGCGAACCCCTTTTCGCATAGCGATTTCGACGGACAGGAGCCGACTTGTAGGTTCCCTTAAGGTAAGCGTTAAAAAGGGATTGAAACCTGTGAGAAAATAAGACAACCAAACCGCAAGGAGGTTGCCTCATGACGGAAAAAGAACAGCTTCGGCAGCTATGGGCCACACGCGTTGCAGAGTACCGAAGCAGCGGCCTGTCCCTGAAAGCGTGGTGCGTTGCCCATGATTGCACCATCCATCCAGAACCCCAAAAAGGTGCCCACACTAGCTTGACTCAGACAACCGCCGGAAGGCGCTTGCTTGGCTACGCTAATCTGGGGTATACTTTTCTCGCCGAACAAACGTTAAAAGGAGTATGAAGATGGGGAAAGTTCTGATTTTCGGGCACAAAAATCCCGACACCGACACGATTTGCTCCGCGATCGCTTACGCCGATCTGAAGAAAAAGCTGGGCTTCGACGTCGAAGCGGTCCGCCTCGGGGCCGTGAACGCCGAAACGCAATTTGCGCTGGACAAGTTCCAAACGGCCGCTCCGCGTCTTGTGGAGACGGTTGCCGGCGAGACGAGCGAAGTCATTCTGGTCGACCATAACGAGCGCCAGCAGAGCGTTTCGGACATCGACCAAGTGCGCGTGGCGGAAGTCATCGACCACCACCGCATCGCGAACTTCGAGACGAGCGGTCCGCTTTACTACCGCGCCGAGCCGGTAGGCTGCACGGCCACCATCTTGAAGAAGCTGTACAAAGAGCATGACGTTGCCATCGAACGCAACATTGCCGGCCTCATGCTGTCCGCCATCATCTCGGATACGCTGCTGTTCAAATCGCCGACCTGCACGCCGCAAGACGTCGCGGCCGCCCGCGAGCTGGCGGAAATCGCAGGCGTAGATGCCGAAAGCTACGGTCTGGAGATGCTCAAAGCCGGAGCGAACTTGAGCGACAAGTCGATCGCCGAACTGATCTCGCTGGACTCCAAAGAATTCTCGATGGGCGGAGCCAAAGTCGAAATCGCGCAGGTCAATGCGGTCGATACGAACGATGTCCTGGCGCGCCAAGCGGAACTGGAAGACGCCCTGAACGGCATTATTGCCCAAAAGGGTCTGGATCTGTTCCTGTTCGTCGTTACCGACATCCTGAACAACGATTCGATCGGCGTCGCGCTGGGCAAAGCGGCCGGCAAAGTCGAAGAAGCGTACAACGTGAAGCTGGAAAACAACAGAGCTTATCTGAAGGGCGTCGTATCCCGCAAGTCGCAAATCGTACCCGTGCTTACGGAAGCTTTCTCTAAGCAATAAGGGCTTTGAAAGGCTTTAGCGGGCCGGCGGATCGTCGGCCCGCTTTTTGGCATGCAACCCGTACCGGAAGCGGCGCGGGTTTTTTGGCGATGCTTCAAGACCCCGAACATGCAAGGAAGGATGGAAGTACCGATTGGCAGCAAGTGAAGACGCAAAAACGGCTTTGAAGCCGACGAGGATTTGGAAATGCAGAAATGCCGATTGCCGGGCGTGGGTAAGAGAAGAATTCGCCACCCCGAATCAGGCATGCCCGCTGTGCGGCGGTCCGATGCTGCGGAGCATGAAGCATTTGCCGCCGCTTCAGAACAAAGTGAAAGCGCGGGCAAAAAGCTAAAGCCGGGTCTGCGGCAAGTGCCGCCGGAAGCGCCGCTTCCGGCGGTTTTTTTGTCGGCATGCCGGACTTGCCGCGGCTTCCTTGCACCCGGCCCGGCCTTGTCCGACAACAAGATCAGGCCCGTCCGGAAGGAGCGAGCCCTTTCATGATAAATTCGATCGTCGCTTCGCGCTCCAGCTCGTCGTTCCACCGGCTGCCGCTCTGCTGGCCGATGAACGTCCGGGCGAGCACGTAGCCCATCACGACGGAGACGCAAAGGCGGACGATCGTTGCGACGGGGAGGTCGACGATCTGGCCCGCCGCCTTGAATTTGCTGACGATCGGATCGACGCGCGCCATCACCTGCTGCAGGACGATTTGCTGGAACTGCTCCCGCAGATCGGGATGAAACGGCAGCTCCTGGACGAGAATTTTGAACAACGACATGTTTTGTTCGAGGAATTCGATCCGGTTCTCGATCAGCGCCCGCAAAAATTGGTCGAAGCGTTCGTAGTCCGTCTTCAGCACGCCCCGGAACTCACGGAGCAAGAAAGGGGCGAGCATTTTGATCATGGCCGGCGTGGCGATCTTAAGCAGCAGATCCTTTTTCGTCTTGTAGTGGCGAAAGATCGTGCCCTCGGCCACTTTGGCGCGCTGCGCGATTTCGCTGGTGGACGATGCGGCGAAGCCTTTTTCCGCGAACACTTCGATCGCCGCTTTGACGATTCGTTTTTGTTTTTCCGTCATCCGATCCGATTCGAACGAAAGCTGCAGCAGTTCGTCCATCCACGGTTCGACTCGTGCGTCCATTTTTCGTTTCCACTCCCGACAGTTTCATGCATCTTAACGTTGGCCGTCAGCATGATCTTATCATATTCGGGCGCGTTTCATTAAATCGGACGCTGTTTTTTCAAGGCCAATACGTTCAGCAGCGCGAACGCCGCCGAGAAACCGAGCAGCACCAACACATCCGCCCAGATGTCGCCGAGTCCTTCTCCCCGGATCATAATGCTCCTGAGCGCGTCGGCGCCGTAGTAAAGCGGCATGACATAGCTGACGTTTTGCAGCCAAGGCTCCATCGCGTCCAGATTGAACAGGCCCGAAAAGAAAACCTGCGGAACAATCACGACCGGGATGAACTGGATAATCTGAAACTCGTTGCCCGCAAAGGAAGACAGCAGCGTTCCCAGCGTGAGCGCCGTCATCGTCAGCAGCAAATTGACCAGCAGGACAAGCCAGATCGAGCCCTCCATATACAGCCCGAGCACGTCGACCGCAAACCAGGCGATCAAAGCCGCCTGCAGCAGCGCGAACAGCCCGAAACCGGACAAATAGCCGGCGACCAGCTCCGTGCGGCGGATCGGCGTCGCCAGCAGGCGTTCCAGCGTCCCGGTCGTGCGCTCGCGAAGAAACGCGACCCCGGCGAGAAGGAAGACGAAGAAAAAGGAGAAAAAGCCGATCAGCACCGGTCCGAACGAGTCGAAGGAGGTCAAGCTTTCTTTTCCGTACATATACGATACGGCAGGCTGAACGCCGGCGCCGCCCGCGACGGATTGCACGGTTTGTTGAATGGCGAGAAGGGCGGCTTTGCTTACCGAAGGGTCGCTGCCTTCCAGCAGGATGGAAGGAACGCCGCCGCGAACGGAGACGATCGCATCCAGCTTGCCTTTCCGCATTTCCGCTTCCGCCTGCTCCGCCGTGTCGAAGGAGCGGACATCGGCGCCGGCCTGCTCCAGCCGTTCCGTTAGCGGAGCGGGCACCTGGACCGTGCCGATATGCGGCTTCACCGTCTGGCCGTTAAACACGAAATGCACGAGCGTCAGCACGAGCAGGGGCGCCGCAAACAGCAGAGCCAGCGTCCGCTTGTCGCGGATAAATTGACGGATAATGCGTACCGCCAGCGCGCGCGTTCTCATGTCCGATCGCCTCCTCCCAGCAAAATGAACGCTTCTTCGATCGTTTGGGCGCCGGCGCGGGCTTTCAGTTCGCCCGGACTGCCTACGGCGGTCAGCCGCCCGTCCCGGATCAGGCCGATCCGGTCGCAATGTTCCGCCTCGTCCATCACGTGCGTCGTCAAAATAATGGTGGTTCCGCTGTCGCGCCATCTGAGCAGCTCCTGCCAAATCGACCGGCGCAGCACGGGATCGATGCCGACCGTCGGCTCGTCGAGAACGAGCAGCTCGGGCTCGTGCAGCAGCGCGATGGCGAGCGACAGCCGCCGCTTCATGCCGCCGGAGAAAGCGGCCACCGGCTTTTCCAAGTGGTCGAGCAGATCGACGACGGCCGCCGCCGCTTGAATCCGCTCGCTGCGTTTGGCGCCTTTAAGCCCGTATAAAGAAGCGAAGAACAGCAGATTCTCCTTTGCGGTCAATTCGTTGTACAAGGCATCGGACTGGGCCATATAGCCGAAGCGGCGAAACATGCTCAGCTTGGGCATCCGCTCGCCAAGCAGCTCTACCGTTCCGCCGTCGGCTTTGTCGATCCCCGTGATCAGCTTGATCAGCGTTGTTTTCCCGGAGCCGGACGGCCCTAGAAGGCCGAACAGCTCGCCACGGCCAACGCGGAGCGTCAAGCGGTCGAGCACGGTGCGGCGTCCGAATCGGCGGGTAACCTCGCGAAGTTCCGCAACGGCGGCGCGTTGGCCGTTTCCGGCTTCTGCGGCAATGAGGCTCATTGGACATCCCCCTCAAAAAAAGTGAGTAATCACTCATTTTTGTTGACGAGATTGATTATAAACGGATTTCCGATTTTGTAAAGGGAGTCGTCACGTTTTCCGATAGAAGCCAAAATTTGATATAATGCCGTTATTCGGCGTGCCAGAAGCGAGAGGTGAAAGCGATTGGAACAGACGAGTTTCGAAGATTGCGACCTTCCGTGCGGGGGAACGGAAACGGATTTGCAGCCCGTAAAACGGCAAATGCTGGACGAGTCTTCCGTGATCGAGCTGGCGGAATGGTTCAAAGCGTTAAGCGACCCGACGCGGCTTCGGCTGATCGACGCGTTGATGCAAAAGGAACTGTGCGTACACGATTTGTCCGTCCTGCTGGAAATGAACCAGTCGGCCGTGTCGCATCAGTTGCGCTATCTGCGCAATATCCGGATGGTCAAACGAAGAAAAGTCGGCAAAACGGTTTTTTATTCGCTGGACGACGCGCATATCGAGGCGATGTTTCGCGCCACGCTGCAGCATTTGCGGCATAAATGAACGCGGCGCGGAGGCAGCCGCTTTTGCTTGGGGCGATTTATGCGCTTCGGCAATCGCGGATCGCGCTGACCGGAACGGCGCGCTTGGCACGGGTTTTGCTTACCGCCGAAGGCGGCCTATGGTACAATATCGGCGGTATGGAATATACATGACATTTCAGGGGAGCGGCAGGGGGCAAACATGGCGGAAAAGGAAGAATTGATCCGGTTCGGCGTATCGTTTCCGGCGCCGCTTATCGAGCAGTTTGACCGCTATATCGAGGAGCAGGGCTACACCAACCGGTCCGAGGCGATTCGGGATTTGGCGAGAAAGGCGATGCTGGAGCCTTCAAGGCTCCATTCCGACGAGCATGTCGCGGGCACGATCGTCATGGTGTACGACCACCATGTCAGCGAGCTGCCGCAGTTGCTTACGGAGCTGCAGCACCGTTTTCATCACAGCATTATTTCGACGATGCACGTTCATTTGAATCACGCGCAATGTCTGGAGGTCATTGTCGTCCGCGGCAGGCTTTCGGAGCTTCGCGCGCTTCACCAGCAGATTCAAGTGCAGAAAGGCGTTTTCTATGCCGAGCTGTCGGTCACGTACGCCGACGAACATGGCGGACATCGCCATGCCGGGCCGGAGGACGGCCATGACCATCATCATGGAGAATGAGCCTCGATAACCAGCAGTCCCGACGAAAAACCGGAGCTTTGTCTCCGGTTTTTTTGGTTGGGTTCCCAAAAACGGGATGACAGCTTTTCTGTCGTGTGCTACTATTTAATAAAATCGTAACACCGATTTTGGTCCGCAGGGGTCGATTTATCGGGGCGTTGCCTAGCAGCGAAGAACAAAAGCGGAAATCGGAGGAGCAAAATGGGAAGCAAGCGAAGGTTGTCGTTGGTCTGGTTGGTTATGATTGCCGTTGTATCCGTTATGGCTGCGGGCTGCGGCTCGAAGGCCGGCACGCAGGGGGAAGCGAAAGCTGCCGACGAATTGACCGTGGCCGTCGGTTCGGAACCCGAAACCGGGTTCGACCCGATCGCGGGATGGGGACGGTACGGCTCGCCCTTGTTTCAGAGCACGCTGCTCAAGCGGGATGACGATTTGAACATCGTCAACGATTTGGCGACGGGCTACGAAGTCAGTGGCGACGGCCGAGTCTGGACGGTGAAGCTGCGCACGGACGCGAAGTTTACGGACGGGCATAAGGTGACGGCCGAGGACGTGAAATTCACGTTCGAGACGGCCGCGAAAAGCGGCACCGTCGTCGACCTGACCAATTTGCAAAGCGTGGAGGCGCGGGGCGGCGATACGGTGATTTTTACGTTGAAAAAACCGCAATCGACGTTCGTCGCCCTGCTCGCGACCATGGGCATCGTGCCGAAGCACGCTTACGGCAGCGATTACGCCGGCCATCCGGTCGGCTCCGGACCTTTCAAGCTCGTGCAGTGGGACAAAGGGCAGCAGGCGATCGTGGAGGCCAATCCGGATTATTACGGGGACAAGCCCTTTTTCAAAAAAATCACGTTTCTGTTTCTGAGCGAGGACGCTGCGTTCGCCGCCGCCCAATCCGGCCAAGTCGACGTCGCCTATATTCCGTCCGCCTTCAGCAAACGGAAGGTAGCGGGCATGCGGCTCGAAGACATTCACACCGTCGACAACCGCGGCATCGCGTTTCCTTACGTGCCTTCCGGAGGCACAACCGAAGAAGGATACCCGATCGGCAACGACGTCACGTCGGATATCGCCATCCGCAAGGCGATGAACTATGTGATCGACCGCAAGGCGCTGGTCGAAGGCGTGCTGGAGGGGTACGGGTCCCCCGCCTATTCGCCCGTCGACGGGCTTCCGTGGTGGAACGAGCAGACGGTCATCCGCGACGCGGATGTCGAAAAGGCGAAAAAAATATTGCGCGACGCCGGCTGGGCGGACCGCGACGGAGACGGCGTGGCGGAAAAAGGCGCGCTCAAGGCGGAATTCACGCTGCTGTATCCGTCGGGGGACGTGACCCGGCAATCGCTTGCGCTCGCGGCCGCGGACATGGCCAAGGCAGCGGGCATCCGGATCGACGTCGAAGGAAAAAGCTGGGACGAAATCAAGAAGCGAATGCACGCCGACGCCGTTCTGTTCGGCTTCGGCAGCCACGATCCGCTCGAAATGTACATGCTGTACAGCTCGGCATATCGCGGGGTCGATTACAATAACAGCGGCTATTACGCCAATCCTGCCGTGGACGCGTGGATGGACAAGGCCTTGTCGGCAAAAACGGAGGCGGAGGCGCTCGCGTATTGGAAAAAAGCCCAGTGGGACGGCCAAACCGGCGCCAGCGCGCTCGGGGATGCGCCGTGGGCATGGCTTGTCAACCTCGATCATTTGTATCTGGTCAAGGAGGGGCTCGACATCGGCAAGCAGCGCATTCAGCCGCACGGGCACGGATGGCCGGTGACCGACAACATTGCGGAGTGGAAATGGAAGGATTGACGGAAGAAGGGACCGGACATGCTGCGTAACTTGTGCGCTTTTGCAGGCTGGAAGGCGATTCGGCTTGTCCTGCTGCTCGCCGCGGTGAGCGTCATTTCGTTTATGCTGATCGAATGGTCGCCGATCGACCCTGTCCAGGCCTATATCGGCGCCGACATGCTGCGGGTAGGGCCGGAGCAGCGCGAAGCCATTGCGGCGTATTGGGGACTCGACCGGCCGCCGGCGGAACGGTTTTTCAAATGGGCCGCCGCTTTGCTGCAGGGCGATATGGGCACTTCGATGATCTACCGCCAGCCGGTCTCGCAGGTCATTGCGGAACGCTTCGCCGCTTCCGCCCTGCTGATGGCGGCCGCATGGCTCCTGTCCGGCCTCGTCGGGTTCGCCGCGGGCGTGATCGCCGCGGCGCGCCGCGGCAGCCTGATCGACCGGGCGGTGCAGTGGATCTGCTATACGCTCGCTTCCACGCCGCCGTTCTGGCTCGGGCTATTGCTGCTGATGACCTTCGCGGTTTGGCTGGGCTGGTTTCCGGTCGGGCTCAGCGTCCCTGCCGGGGTATTGGCGGACCAGGTGACGCTCGCCGACCGGATCCGGCACATGGCGCTGCCCGCGCTCACGCTGAGCGTCGCCGGCATCGCCCCGGTCGCGCTGCATACGCGGCAGAAGCTGATCGATGTGCTCTCCAGCGATTACGTGCTGTTCGCGAAAGCGCGGGGAGAGAAGGGAGCGGGGCTTCTGCTGCGGCACGGTCTGCGCAACATCGCGATACCGGCCGTTACGCTGCAGTTCGCTTCGTTCAGCGAACTGTTCGGCGGAGCCGTCTTGGCGGAGCAGGTGTTTTCGTATCCCGGTCTCGGACAGGCGACGGTGGAGGCGGGGCTGCGCGGGGATGTGCCGCTGCTGCTCGGCCTTGTGCTCTGCAGCGCCGTGTTCGTATTTGCGGGCAATACGATGGCGGATCTGATCGGCCGCATGATCGATCCGCGCATCCGGGAAGGCAAGGTGCTGTAGATGGAGCGTCATTACCGGCTGACCCGGCGTTTTATGCCCGGAAACCGTATGAACCGCAGGCAGCGTTCGGCCGTGACGGCCGTTCTGATCGCCGTCCTGCTGGCCGCCGTCTCGATCGGTGCCGCGCTTCTCGGCCAAGGCGGCCTGAATACGCATCTTGACATGCGGAACCTGCCGCCGTCGGCGATGCACCCTTTCGGGACCGATTGGCTGGGCAGGGATATGTTTACCCGCACGGTCAAAGGTCTTGCCCTCAGCGTGCGGGTCGGATTGGCGGCGGCATGCTTTAGCGCCGCGATTGCCGCCGCGGTCGGCCTGGCGTCTGCCGCGCTCGGCAAAACGGCGGACCGGCTGCTGTCCTGGCTGATCGATCTGTTTCTCAGCGTTCCCCATCTGGTCTCGCTGATTTTGATCGCGTTCGTGTGCGGCGGCGGCATGAAGGGCGTCATCGCCGGCGTTGCGCTGACGCATTGGCCGAGCCTCGCCAGAATCATTCGGGCGGAAGCGCTCCAGCTTCGCGCGGCCGATTACGCGCACGTCTCGAGGCGATTGGGCAAATCGCGCTGGTGGGTTGCGACCCGGCACTTTATGCCCCATATCGCGCCGCAGCTGCTCGTCGGCCTGCTGATGCTGTTTCCGCATGCGATTCTGCACGAGGCCGCGATTTCGTTTATCGGGCTTGGCCTGTCACCGCATGAGCCCTCGATCGGCATCATTTTGTCCGAGGCGATGCGCTATTTGTCCGCGGGGTTGTGGTGGCTGGCCGTGTTTCCGGGGCTTGCGCTGCTCGTTGTCGTCCGTTCGTTCGACCGCCTGGGCGAGCATGTGCGGTGCCTGACCGATCCGAGGCATGCGAGGGAATAGCGGAGCGTCGAATCCCGTCCTTTAACGTTCAAGCGCCGGGAGAGGATCGGGAGAGGACAAAGGGCGGATTTGTAAAGGGAGGTGTGCGGTATGCCGCTGCTGGAAGTAAACAACCTGTCGGTCGCGTTCGCCCGGTATGCGGGCGGATTTCAGCGCCGGATGGAGCAGGCGATTGTCGGCCTGGACCTGTCGGTCGAAGCGGGAGAGATCGTCGCCGTCATCGGCTCGAGCGGCTCCGGCAAAAGCTTGCTGGCGCACGCCGTGCTGGGCATACTTCCCGGCCATGCGCAGGTGACGGGAACGATTCAATATGACGGTGAGCCGCTGAACGAACGGCGGATCGCGGCTTTGCGCGGGAACGAAATCGTCCTTGTGCCGCAATCGGTGAGCTTTCTGGACCCGCTGCAGCGGGTGGGGGTGCAGGTGCGCACGACCGCCCGCGGAACCGATCCGGCGGCGACGGTCCGTTCGGTGTTTAAGCGGCTGCGGCTGGCCGAAGCGGTCGGACGATTGTTTCCGTTCCAATTGTCCGGAGGGATGGCCCGCCGGGTGCTGGTGTCGACGGCGGCTGTGTCGGCGGCGAGGCTGATCGTCGCGGACGAACCGACGCCGGGCATGCAAGCGGAGGATGTAAACGAAACGTTGAGCATGCTTCGCGAGATGGCGGACAAAGGCAGCGGCGTGCTGCTCATTACGCACGATATCGAGGCGGCGCTGCGCGTTGCGGACAAGGTCGCCGTTTTCTATGCCGGGACGACGGTCGAACTTGCGAAAGCCGCGGACTTTGCGGGCGACGGCTCGAATTTGCGCCATCCGTACAGCAGAGCGCTGTGGCAGGCGCTTCCGCGCAACGGCTTCAAGCCGCTGCCGGGAACGCAGCCTTCGCAGGACGAGCTGCCGTCCGGCTGCCTGTTTGCGCCGCGCTGCCCTTTCGCCACCGAAGCTTGCTCAGCCGAACGTCCCGCCATACGGGAAGTGCGCGGCGGATGGACGAGGTGTTTCCATGCTTCTTGAATGCCGAAATCTGGCCTATCGTTATCCGGGCGGCCCGTACGTTTTCCGCGGCGTCAGCCTGAGCGTCGCTTCCGGCGAAGCGGTCGGGCTGATCGGGCCGAGCGGCTGCGGGAAGACGACGCTGGGCCGCATTCTCGCCGGTTACGCCGCAGCCGCGGAAGGAACCGTCCTGCTGGACGGAAAGCCGATTCCGCCGAAGGGCTATCATCCGGTGCAGATGGTGTTCCAGCATCCGGAGAAGGCGGTTAATCCGCGCTGGCGCCTGCGCAGGACGCTGGCGGAAAGCCGGATGCCGGAGGCGGCCGAATTGCGGCGGCTCGGCATCGACGAGGCGTGGCTGGACCGCTGGCCGCATGAACTGTCCGCAGGCGAGCTGCAGCGAATCTGCATCGCGCGCGCGCTCGACCCGCGTACCCGGTTCCTGATCGCCGACGAAATGACGGCGATGCTGGATGCGATTACGCAAGCCCAAATCTGGCATGCCGTCCTCGCCATAGCCAAAGAACGCGCCATCGGCATGCTCGTGATCACCCACGACCGGGCGCTCGCCGAGGCGGTTTGCGACCGCGTTGTGACATGGGACCGCTTATCGATCGGCTAACGCGGGAATTGCGCGAAGATGGGAACGGTTGCAAATTTTCTTTGCCGTCGGCTGCGCAATCGGTTACGATAGAGGATATACGGTTCGGGCATTCGGACAAGCAAAGGGGATGAGAACACGGTTTATGCGGTTATGGTCAATCATCTTTGCTGCGTTGGTATTGCTGTTGACATTCCCGATCGATCAGGAAAGGCTTCTCGCTTCTGCGGCAAGCGCGGCGGCGGAACGGCAGGCGGAGGAGACGGCCGGGCAGAACGGCCGGGAACCGGTGCCGGAGCCGGCGAACATCGCCTCGGAATCCGCGATTCTGATCGACCAGGAATCCGGGCTCGTGCTTTTCGCGAAGAATGCGTTTGCACGCATGTATCCTGCCAGCATTACCAAAATCGTCACCGCGATCGTCGCGATTGAAACCTCCGAGTTGGACGAAACGGTGACTGTTTCCAAGGAAGCGAGAAACGAAGACGGAACCCGCGTTTACTTGTCCGAAGGCGAGCAAAAAACGATGGAGCAGATGCTGTACGCCATGATGCTCAATTCCGGAAACGACGCGGCGACGGCGATCGCCGAGCATATCGACGGCTCCAAGGCGCTGTTCGCCGAGCGGATGAACGAATTCGTCCGCGACGTCGTCGGGGTTCACGATTCCAACTTCGTCAACCCGTCCGGCCTTCCCGACGAGAATCATTACACGACCGCTTACGACATGGCCCAGATCGCCCGCTACGCGATGCGGAACGAAACGTTCCGCACCATCGTCTCGACGGTTCGGATGCCCTGGGACGGATTGGAATGGAAATCCACTCTTATCAATCATAACCGGTTGCTCACCAGCTATGAAGGCGCCACGGGGATCAAGAACGGCTATACGAGGGCAGCCGGCAACACGCTGGCCTCCTCGGCGACCCGGGGGGACAAAAGCCTGATCGGAGTCGTGCTGAAGGCGCCCAGCAGCAATCAGGCTTATAAGGATATGACGGCGCTTTTCGACTACGGTTTTGCGGCCTTTCAATCGAACACGCTGTTTGCCAAGGGGGAAACTTATACCGAAGAGGAAGGCGATACGACGCGGGAGTGGGTCGCGCAGCAGCCGATCCGCGTTCTGGCGCGCAGCGGCGACCAGCCGCACATGAGCGTAGATTCGCAGGGACAAGTCATGGTCGAGAACGATTTCGGCCCGCAGAAGGTCGGGCAGCTCGAACCGGTCAAGACGCAGGTTCATGCCATGCGGAGCGAGGAAGCCGCCGCCATGCCGGAGACGGAGAAGGAAGCGGCGACGTCCAGCCCCTATGCGATATGGATGCCGGCTGCGGGGATCGTTGTCGTAGCGGCAGCCGTATGGGCGGCGGCCAAGAGGCGCAAACGGAATCGGGATACGTCGGATTTTTAATGCTTTCCGCAAGTGCGGAAAAGGGGGCGGCGCCGTTGGGGTTCGTGATTGGACTTACCATTTGGTTGATTGGGGCGTTGATCTTTTTCTTTGTCCTGTATCTGGTCTTCCAGACAGCCGTCGACAACTCCGAATTGGCGCAAACGCTGCGAAATATCGAGCGGTTATTGGCAGCAAGGCCGGCCTCGCCGGAACGGCCGCTTCCCGAACGGGGGGCGCTTCCGCAAGAGGACGGCGAGCAGCAGGAGGTGTGCCCCGGGTGTGGCGCTCACGCCGGCATTTCGGCCGAAATCTGTCCGGCCTGCGGCCTGCGATTGGGCAGGACTGCCGGCTGAAGCTTCGAACGCAAAAGCGTCCTCGCCTTAGGGAAGGCGGGGACGCTTTTTTGGCGGATGCCGGCTTTGTCGTGGCTCAAGACAGCGGGTACTGGCACTTGCCTAGGGCACAACTTAATGGGTGCTGACATTTGCCGTAACACAAACCAGCGGATGCTGCCGTTTGCCGCGGCACAAGCCAGCGGATGTGGAGTCTTCCCATGGACGCAGCCAGCGGGAGCGGACACAGGATCCGCTAATTCACCTTTTTCGCTCCCAATCGGCTTTCATACGGACCGTGGAGCCGTTATTTCCTTCAAATCACGCCTGGACGGCGTCGTTTCGATGGAATAACGGAACCTGTGTCTGCATTGCCTGCTGATTAGCCGTTTTATGACAGAATAGCGGCATTACGGTCCGTTCGGTCCGATCGTCTCCGTGCTTCCGGACGGGGACGATACCGGATCGTCGGGCAGAACGGGCTTGAACTTGGCGTCCACATACGTAACCGCGCTTACTTCGGTCACGACTTGCGGATACATTTGGTCGGGATCCGGCAAGACCGGCTCGGCGTAGATGACCGCCTGATCGCCGGCGAACCGGATGGACGCGATCCGAAGGCCGTAGCCGGGATGCGGCGCCGTCGCCTTGACCGTAACTTCGGTCACGCGCTCGTTGACGGCTTTCGTCTCCAGCTTGAAACCGGTCAGCGGGCTGATGTCTTCTCCCGGAGCCGGATCGACCGGCGGCGTCTTCCGGACGAATTCCATCGCGTTGTACAGCCATTCGGCCGCTTCGCCCCGCGTTATATACGCCTTCGGATTAAAGTTTCCTTTTTTGTCGAGCGAGGCGATCTTCGTAATCAGCAGTTTTTGAATGCTGTTCATGTACCGGGTTTCGACTTTGTCCTCGTCGCCGATCAGAATGAATTGTTCCGTGTACGCATGCGCCCCGTTCGCCTCGATGCTGAGGAACAGATGATGGGCGAACTGCTCGCGCGTCATCCATTGGCCGGGCTTGACGTCCCGGGGAATGTCCAATCCGTTGGCGTTGGCGGCGACAAAGGCTTTCGAATACCAGGCGTCGTTCTTCACGTTCGTGAAATAGTCGCTTGCGAGCGGCTCTTTGATAAACGAGAACTTGGCGAGGCTGATGTTCAGCCCCTTGACGATCATGGAAATCCCCGCTGCATACGACAGTTTGCCGTTCGGCTCGAACTTGTCCTTGCCGATTCCGCTGATAATCCCTTTCTCCTTCAATGCATGGATCTTGCCGGCATGCTTGGACGCTTGCGTATCCGAAAAGGCGAAGGCGGACGGAGTCAAGGTCAGCAAGAGCAGCGCCGACAGCAGCCAGACAACACTTTTTTTCATCATCATCGCACTCCTTTACACTAGCATTTTTCCATGCATCTCTCTAACGAACCAGCCCTGAAATAGGTTGCGGCAAAAAGGTTTTCGAGGAAAAAATTTCGGCGGCAATCTCCGGCAACCGTCTCCGGCGACCATCTCCTGTGGCCATGCGGCCATACGTGCGTGCGAGCGCCGTTCCCCGGACTTGGTGTTACGCCCGAACGCGGCCGGACTTCCGGTACAGCCAGGAGCAGATCACGGACAAAAGGCCGATCCCCGCAAGGGCCCAGAAGAGAAGCTCATACGTGCTCGAAAGCGGAAGCCGCTCGCGCGCGGCCAGAATGCTGCCGCTGACGGCAGCGATGAACGCGCCGCCGAAAAACTGCGTGAGCTGAAACAGCCCCATGCCGGCGCCTACGTTTTCCTCGGGCAGCACCTGCGACAATTCGTTCGAGACGCTGGCGTTCAGGGCGGAAAAGCCGACGATCATGAGCATGTAAATGAACATGACGGCGTAATACGAGCGTTCGGCGTACAGGGCGAACAGCACGCCCGATGCGGCCAGGGGCCACGGAGCCAACCGCAGCAGGTGGCGATTGCCGAAGCGGTCGATGATTTTGCCGATTTGATTCGACAGGAGCATCGAGACGAACGCGCCCGGAAACACGACCAGGCCGGACTGCCCCGGCGTCAAACCGTACAGATGCGCGAGCAGCTGGGGCAGGAGAAACAGCAAGGCGAAGTTGTTGACGTACGCGATGACGCCCAGCGTGCTGAGCAGAAGATAGCGCCGGTTGCGAAACAGCGCCGGCTGGATGAACGGATCCTTCGCGCGGCGAATCCGCAGTCCGAACAGGAACAGCCCGATGCTGCCGGCGGCCAGCGCCCAATAGCTGCGGTTCGTCAGGAAAAGCAGCAGGCCCGTCGATCCGGCGCCGATCAGAACCGCGCCCGGCCAATCGAACGCGCCTTTGCCGAAAGGCTCGTCGGGCAGCAGACGAAACACGGCCGGAAGCAGCAGCAAGCAACAGCAAGTGACCAGAAACAGGTCGTGCCAGCCCCAATATTGCGTGATCGCTCCGCCGATGACCGGGCCCAGCCCGAGGCCGAGCGACGCCGCGGACGAAATGAGCGCCATCGCTTTGCCGCGCCGGGACAGCGGGACGTACCGGGAGATGAGCACGATAGCCAGGCTCAGGACGGAGCCGGCTCCCGCAGCCTGGACAATACGGGCGCAAAGCAGCAAAATAAAGATATGGCTGAAAAAGCCCAGCACCGATGCGCCGCCCAGACACAGCAGGCCGATGGCGAGCAGAATCCGGATCGGCACCCTATCGGACAATCGGCTGTAGGTAATGGACGAGATCGCAAAGACGATGGAATATCCGGTCACGATCCACGATGCGGCTACGGGCGACAGTTCGAATTGCCGGGTGACGACCGGCAGGGCCAGGTTGAACATCATCGTATTCATGATGACGAGCACGAGAATGGCGCCAAGAAGCGGAATGACCCATCCTTCCCGCAGGACGGACGGATCGCCGCAGACCGGCTTGCGGGGGGCTAACGTTTCGTTTGACATAGCGTTCTCCTTTGAAGATGAATAAAGATGGAAAATAAAACATTCGAAAGTTCTAAGATCATCGAACATTAAAAATATAACACGATGTATGATACAATTCAATCAGGAGACCGGAGCGGGAGGAGGTAGAAGGTTGAAGATTTTGTACCATCCGAAAAAGGAAGACATCCATCTGACGGCCGTGCTGGCGGCGCTAAGCGATCCGATCCGCATTCGCCTCGTGCTCGACATCGCCAAGAGCGGAGAGCGCCCTTGCGGGACGTTCGAGCAGCCGGTCGCCAAATCGACGATGTCCCATCATGTGCGCACACTGCGGGAAGCGGGCGTATTGAATGTCCGCGTACAGGGCACGCAGCATCTCCTGTCGCTCAGGTCGGACGATTTGGAGGAGCGCTTCCCCGGAGTGCTTGCGTCCATTTTGAAAGCAGCCGAAGCGTTGGAGAGAGAGGCGCCGCGTTAGATCAAGGGGCGGGAAGGGGCGGGATCGCCCGCGTCGGTTCCGGCCCGAGCCGCCGCGCCGGATGACGATTGGCGTTGTGCGCGATAGGTCTAACATGAATCATGGGAAAGAAGGCGGAAAGAGATGCTCAAAAAACAGTTGTGGATCGGCGGAGAATGGGTTCCGTCCCGGGAGTATGCGGTGGTCAAATCGCCGTATTCCCTTGAGCCCGTCGCGGAAGTGGCGCAGGCCGGCGAGGAGGAGACGGAAGCGGCGATTGCCGCGGCGCAGCGGGCGTTTGGGGAGATGGCCGCGATGCCGGCCCATGAGCGCGGCGCGATCCTCGAGAGGGTCGCCGGGCTGATGGCCGCCCGCAAGGAGGAACTGGCCGGGCTTCTCGTCCGGGAGGCCGCCAAGCCGCTGAAAACCGCCCGCGGCGAAATCGACCGCACGATCCAGACGTACAAATTCGCGGCGCAGGAAGCGCGGCGCATTCACGGCGAGACCGTTCCGCTCGACGCGGCGCCCGGCGGCGAAGGGCGCGTCGCCTTTACCGTCCGCAAACCGCTCGGCGTCGTAGCCGCGATTACGCCGTTCAACTTTCCGTTTAATTTGGTGGCTCATAAGGTCGGCCCGGCCATCGCGGCCGGCAATACGGTCGTGCTCAAGCCGGCGGGACAAACGCCGCTGTCCGCGCTCGCGGTTGCGGAGCTGTTTCGGGAGGCGGGCCTGCCTGCGGGAGCGCTGAACGTCGTGCCGGGCCAAGGCGCGGCCGTCGGCGAGAGGCTGGTGCGCGATCCGCGCGTGAAGGCCGTTTCGTTTACGGGCAGCCCGGAGGTGGGCATCGCGCTCAGGAGCAAGGCGGGCTTAAAGCGCGTAACCCTCGAGCTCGGCTCGAATTCCGCACTGATTATCGACGATACGGCGCCGCTGACCGACGAACTGATCGCCCGGTGCGTGCAGGGGGCTTTCGGGTTCAGCGGGCAGGTCTGCATCTCCATTCAGCGCATTTACGTGCATGAATCGAAATACGAGGACTTTCTGAACAAGTTCACGCGGGCCGCCGGGAAATTGGTCGTCGGCGATCCGGCGGACGAGCGCACGGATCTATCTGCTCTTATTCACCCGAAGGAAGTGCAGCGGATGGAGCGCTGGGTCGCCTCGGCCAAAGCGCGCGGAGCGTCCGTCGCGCTGGGCGGCCACGCGGTTTCGGACACCGTGTATGCGCCGACCGTTCTGACGGGCGTGCCGAAGGACGAGGCCGTCTCTTGCCGGGAAGTGTTCGGGCCGATCGTCTGCGTCGCGCCGTTCGCAACGCTGGAAGAAGCGATCGCCAATGTGAACGACTCGCGCTACGGTCTGCAGGCGGGAATTTATACGCAAAATCTTTCCGCCGCGATGAAGGCCGCCGACCGGATCGAAGCGGGCGGGGTCATGATCAATGATTTCCCGACGTTCCGGGTCGACCATATGCCGTACGGCGGCGTAAAGGAAAGCGGGATCGGCCGGGAGGGCGTCCGGTACGCGATCGAAGAGCTGACGGAGCTGAAGCTGATCTCCATCAAGCTGTAATCGGCGGAACGGTGCTCGGCATGCGGCCGAAGACGGCTTCGGGCGCAGACCTCCGAACGGCGCGGTTCGCAGGCCGCGCTCGCCTTGATGCGCCCGTTTCGGCGCAGACGTTTACGGGCCGTCTGCGGACCATCCGACGATGCGGACATATTCCCGCGGGCCGAACGGCTCGCCGCCATCGGGCGCCGGATTCGGCGGCACCGAGCGGATCGTGTACAAGCCTTCGGTCGAAGGAGAAGGCCGCTCCTGCATCCGCCCGTTCAGCTGCCAGCCGATCAGCAGCAGCAAGAGAAAAAGGCAGACGCAGACAAGCGCTTTGCGTTTGAGCATTTGAGGATCACTCCCGGCTTTTGTTGTTCAAGTGATCCCCATTCGCGGCCTTGCGCATACGCAAGGCGCTTCCCGGGCTGCTGCTTTACAACCTTGCGCGAAGAAGATATACTAATAGACAATATCATATGGTGATTTTTAGGAGGAGCCTGTCAACAGCGGGCTCCTTTTATATTTTTTGAGCCTGCGCAGGTGAGGCGGTGAATGAAGCTTATCGTTGGACAATTGGCTAAACTAATGGGATGAAGAATGACGGATAAGGAGGATACGGCTTGTCCTTGCTGCATGTTGCGATCATCGTTCCCTTTCTTTGGGCGGTTTTGACGCCTCTTCTGTCCGGGCTGCTGCGCCGCGCGCATACCGGCTGGCTCGTCCTGCCCGTGCCGGCCGTTCTGTTCGTTTGGTTTCTGTTGCGCATCCCCGAGATCACGCAAGGGAAGGCGCTCCGCTCTTCGGTCGAATGGATGCCGTCGCTCGGCATCGATTTTACGGCCTGCATGGACGGACTGGGCCTGCTGTTTGCGCTGCTCATCACCGGCATCGGAACGCTCGTCGTCCTGTACTCGATTTTCTATCTGGATAAAAGCAAAGAGTCGCTTCGTCATTTTTACGTCTATTTGTTGCTGTTCATGGGCGCGATGCTCGGCGTCGTCCTGTCCGACAACCTGATGGTGCTGTACGGCTTCTGGGAATTGACCAGCGTCTCGTCGTTTCTGCTTATCGCGTTTTGGCATACAAGGGACAAATCGCGGTACGGCGCCCAGAAGTCGCTGCTTATTACCGTGTTCGGGGGGCTGGCGATGTTCGCGGGCTTTCTGCTGCTCTATGCCATGACCGGCACGTTCAGCATCCGCGAAACGATCGCACAGGCGCACGACATTGCCGGCCAAACGCTGTTCGTTCCGGCGATGCTGCTGATTTTGCTGGGCGCGTTCACCAAGTCGGCGCAGTTCCCGTTCCACATCTGGCTGCCGGACGCGATGGAAGCGCCGACGCCGGTCAGCGCCTATCTGCACTCGGCCACGATGGTGAAGGCGGGCATCTATCTGGTCGCGCGCTTAAGTCCCGTTTTTGCCGGTCAGGCGGAATGGTTCTGGATCGTGTCGGGCTTCGGCCTGGCGACGCTTGTCTACGGATCGGCAACCGCCATTCGGCAGACCGACTTGAAAGCGATGCTGGCCTATTCGACGATCAGCCAACTGGGCCTTGTCATGAGCCTGCTCGGACTCGGCTCCGCATCCGCTTATTTTGCCGGCGCCGGCGATTCGCTGCTGTATGCGAAGGCGACGGCTGCGGCCGTTTTCCATCTGATCAACCACGCCGTATTCAAATGCGCTCTGTTTATGGCCGTCGGGATTGTCGACCACGAGACGGGCACCCGGGATTTGCGCCGGCTGGGCGGTCTTATGCGCCTGATGCCGATCACGTTCACGGTCGCGCTGATCGGAACGTTCTCGATGGCGGGGCTGCCGCCGTTTAGCGGATTTTTGAGCAAGGAAATGTTTTTTACGTCGATGCTGTACGTTCAGCGGCTTGACCTGTGGAGCCTTCGCTCGTGGGGCGTCGTGTTTCCCGCGGTTGCCTGGGCCGCCAGCGTGCTTACGTTCGTTTACAGCATGATCGTGCTGCTGCGGACGTTTGCGGGCAAGCTGCAGTCCGACAAGCTGAAGCGAAAGCCGCACGAAGCGCCGCTCGGGATGCTGATTCCTCCGGTCGTGCTGGCTTCCTGCGCCGTCGTGTTCGGCCTGTTTCCGAACCTGCTGGCCTACTCGCTGCTGGAGCCGGCGATGGCGGCGATTCTTCCGGATCTGCTAGCGCAAGGCGAACGCTTTCACGTGTCGATCCGTCTCTGGCACGGATGGACGCCGGAAGTCTTCATGACGATCGGCGTTGTCCTTGCGGGAGCGGCGCTGTACAAGCTGTACGGCCGCCTGAACGTGCTGCAGCGCCCGAAGACGGGCGGCTTGTGGCTGAACCGCCTGTACGACGGGGGGCTCGGCGCGGCGGAGACATTCGCCTATCGGCTGACCGCCCGCTATATGACGGGTTCCGTCCGTCATTATCTGATTTATATTTTCGTTTTCTTTGGCGTGGCGCTCGGAGCGGCGCTGCTGCTGTCCAACGGCATTCGCTTCGATACGTCCCGCTATGCTCCCGTCTCGTTCTACGAGGCGGCGGCCGCTCTGGTCATGACGGCGGCGGCGGTCGCGGTTCCGTTTGCGAATTCGCGGCTGACGGCGATTATTCTGACCGGCGCGGTCGGCTATATGGTCACCCTGTTTTTTATCTTGTTCCGGGCTCCGGATCTTGCGCTCACGCAAATCATCGTCGAAACGGTTTCGGTCGCGCTGTTTCTGCTTTGCTTCTATCATCTTCCGAAGTGGAAAAAGGAAGCTTTCCGGCCGCGCTTCAAGCTGTTTCGTTTTCTCGTTGCGGCCGGCGCGGGCGCGATCGTCACGCTTATCGCGCTCGGAGCGAGCAGCGGCGGCGCGTTCGAGTCGATCTCGCATTATTACGTGGAGGAGAGCTACCGGCTTGCGGGGGGCAAAAATATCGTTAACGTCATTCTGGTCGACTTCAGGGGCTTCGATACGATGCTGGAAATCACCGTGTTGGGCATCGCCTCGCTCGGCATTTACGCGCTCGTTAAGCTGAGGCTCGACCCCTCGCTCCCGCGGAAGCCGGCGGAAGTTGAGCGGGCGAATGGGAAAACGGCCGGCGGAACGTTTGCCGGAAGCAACGATGTTCTGCTGAAGACGATTTCCCGTGCCGTCGTGTTCATCATGATCACGTTTGCGCTCTATTTGTTTTTTGCCGGCCACAACCATCCCGGCGGCGGATTTATCGGCGCGCTGATGACCGCGTCCGCGCTTCTGCTGCTGGCGATCGCTTTCGGCACGAGCGCGTTCCGCGGCATCGTCCCGGTCGATTTCCGCAAGCTGACGGCGGCCGGGCTGGCCGTCGCCTTTCTGACCGGCATCGGCTCCTTCGCGTTCGGAGCGCCGTTTCTAAGCCATGCGTTCGGCCATTTTCACCTGCCGATTCTGGGAGATACGGAACTCGCTACGGCGGTGCTGTTCGACCTCGGCGTCTATCTGTCCGTTGTCGGCGTAGCGATGACGATTCTGCTTACGATAGGGAGGGATAGCTGAGCATGGAAGGGTTGATGTCGCTGTGCATCGGTATTTTGTTCGCCGTCGGCGTTTATTTGATTTTGTCCAAAAGCTTGTTGAGAATCATATTGGGCACTTCGCTTTTGACTCACAGCGTGCATCTGCTGCTGATGACGATGGCCGGGCTCAAGACGGGCGCGGCGCCGCTGCTAGGGGAAAAGGCGAAGGCGGTTGTCGATCCGCTGCCGCAGGCGCTGATTTTGACCTCGATCGTCATCAGCTTCGGGGTGACGGCGTTCTTTTTCGTGCTGGCCTACAGGGCTTATCAGACGCTCGGCACCGACGATGTGGAAGAGCTCAGGGGGGATGAGGATGAATAATCTGCTTGTCTTGCCGCTGCTCATTCCCCTCTGCACGGCTGTCGCGCTCATCTTTCTGAAAGAAAAAATCACGGCGCAGCGCCTCGTCAGCGCCGCCGGCGCGCTGGCCAATCTCGCCGTCTGCTGCCTGATCGTGCACCAGGTCCGGGAACGGGGCATCCAAACGCTGCATATGGGCGGCTGGGCTCCGCCTTACGGCATCGTGTTCGTCGCGGACATGCTCGCCGCGCTGCTCGCGCTGACGACGGCGGTTGCGGGCCTGGCCTGCCTCGTGTACGCGTTTCGCAGCATCGGCGAGAGCCGGGAACGAAACTATTTTTATCCGTCTTTTCAGTTTCTGCTCTCCGGCGTGTACGGCTCGTTTCTGACCGGGGATATCTTCAACCTGTTCGTATGTTTCGAGGTGCTGCTGATCGCTTCGTACGCCTTGATCGCGCTGGGCGGAACGAAGCGCCAACTGCGGGAATCGCTGAAATATTTGCTGATCAATATCGTCTCGTCGACGTTGTTCGTCGCCGCCGTCGCCTATTTGTACGCCGCCGTCGGCACCCTGAACATGGCGCATCTGGCGGAACGGGTGGCCGAAGCCGGACAGGGCGGCATGCTGAACGTCATCGCGGTGCTGTTTCTGATCGTCTTTTCGCTGAAGGCCGGGCTGTTTCTGTTTTACTGGCTGCCGGGCTCGTACGCGTCGCCGCCGTACGCCGTGCGCGCGCTGTTCGGCGCGCTGCTCACCAAGGTGGGGCTGTACGCGATCATCCGCACCTTCACGCTCGTGTTTGTCCACGATCCGCTCGTCTCGCATTCGCTGATCGGCTGGATGGCGGCCGCGACGATGATTCTGGGCAGCATCGGCGCCGTCGCCTACTCGGACATGAGCCGCATTCTCAACTATAACGTCGTCATCGCGGTCGGCTTTATCGCTTTCGGGATCTCGATCGCCACAAGCGATGCGTTAAACGGCGTCGTCTTTTATTTGATGCACGATATGATCGCCAAAGCGCTTCTGTTTCTGCTCGGGGGCTTGATCGCGGCGGCGGCCGGCACCGACCGGCTGCAGGAGATGGGAGGTTTGATCCGGCAGTACCCGCTGATCGGCTGGATGTTCTTCGTGCTGGCGCTGGCGCTCGTCGGCGTTCCGCCGCTCAGCGGCTTTGCCGGCAAGGTGATGGTCATCCGCAGCGGCTTTGCCGAAGGGGCTTATGCGCTCGCCGCCATCGGCCTCGCCTCCAGTTTCGCCGTGCTGTACTCCTTGATCAAGGTGTTCCGGCATGCGTTCTGGGGAACCGAGCGGGGACCGAAACGGGAAATCGCCGGTTTGCGCGGACAAACGGCTGCGGCGGCCGGTCTGTTTGTCCTCATGGTCGCCATGGGCCTCGGTTCGGAGTGGGTCTATTCGTTCGTCTCGCAAGCCGGCGAAGTGCTGATGCAGCCGGAAATCTATATCCGCGCCGTACTGGGGAGGTGACCGGCCGTGGCGATGCAACTATTGCTGAACTTGATTCTCGCGTTCGTATGGATGCTGCTGCACGACGACGGCTCGGCGTCCCGTTTTATCGCCGGATACGCGCTGGGAGCCGCCATCCTCTTCGCGCTGCGGCGGTTTTGGCCGGGAGGCTTTTATCTGACCAGGCTGTGGGCGGTCGTCAAGCTGCTTGCGCTGTTTGCGCGGGAGCTTGTCGCCTCGAGCTTCGCCGTCGTTCGGGCGGTCTTGTCCCCGAAGCTGGACATTCGCCCCGGCATCTTCGCCTACAAGACGGAGCTTTCCTCCGACTGGGAAGTGACCGTGCTGTCCTGCCTGATCTGCCTGACGCCCGGCACGCTGACGCTGGACGTGTCCCCGGACGGGCAAACGCTGTACATCCATGCGATGGATATCCAGGATGCGGACGAGCTGTCGCGGCAAATCAGGGGGACGTTCGAAAAGGCCATCATGGAGGTGACCCGGCCATGATCGATCATCTGCTGACGGCTTCCCTGGCCGTTTTGTCGCTGGCCGTTCTCGGATGCCTGTACCGCTTGCTGAAAGGCCCGTCGATGGCCGACCGCATCGCCTCGCTCGATGCGATCGGCATCAACCTGCTGGCCGTCGTCGCGGTGCTGTGCCTGCTCTTTCGGACGCAGGCGTATATCGATACGATTCTGGTGATCGGCATTTTGACGTTTATCGGCACGACGGCCTTTGCCCGGTATATCGAAAGAGGGGTGGTCCTGGAAGATGGAGACGATGAGCAAGCTCGGTGAGCTGTCGATTGCGCTGCTGATTTTGATCGGGGCGCTGTTTTGCGCGCTCAGCGCGTTCGGGCTCATCCGTCTGCCCGACGTCTACTTGCGGTCGCATGCCGCGACCAAGAGCGCGACGCTCGGGGTGCTGTGCGTGCTCGCCGGGGTCTTTCTGTACTTTATGTTTTTTCTGGACCAGGTGAGCGTGAAGCTGCTGCTCGGCATCGCCTTCGTGTTTATCACTTCGCCGATCGCCGGGCATTTGAACGGCCGCGCCGCTTATCGGCAGGGGGTTCCCCTGTGGGACAAAAGCGTGCGGGACGATCTTCAAAGCGCCTTGACGGAGGAGACCCAAACGGGAACGCAGACCCTCCGTCCTCCCCCAAATGAACCGGAATCGAAATGAGGGCAGAAGCTGTTTCAAAAGGCAAATCATCTGCTTTAGAGGCGTTTAGAGGCAGAACGTTTAGAGGCAAAACGGTCAGCGGCATGAATCCGTTAAACCAACCGAATCGGGATCGTGCGGAGGGGATGTCGGCTCCATCCCATTTCGGGTTTGGCCGCTGGCCGCCTCCTTGAGCAGAGGATGGGCAAGCGAAAGCCGCCCGGCCGTCAGGTTTGCTTTCGGCAAGTCTGGCGGATCAGCTTCCTCCTAGTCGATTGGCTGGATAGCGTTGGTCCATGGAATATTGAATGTGCCTCGGAAGCCACTTCCATTTATGAGGAATTGGCTTCTTTTTGTTTGTCCCATTGAAGAGGAGGATCCCTCAGCCCCGCGAGACCGGCGCGCCGGACCGGATGCCGGATTGAATTGTCTTTTAGGCACTTCCATCGGGTGCGTGCGCGAGAGCGGGCTGAGCAGTTGCTATTTTAGCAACTGCATTCCCGCCCGACCACTCCATTCGACCGCTCCACTCGCCCCGACGCTTCCAAGCTCCCGCTTTTTTTATAAACGGCCATCTGTGATAATAGCTTTCGGACGCCGGCGCAAGCCCGCCTGGCGTCTGGTTAAAAAATCGAAAAAAATAGTCGTCATCGTGAAAAGACGCCTTTGCCGCACCCAAACTATGATGAAATTAACAACCCGCTCGAGGAGGCTTACTCTTGAAGAAGTCATTGCTTCTGTCCGTATACGGAATCTTGACGTTATCCTTTTTACTTTTTCTTTGGCATTACGGCATCCGAAGCGGCGGAGAGGACGGCCTCGGCGAGCCGGACGACGGTCTTGCCGGCGACATGGAGGAGCAGTACGTGATGGTGACGTTCCAGTCGAACATCGACTACTGGCGTCCCGTGATGAAAGGGTTCGAGGATGCCGCCGCCAGGCTGAACGTTGCGGTCGATTTCCGGGGGGCGACGCAGTACGACCCGATCGAACAAATTACGGTGCTGGAACAGGTGATTGCCAGAAAGCCGGCCGGAATCGCCGTCACGGCGATCGATCCGGAAAAGCTGAACGGCGCGATCGGCAAGGCGGTGAAGGCGGGCATTCCGCTTGTGCTGTTCGATTCGGGAGCGGAAGGAAGCAGCGCGCAGTCTTTCGTCGGAACCGACAACTACCGCGCCGGGGCCGTCGCCGCCCGCGAATTGGCCAAGCGGTTGGGCGGAAAGGGAAGCGTCGCGGTCATTACGCAGCCGAACCAGTTGAACCACCGGCAGCGGACCGAAGGCTTCAAGGACACGATCGCCAAGGAGTTTCCCGGTTTAAGGATTGTGGAGGTGGCCGACGGGAAAGGAACGATCGACGCCTCCAGGCAAGTGGCCGAAGACATCGTCGCGCGCCACCCGGATATCGACGGCTTCTTCGCCACGCAAGCCAACGGCGGCGTCGGCATCGGCCAAGCGATGAAGGAGCTGAAGCTTTCCAGCCGCAAGATCGTTTTCGGCTTCGATACGGACAAGGGAACGCTGGATATGGTCAAGGACGGGACGATCGACGCCACGCTCGCTCAAGGCACCTGGAACATGGGCTATTGGTCGCTGCTGAGTCTGTTTCATCTGAGGCACGGGATTGTCCAGCCGAGCAGCGAGGAGAAAGGCGGCGTTCACCCGCTGCCCCCCTTTATCGATACCGGCATTACGGTCGTCACCAAAAGCAACGTCGAGCTTTTTTACGCCAGGTAGACGGGAAAGGAACCGGAAGCGATGAACGGATACGAAGACGTCCCCTTTTTCCAGCGTTTACAGATGAAGCATTTGCCGATCCGCTACAAGCTGCTGATTCATTTTCTGTTCATTACGATCGTCCCGTCGCTGATGCTCGGCGTCCTGACGGACTGGGTGGTCAATCGGGTCATCGAAAGGCAATTGAACGAAAATACGCTGCAGCTCATTGCGAAAGTCAACAAGTCGCTCGAATTTTATATGAGCAGCGCCCAAAACACGACCTATCTCCTTTCCTACAACCCGGAAATTCACCGGTTTCTGAGCCGGGAACCGCTGGATGCGGCCGCCAGAGAAAAAGCGCTGCAATTTCTGCGCGGCTTCCCGACGCTGCAGACCGAAATCGCCGGACTGATGGTCGTCAACGCGAGAGGCGAGTATTTGAGCAACGACATGTACGCCAAAGCGCCGGTAGACCTGACGCTGGAGACCTGGTACCAGGAAGCGGTAGCCGCAAGAGGCATCTTCAAAATCGTCGGCCACCCGTACAAGCGAAGCGTGACGACGCACGCCAACTACAAGGACAGCGAAGTCGTGTCCGTCGTCAGGGCGATTCTGGACCCCGAGACGCAGAAAGTGCTGGGCGTCGTGCTGATCGACCTGAAGCTGCGGGTCGTCGTGGAGACGGCCAAGGATGTGCGCCTGGGCAAAACGGGGGTGCTGATGGTGCTGGACGAAAAAGGCGAACCGATTTACGTGCCGAAGCAGCTCGGATTCCAAAGCATTCCGAACCAATGGCTGAACGGGCAGATGTCCGGCGAATTTGTGAAAACGGTTAACGGGCGCAAGCTGCAGTTTATTTTCCGGAAATCCCCGTTTACGGGCTGGTCGACGATCGGCGTGTTCTCGACGAAAGAAGCGGCTCCGGAAGCGCGGCAGATCCGGCTGTATGTCGGAACGTTCGTGTTTGTGGTCTGCTTCCTCGGCATCACGGCTTCGTTCGCGCTGTCGCATTCGATCTCAAGGCCGATCCATCGGTTGATGGCGTTTATGCAGCGGGCGGAAGCGGGCGATTTGACCACGCGTTACTGGGGAGACAGCCGGGATGAAATCGGGATGCTCGGCCGCAGCTTCACGAGTCTGCTGACCAAGATCAACGATTTGCTGCAGCTGACCGAGAAGCAGGAAAAGCAGAAGCGGGAAGCGGAGCTCCGCATTTTGCAGGCGCAGATCAAGCCTCATTTTCTTTACAATACGCTGGACACGATCCAGTGGATGGCGCGCAAGCAGGGGGCGGAGGACGTCTCCGAGATGGTGCAGTCGCTGTCCCGCCTGTTCCGGATCGGCCTGAGCAAAGGCAACGAATTCGTCTCCCTTGCCGAGGAGTTCGAACACGTCCGCAGTTATTTGCAAATCCAGAAGCAGCGGTACAAAAACAAATTGCAGTATACGCTCGATCTCGATCCGGACATCGCCCATTGCTTCGTCCCGAAGGTCATCCTCCAGCCGATTGTGGAAAATGCCATTTACCACGGCATCAAGGAACGGAGAGGACCGGGAAACGTCGCGGTCAAAGGCGAGCGGCAGGGAGACCGCATCGTGCTGACGGTCGCCGACGACGGCGCGGGAATGGACAAGGAAACGCTCGGAAACCTTCGCCGCAAGCTGGACCTCGGGGCGGACGTGCAGATGGAAACGTCGGGTTCCGGGTACGGGCTGGCCAATGTGCAGGCGCGGCTTAAACTGACTTACGGCGCCGAAGACGCCGATTTGTTCATCGAGAGCGAACGCGGGAAAGGCACGGCGGTCAAGCTGGTCTACCCGCTGTCAGAATAGGAGGAACGACCTGTGAACGACGATAAATGGAAGGTTATCATCGCCGACGACGAGCCGATTATCCGCGAAGGGCTGCGGGATGCCGTCGACTGGGACGAAATGGATTTCGAGGTGGCCGGCGAGGCGGAGGACGGCGAGGAGGCGCTGGAGCTGGCGCTAGAGTGCAGAGCGGATTTGATGCTCGTGGACTTGAATATGCCGATTATGAACGGGATGACGCTCATTCAGGAGGTCAGGCGCGAGCTGCCGGACTGCCGGATCGTCATCGTAACGGGCCATGACGAGTTCGGCTATGCGCAGCAAGCGATCCGTTACGGAGTGGACGATTATCTGCTGAAGCCGGCAACCCCGGAGCAGCTTGCCGATGTGCTGCGCGGCGTGCGGGATCAGCTGGAGCGGTCCCGGACGCAGGTGAAGCATCTGGAGCTGGCGTCGCAGCAAATCCGCAAAAACATCCCGCTGCTGCGCGAACGCTTCTGCCGCGAATGGATCGAGAACGCGATCAGCGTTCAGGAAATCAAAGAGCAGCTTCGTTTTCTGCTGCTGCCCGACTCGCCCCCTGCGATGGTCGGGATCGTGCGCTGGCCGGAAGTGGATTTGGGGCAGTCCGTCCGCTCGGAACGCGACCGGCAGCTGATGCTGTTCGCGATTGAAAATATCGCCGAAGAAATCATGGCCCCGTCTCCGCTTGTCCTGTTCCGCGATTCGTTCGGATTCATCTGCGCCTTGGTGTGGGAATCGTCCGATACCGCCTTGTTCGCTTCGATCGAGCAAGCGGTCGTCCGCTATCTGAAACTGCACGTGGTGGCGCTGGCCGTACCGGTGGAAGGCGGCTTCCAAGGGGTGGAGTCCGCCTATCGGAAAGCGCGGGGAGGCGTATACAAGGAAACGTCGATCTCGCCGGTCGTTCGCAGGGCGCGGCAATATTTGCGCGACCATTTCGACGATCCGCTGCTGTCGCTGGAAAGCGTGGCGAAGGCGGTCGGGGTATCTTCCGTCTATTTAAGCCGCTTGTTCAAGCAAGAGCTGGGCACTACGTTCGTAGCCTTGCTGACGCAAATCCGCATTTCGAAAGCCATCCAGCTGCTCGGGTCGACAAACCGCAGCATCGCGGACATCGCGGAAGCGGTCGGCTACGAATCGCAGCACTATTTCAGCACGGCGTTCAAAAAAGCGGTGGGCGTATCGCCGAACCGTTACCGGAAAGGCGAAGCCGCCGACGGCGACGCATGAGGACGCATAAGGAAAGTTATATTTTCTTAAAAAGGTGTCGTTTTTGTCGAAAGACGATGGAAGCGCTGCCATGATAAAGTTTTCTCAGTCAAAACGAAAGGGGAGTTTGGAAGTGAAGAAAACCTTATCGGCAGTATGCATCCTTGCGCTCGTCCTCGCGCTCGCCGCTTGCGGAAGCGGCAACAACGGCGCTCAAGGGACCGCTTCGGACGGCTCTTCCGGCGGAAAGGGCGGCGGCAAGGGCACCATCGGCATTTCGATGCCGACCAAGTCGTCGGAACGGTGGGTGAACGACGGCGCCAACATGGTGAAGGAGTTCGAGGCGCTCGGCTACTCGACGGACCTTCAATACGGCGAAGACGTTGTTGAGAACCAGGTTTCCCAAATCGAAAACATGATCACCAAAGGCGTCAAGCTGCTCGTCATTGCCTCCATTGACGGAGAAGCGCTTACGGACGTGATTCAGAAGGCGGCCGATCAGAACATTCCGGTCATCGCCTACGACCGGCTGATCAAGAAAACCGAGCATGTCGACTATTACGCCACGTTTGACAATTTTAAGGTCGGCGTGCTGCAAGGCTCCTATATCGAAGAAAAGCTCGGCCTGAAAGAAGGGAAAGGGCCGTTCAACATCGAGCTGTTCGCCGGATCGCCGGACGACAACAACGCGTACTTCTTCTTCGACGGCGCGATGAGCGTGCTGAAGCCGTACATCGACTCCGGCAAGCTGGTCGTCCGCAGCGGACAGACGAAGTTCGATCAAGTGGCTACGCTGCGCTGGGACGGCGGCGTCGCGCAATCCCGGATGGACAACCTGCTCAGCGCCAACTACACCACGGAACGGGTCGACGCGGTCCTCTCCCCGTATGACGGCATCTCGATCGGCATTCTGTCCTCCCTCAAAGGCGTAGGCTACGGTTCCCCCGACAAGCCGCTGCCGATCATCACCGGCCAGGACGCGGAGCTGGCTTCCGTCAAGTCGATTATCGCCGGCGAGCAGACGCAAACGGTGTTCAAGGATACCCGCGAGCTGGCCAAAGTCGCCGTCAAAATGGCCGATGCGATTCTGAACGGCCAAAAGCCGGAAGTCAACGACGAGAAAACGTACGACAACGGCGTCAAAATCGTGCCTTCCTACTTGCTCACGCCGGTATCCGTAGACAAATCCAACTACAAGGAAGTCCTTGTCGACTCGGGGTACTATACCGAGGACCAATTGAAATAAGGCGGGGAACATCGCGGAGGGCCGGGTTATTTCCGGCCCCGTTTTAAATCATTTCCCAAGGATGAAAGGCCGGGTGACGATATGACGGACGCGATCTTGGAGATGCGGGGGATTACGAAAACATTCCCCGGCGTCAAGGCGCTGGAGAATGTCAACCTGAAGATCAAGGCGGGCGAAATTCACGCGCTCTGCGGCGAGAACGGCGCCGGGAAGTCGACGCTGATGAAGGTGCTGAGCGGGGTATACCCGCACGGCTCCTACGAAGGCGAGATTCTGTTCAAGGGCCAAGTCTGCGAATTCAAGGACATCAAGCAAAGCGAACAGATGGGCATCGTCATCATCCATCAGGAGCTCGCGCTCATTCCGTATCTGTCGATTGCGGAAAACATTTTTCTCGGCAACGAGCAGAAGCGCGGCGGCTTCATCGATTGGAACGAGACGTTCGTCAAAACGAAGGCGCTGTTGGAAACCGTCGGTTTGAAGGAGCATCCGAACACGTTGATTCAAAGTTTGGGCGTCGGCAAGCAGCAGCTTGTCGAAATCGCCAAAGCCCTTTCCAAAAAGGTGCAATTGCTCATTCTGGACGAACCGACGGCCGCGCTCAACGAAGAAGACAGCGAAAATCTGCTGAAGCTGATCCTGCAGCTGAAAGCGCAGGGCATCTCCTCGATTATCATTTCGCACAAGCTGAACGAAATTGCCAAAGTGGCGGATTCGATCACCATTATACGGGACGGAAAAACGATTGAGACGTTGGATATGCGGGCGGACAAGGTGACCGAAGACCGGATTATCAAAGGAATGGTCGGCCGGGATTTGACGAACCGGTATCCGGAACGGAAGCCCGACATCGGAGAAACCATCTTCGAAGTCCGCAACTGGACCGTCTACCATCCGCAGCAGGACCGCAAAGTCATCGACAACGTCCATTTTCATATACGCCGTGGCGAAATTGTCGGCATTGCCGGATTGATGGGCGCGGGACGAACCGAACTGGCCATGAGCATATTCGGCCGGTCGTACGGCCGCCAGATCAGCGGCCAAATCTACAAGAACGGCCGGGAGCTGCGGATTCGCACCGTCAGCGACGCGATCGACAACGGAATCGCTTATGTGACCGAGGACCGCAAGCAATACGGCCTTATTCTGATCGACGACATCAAGCGGAACACGACGCTCGCCAACCTGGCCCAAATTTCCCGCAACGGGGTCGTGAACGAAAACGAGGAGATCGTGGTCGCCGAGACGTTCCGCCGGAAAATGAACATCAAGACGCCCTCGGTGCTGCAAAAAACGGGCAACCTGAGCGGCGGCAACCAGCAGAAGGTCGTGCTCAGCAAGTGGATTTTTGCCCAACCCGACATCCTCATTCTGGACGAACCGACCCGGGGAATCGACGTCGGCGCCAAATACGAAATCTATACGATCATGAATCAACTGGCCGCGGAAGGAAAGGGCCTGCTGCTCATCTCCTCGGAGCTCCCGGAAATTCTCGGCATGTGCGACCGGATTTACACGATGAGCGAGGGGCGCCTTACCGGCGAAGTCGAGCGCAAGGACGCAAGCCAGGAATTGCTGATGAAATATATGACGAAAGGCAAGGGGAATGAACGATGGACGTCATAAAGAACGTGTTCCGAACGAACGTCCGGCAATACGGGATGATTGTCGCGCTGGTTTTGATCACGCTGTTGTTTCAGCTTTTGTCGGAGGGCATTTTGCTGAAGCCGCTCAACGTGACGAACTTGATTCAACAGAACAGCTACATTCTGGTGCTCGCCATCGGGATGGTCATGGTGATTATTACCGGCCACATCGATTTGTCGGTCGGTTCGGTCGCCGCCTTCGTCGGCGCGGTGTCCGCCATCATGATGGTGGATTACGGCATGCCGTTTTACGCCGCGATGGCGCTGTCGCTGTTGATCGGGGCTGCCGTGGGCGCCTGGCAAGGTTTTTGGGTCGCCTATGTCAAAATCCCGTCCTTCATCGTCACGCTGGCTGGCATGCTGTTGTTCCGCGGCCTTACGATGATTGTGCTGAACGGCCAATCGATCGCGCCCTTTCCGAAGGCGTTTCAGAAGATCAGCACCGGATTTCTGCCGGACTTCGGAAACAACTCCATTCATCTGCTTACGATCGTCATCGGCATTGCGCTCTCGCTTGTGACGGTCGTCCAGGAAATCCGCAACCGCCGCACCCAGCTCAAGTACGGGTTCGACGTGCTGCCGATGCCGTGGTTCGTCCTGAAGCTGGCGGCGATGGTGGCGGTGATCAATATCTTCACATTTGTCCTGGCCCAGTACAAAGGCATTCCGTTTATTCTGATCCTGCTGTTCGCGCTTGTCGTCGTGTATACGTTCGTGATGAAAAGGACGGTCATGGGGCGGCACGTCTACGCGATTGGAGGCAACGAGAAGGCCGCGAAGCTGTCGGGCGTCAAAACGAAAAAGGTGACGTTCTGGGTCTTCGTCAACATGGGCGCGCTGGCCGCGCTTTCCGGCCTGATCTATGCGGCAAGGCTGAATGCCGCCACGCCCAAGGCGGGCGTCAACTTCGAGCTGGACGCGATTGCGGCGGCGTTTATCGGCGGCGCCTCGGCTTCCGGCGGCATCGGAACGGTCATTGGCGCGATCATCGGCGGCCTCGTGATGGGCGTCATGAACAACGGGATGTCGCTGCTCGGCCTCGGCATCGACTGGCAGCAGGGGATCAAGGGGCTCGTTCTGCTGCTTGCGGTCAGCTTCGATATTTACAATAAAAACAAGAGCGGGGCTTAACGGCAGCGCGACGCATGCTGCACGAACGCCCGCGCCGCCGTTCGACCGGATTTCCGGGCACGAACGGAAGACGGCAATCGGCGCCTTCGCCGGGCGAAACCCGGCGGGGCGCCGATTTGGGCTTCATATGGGCCGATTCGTGCTTGGAACCGGCGGAACTGGACGACCAGACCGCTCCGGCGGGATCTTCCCGCCGCTTTGCGCACGAACGTTCAGGCGAGCGCGCGTTTGAACTCTTCGGTCAGCAAGGGCACGACCTCGAACAGATCGCCGACGATGCCGTAATCGGCGACCTTGAAGATCGGCGCTTCCGGGTCTTTGTTGATCGCGATAATGATGCGCGACCGGCTCATGCCCGCCAGGTGCTGGATGGCGCCGCTGATGCCGCAGGCGATATAGATTTCGGGCGTAACGACTTTGCCGGTTTGCCCGATTTGCAGGGCGTAATCGCAGTACCCGGCGTCGCAGGCGCCGCGGGAAGCGCCGACCGCGCCGCCGAGCACTTCGGCCAATTCCTCGAGCGGCCGAAAACCTTCCGCGCTCCTCACGCCCCGGCCGCCGGAGACGACGATTCTCGCCTCGGTCAAGTCCGCTTTGCCGGCGGTTTTGCGCACGACGTCCTTGACGACCGAGCGCAGCGGCGAGGGAGGCGCGTAGTCGAACGGTACGATTTCGGCAGGCGAGGCGGCAAGCGGAGCCGGAGGAAGGTTGTTGGGACGAACGGTGACGACTTGGGGGCCGGCGAGAAAACGTTTCTTCTCGATCGCCTTGCCGGCATAGAGCGGTCTTGTGTAATACACGGCATCCCCGGCTTTTTCGACGGCGATGACGTCCGAGATTTGCCCGGCGTTCAGCCATGCGGCGATTTGAGGAGCGAGATCCCGGCCGGCCGCCGTATGGCCGAACAGCACCGTTTGCGGCTGGAGCGACTCGAGCGCTTGCCTAAGAGCCGCAAAATAGGCCTCGGCGTTGTACGTTTTCAAATCCGGATGATCGACGATAATGACTTGGCCGCTTGTATACCGGGCCAGTTCGGCGGCCGCTTCGGAAAGGTTGGATCCGAGCAGCACGGCTGCGATGCGGTCTCCGTTATCTTTTGCCAATTCCGCGGCATGAAGCGCTTCCAAGGCGACCTGCCGGAGCTTGCCGTCACGCGCTTCCGCCACGACCACATAGGTGTTTCCCATTTCCATCTCCTCCTCCGTCGTAAATCATCAATCATCCCATTCCATCCAAACGAAGCTGCCAAATCCGCGTATAGGACGCGTGTAGGAACGGATGGCGCCATAGCGGCCTGCGCTGGTTACGGGATCGCTTTCGCTTCCGTTTTCAGCAGATGCACCAGCTCGCATGCCTGTTCCTGGGGCGACCCTTGCAATATCCGCCCGGCCTTGCGCTCCGGCGGCAGGGAAAGCGAGGTCCGCTCCGTTTTGGCGGCGATGTCCGCTTCCGACAGGCCCAATTCGTCGAGGCCGAGCTGCTGGAACGGCTTTTTCTTCGCCTTCATAATGCCCGGCAGCGACGGGTACCGGGGATCGTTGAGCCCCTGCTGCGCGGTGAAGAGGGCGGGGAGGGGCACTTCGACCGTCTCGGTGTCGCCTTCCGCGTCGCGCTCGGCGGTCGCCCGGTTGCCGGATACGCTTAACCGGGTGACGGACCCGACGTGAGGAAGATCGAGCAGCTTGGCGAGCCGGACGGCGACCTGCCCGGCGCCGTTGTCGACCGAGAAATTGCCGCCGAGAATCAGGTCGTAGGTCCGGCTGCGGAAATAGGCGGCCAGCAGGCGGGCGATTCCGTATTCGTCGGTCCGAATCCGTTCGTCCGAAAGGAGAACCGCTTCGTCCGCGCCCATCGCGAGCGCCGTCCGCAGCGCTTCCGCCGCGCGGGGAGGACCGGCCGACACGACGGTTACGGATCCCCCGAGCTGTTCCTTCAGGCGCAGCGCTTCCTCGACGGCATATTCGTCATACGGGTTGATCGTGAACTTGACGCCTTCTTCGTCCACCTCTCCGTCCCGGATGACGATTTTCTCCTCCGTATCGAACGTCTGCTTCAAAATGACGTACACGTTCATGCGGCAAACTCCTTCCGGAATGGTTTAAATGGCCGGTCTTTAAGCGACCGCCGCGCGTTTCACCTGGCTTCCAATCCCCTCATGAAAAACTCGACCGTTTTGTCCACTTGCGCGGACAGCGAATATTTTCGGCCGGAGATCAGCCAGGAGGTGACCACTTCGTCCATCGCGCCGAAGACGAGCAGCCGGGTCAGCTTGATGTCCAGGTCGGCGCGGAACGACCCTTCCTCGACGCCTCGTTGCAAAATTTGCTCGATCAGCCGGATGTAGGGCTTGACGGACTGGCCGATCGCCTTGCGCAGCTCAAGCGAGCTTTGCCGGAGTTCGATTTGCGTAACGTAGGCAAGATGGATATTTTGCTCAAGCTGGGTGAAATGGATTTCGCACACTTTGCGCAGCGCTTCGCCGGCGGTGCCGGTATCGCGAATGCTGTCGCCAATCATCCCGACCAGCTTGCTGAGCCGATTTTGGAACAGGGAGATGAGGATATCTTCCTTGTTTTTAAAATATAAATAAATCGTACCGTCGGCGACTCCGGCCTCCTTGGCGATCCTCGACACCTGCGAGCCGTGAAAGCCGTTTTCCGCGATCACTTTCTCCGCCGCGTCCAGAATCGCTTCAAATTTTTCCAGTTTCCTACTTGTCATCGAGCCACCTCAATGCTAAAATGAATGCCAATTGAATGAATACTCATTCATTATTACTCTCATCTTATGGAAAATGATGCCGGATGTCAATGCGTCTTTTTGCGCCAGTTGATTGTCAACCGAATGGAAATCGCTTGCGAATGTTGTCCAGCTTCACCTTTACCGGTCGACGAAAGGACGGGAAAAGCGATGGTTTGGCAGCTGCTGAATGTCATTCTGTTTCTGATGGCGACGGGCTACGGCATCTATTTGTTCGGCAAAGCCGTATATCATCGCTGGCTGTACGTGCAGCTCGGAAAGCCCGCCGCTTTCCGCTTGCGGGGCCGAAAGGAACGGCGGGGGGAATTTTTCGCGCAAGTGTTCGGCCAGACGAAGCTGCTCAAGGATATCAAAAGCGGCATCATGCACATCGCGATCTTCTACGGCTTCATCATTCTCCAGTTCGGGGCGGTCGACCTGATCGTTCACGGATTGACGCGGGGCGGGCGCCTGCCGATTCCCGGCTACGGCTATTTCGTCTGGACGCAGGAAGTCACCGCCGTTCTCATTCTGCTGGCTGTCGGCTACGCCGCATACCGACGCTACGTCGAGAAGCTGCCAAGGCTCAAAAAAGGCTGGAAGCCGAGCATCGTCCTCTTCTTTATCGGCGCCCTGATGCTGTCGGTGCTGCTGTCGCTCGGCTTCGAGCGGCGCTGGCACGGCCTGGAACCGTCCGCATTCGCTCCGGTTTCGTCCGCGATCGCGGCGGCCTTCGGCGGCATCTCCGCGCGGGCGGCCGAAACGCTGTTCTACGTTTTTTGGTGGCTGCATCTGCTGATCCTGCTTTCTTTTCTCGTCTACGTTCCCCAATCGAAGCACTTTCACCTCATCACGGCTCCCATCAACCTTTGGTTCCGGCGGCAAGAACCGCCCGGTCGCCTGTCCAAGCTGGATCTGGAGGACGAAGAAGCGGAAAGCTTCGGCGTCGGCCGCATCGAAGATTTGTCCCGAAAGCAAATGCTCGACCTTTACGCATGCGTCGAATGCGGGCGGTGCACGAACGTCTGTCCGGCCTCCGGCACCGGCAAGGCGCTTTCCCCGATGCACCTGATTACGAAGCTGCGCGATCATCTGACGGAAAAAGGCGCGGCGGCAACCGGCAAATCGCCCTGGGTTCCGGCGTATCTGCTCGCTTCTTCCGGGGCGGGGGCGCATGCGCTGGCGGGCGCGGAAACGGTCCGCGCAGACTGGCGCGATGACGGAAGCGCAACCGACATCCGGCCGACGCTCGCGTGGCAGAAGGAGACCTGGAAACGCCAAGAGGCAGATCCCCGGCAGCTTCAATTGATCGGCGACGTCATGACGGAGGACGAAATCTGGTCGTGCACGACCTGCCGGAATTGCGAGGACCAGTGTCCGGTCGGCAACGAGCACGTGGACAAAATCGTCGATCTGCGCCGGCACCTGGTGCTGATGCAAGGAAGCGTTCCCCCCGACGGCCAACGGGCGATGCAAAATATCGAGCGCCAAGGCAACCCTTGGGGCATCAACCGGAACGACCGGGCGAACTGGACCGCCGAACTGGACGGCATACCGGTGCCGACCGTCAAGGAAAATCCCGCGTTCGAATATTTGTTTTTCGTCGGGTCGATGGGGTCCTACGATTTGCGCAGCCGCAAAGTGTCGCGGGCGGTGGCGCGCCTGATGAACGAGGCGGGCGTGAGCTTCGCGATTCTGGGGAACGAGGAGAAGAACTCGGGCGATACGCCCCGCCGCATGGGCAACGAGCTGTTGTTTCAGCAGCTGTGCGCGGAAAACATTGCGACCTTTCAAAAGTACGGCGTCCAAAAAATCGTTACCGCATGCCCGCACACCTTTAATACGCTGAAAAACGAATATCCGCAATTCGGGCTCGAGGGGGTGGAAGTGCTTCATCATACGCAGCTGCTCGAGCGGCTTGTGCGGGAAGGACGGCTCAAGCCGGCATTCGAAGTAAACGAAGTCGTGACCGTGCATGATTCCTGCTATTTGGGCCGCTACAACGGCGTTTACGATCCGCCGCGCAGCGTGCTGAAAGCGATTCCGGGCGTGCGTCTTGCCGAAATTCCGCGTTCCCGGGAGAACGGCATGTGCTGCGGCGCCGGAGGCGGCATGATGTGGATGGAGGAGACGGGCGGCAAGCGGGTCAATCTGGCCCGGACCGAGCAGCTGCTGTCCGTCAGGCCGACCGTAATCGGCAGCGCCTGCCCGTATTGCCTGACGATGATGGAAGACGGCATCAAGTCGAAAGAAGCCGAGGGCGAGGTCAAGGCGAGGGACATCGCCGAGCTGCTGGAGCTTGCGGTATTCGGCCCAACCGTTGTCCAACCGTAATGAGGGAGGAAGGGAAGATGAGGAAACCGATTCGGAAAGCGGCCGTCATCGGCTCGGGCGTCATGGGCTCGGCCATTGCGGCTCACCTGGCGAACGTCGGGATTTCCTGCCTGCTGCTTGATATCGTGCCCAGGCAGCTGACGGAGACGGAAATCGAAAAAGGCTACACGGCGGAGCATCCTGCCGTCCGCAACCGTCTGGCTACGGCGGCGATTGCGAATTTGCGCAAAACCAGTCCGGCTCCGCTGTACGACGACGACTTTGCAAGCCGCATTACGCCGGGGAACCTGGAGGATCATTTGGAGCTGATCGGCGAGGCAGACTGGGTAATCGAAGCTGTGGTCGAAAATCTGGACGTGAAGCGCGAGCTTCTCGGACGGGTGGAGCGGCATTGGAAGCCCGGCACCATCGTCAGCTCCAACACGTCGGGCATTTCGATCAATCGGATGGCGGAAGGAAGAAGCGAAGCGTTTCGGCGATGTTTTCTCGGCACGCACTTTTTTAATCCGCCCCGGTACATGCCGCTGCTCGAACTGATCCCCGGAGCAAGCACCGATCCGGAGCTGGTCAAGACGTTCCGCGTTTTCTGCGAGCGCGTTCTGGGCAAAACGGTCGTAATCGCCAAGGATACGCCGAACTTTATCGCCAACCGGATCGGCACGTACGGCCTGCTCGTGACGCTGCGCGAAATGACGGAACGGGGGCTTACGGTCGAGGAAGCGGATGCGGTTACGGGTCCCGCCATGGGCCGGCCGAAGAGCGCCACGTTTCGCACGCTCGATCTGGTCGGGCTGGATACGTTCCTGTTCGTCGCGGACAATGTGCATGCGAATGTAACGGACGCGGAGGAACGGGCTATCTTTAAGGCTCCGGACGCGCTGAAGGCGATGGTGGCGCAGGGCCGCCTCGGGGAAAAGTCCGGACAGGGCTTCTACTGGAAGCGGAAAGGCGCGGGCGGTTCGGAAATTTGGTCGCTCGACCTGAAGACGATGGAATACCGCCCCTCTCGGAAAGTCTCTTCCGGCTCGCTGGAAGCGGCGAAGCTGGCCAAAGGCGCCCGCGCCAGGCTGAACGCGCTGCTTTCCGGGGGCGACCGCTACGCCGAATTCGCCTGGAACGTGCTGAAGCGGGTGCTCGTCTATTCCGCCGAGAAGATCGGCGAGATCGCGGACGACATCCGGGCCGTCGACGAAGCGATGAAGGGAGGGTTCAACTGGGAGCTCGGCCCGTTTGAAACGTGGGATGCGATCGGGCTGGTCCGTTCCGCGAAGAAGATGGAGGAAGAGGGGCTGCGGGTTCCCGCCTGGGTCAAGGACTGGATCGCCCAAGGGAACACGTCGTTTTACAAGAAGGAGAACGGAACGCTGTATTTTGCTTCTTCGTCCGGCTACGCGCGCGACGAGCGGCCGCCCGAACGCATTTCGCTGCGCGATTTGAAGGAGCAAAACCGGGTGGTCAAAAGCAATGCGGGGGCCAGCCTTATCGACCTCGGCGACGGTGTCGCCTGCCTGGAATTCCACTCTCCGAACAATGCGATCGGCGAGGACATCCTGTCGATGATTTCGCAAAGCGTCGACGAGGTCAACCGGAATTTCCGGGGGCTTGTCATTGCGAACGAGGGCCGCAACTTCTGCGTCGGCGCCAACCTGATGCTGCTGCTCATGGAAGCGCAGGACGAGGAATGGGAGGAAATCGACGACATCATCCGCCTGTTCCAGAACACGATGCTCAAGCTGAAGCGGTGCGAGAAGCCGGTCGTGGCCGCGCCGCACCGGATGACGCTCGGCGGCGGCGTGGAGGTGTGCTTGCCGGCCGACCAGGTGATCGCATCGGCGGAGACGTATTACGGGCTGGTGGAAACGGGGGTCGGACTCATTCCGGCGGGCGGCGGCTGCAAGGAGCTGGCGCTCAGGGCCAGCCGGCAGGCGGCGCTTGCCGAAGCGGACCTGCAGCCCTACCTCAACCGCTACTTTGAACTGATCGGCATGGCGAAAGTGTCGACAAGCGGCCACGACGCCCGCAAGCTCGGCTATCTGAAGCCGACGGACCGCGTGGTCGTCAATCCCGGCTACGCCATCCACGAAGCGAAGCAGGCGGTGCTGCGCCTGGCGGACGGCGGATACGAACCGATTGCGGAAGAACGCATCCGGGTGGCCGGCGCCGAAGGCAAGGCCGTGCTGCAGCTCGCCGCAATCGGGATGCGCGAGAGCGGCTGGATCAGCGATCACGATCTGCTGATCGCCAAGAAGCTCGCGCATGTGCTCGCCGGCGGAGACGCCCCGGCGGGGGCGCTGGTCACCGAGCAGTACATGCTCGATCTGGAGCGGGAAGCTTTCCTGAGCCTGTGCGGAGAACCGAAAACGAGGCAGCGCATGCAGCATATGCTCGCCAAGGGCAAACCGCTCCGCAACTGATATCCGGAAGGAGGGGATCACCTTGCAAGAAGCAGTCATCGTATCGATGGCGCGAACGGCGGTCGGCAAAGCGAAAAAGGGCGCCCTTTCGCAGACGCGCGCGGACGATATGGGCAAAGCCGTGCTGGAAGCGGCGGTCGAGCGGGCACCCGGCCTGCAAAAGGAAGACGTCGAAGACATCATCATCGGCTGCGCCATGCCGGAGGGCGAGCAGGGGCTGAATTTCGCCCGCATTATGGCGCTGCACGCCGGATTTCCCGTCACCGTTCCGGCGATGACGGTCAACCGGTTCTGTTCCTCCGGCCTGCAGTCGATTGCCATTGCGGCGGAGCGGATTATGCTCGGGCATGCCGACGTGCTGATCGCGGGCGGCGTGGAGAGCATGAGCCGCGTGCCGATGACGGGCTTTCGCCTGTCGCCGAATCCGCGAATCGTCGAGCGGATGCCGGAAGTGTACATGGCGATGGGACACACGGCGGAGCGCGTCGCCGAGCGCTTCGGCATTTCCCGCGAGGATCAGGACCGGTTTGCCCTGCGCTCGCACCAAAGAGCGGCCAAGGCGATCGCGGAAGGAAAGTTCAAGGACGAGATCGTTCCGATCCGCGCGGAGCTGAAAAGCTTCGACGACGCCGGCCGCATGCAGACGCGGTCGATTCTGTTCGACACCGACGAAGGCGTCCGCACGGACACGACGCCGGAGGCGCTGGCGAGGCTGAAGCCGAGCTTCAAGCAGGGCGGCACCGTCACCGCCGGCAACGCCTCGCAGATGAGCGACGGCGCGGCGGCGGTCGTCGTCATGAGCAGGCGGGAAGCCGAGCGGCGGCAGCTTGCGCCGCTTGCGACGTTTCGCTCGTTCGCCCTCTCCGGCGTGGAGCCGGAGCTGATGGGCGTCGGACCGGTCCGGGCGATTCCGAAGGCGCTCAAGATGGCCGGCATCGCGCTGGCGGACGTCGCGCTGTTCGAGATCAACGAAGCGTTCGCCTCGCAGTGCCTGCATATTATCCGCGAGCTCGGCATCGACGAAGACAAAGTCAACGTGAACGGAGGCGCGATTGCGCTCGGCCACCCGCTCGGCTGCACGGGAACGAAGCTGACGGCGACGCTGATCGGGGAGCTCCGCCGCAGAGGCGGCGGCTACGGCGTCGTCTCGATGTGCATCGGCGGCGGCATGGGCGCGGCCGGCGTGTTGGAAGTCCATCCCGAATGAACCATCCGATAACGAGGAGAGGATCGCATGAGCGAACGAACGTACGCTAAAGTGCCGGGCGGCAGCTTCGTAATCGAGGACATCGACAGCCGGCACGTGACGACGCCGGAGGATTTCAGCGACGAGCAGCGGATGATCGCCGAAACGACGGAGCAGTTCGTGGCCGCGGAAGTCGCCCCCCGGGACGGGGAAGTCGAGAATCTGGATTACGACCTGACGGTGCGGCTGCTGCGCAAAGCGGGCGAGATCGGCCTGCTCGGGGCGGACGTCCCGGAAGCCTACGGAGGCATGGGACTGGATAAGGTGAGCACGACGCTGATCAACGAACGGCTGACGAAGGCGGCTTCGTTCGCGCTGTCGTTCGGCGCCCATGTCGGCATCGGCACGCTGCCCATCGTCTATTTCGGAACGGAGGCGCAAAAGCGCAAATATTTGCCGAAGCTGGCCTCCGGCGAGATCATCGCCGCTTACTGCCTGACCGAGCCGTCGTCCGGATCGGACGCGCTCGGGGCGAAGACGACGGCGAAGCTGTCCGAGGACGGCGCCCATTACGTGCTGAACGGAACGAAGCAGTTTATTACGAATGCGGGTTTTGCCGATCTCTTTATCGTTTACGCCAAAGTGAACGGAACCGATTTCAGCACGTTTATCGTGGAACGGACGATGGAGGGCGTAAGCGTCGGGCCGGAGGAAAAGAAGATGGGCATCAAGGGCTCGTCCACGTGCCCGCTGATTCTGGAGGATGTGAAGGTGCCGGCGGAGAACCTGCTCTGGGAAGTCGGCAAAGGCCATCTGATCGCCTTCAACATTTTGAACATCGGGCGCTTCAAGCTGGCCGCCGGCTGCGTGGGCTCGGCGAAAAACGCAATCGAATTCGCCGCCAAATACGCGAACGAACGCCGGCAGTTCGGCCGCCCGATTTCCTCTTTCCCGCTGATCGGCAAAAAGCTGGCCGAGATGAACATCCGCACCTACGCGCTGGAAAGCATGGTGTACCGGACGGCGGGTCTGTTCGACGTCGGCCTTGCCGACGTGGATCACGCAAGTCCGGATGTCGGCTATCAGTCGGCCAAGGCGATCGCGGAATACCAGATCGAATGCTCGATCAACAAGGTGTTCGGCTCGGAGACGCTCGATTTTGTCGTCGACGAAGGCGTGCAAATTCACGGCGGCTACGGCTTTATCCAGGAGTATCCCATCGAACGCATGTACCGCGACTCCAGGATCAACCGCATTTTCGAAGGAACCAACGAAATCAACCGGCTGCTCATTCCGGGAGCGCTGATCAAGAAAGCTTTGAAGGGCGAGCTGCCGCTGCTGCCGAAGGCGATGGCGCTGCAGGCGGAGCTGACGGAGCCGAGGCCGGTCCCGAGCCTGGAAGGTCCGCTGGCGCAGGAATCCCATTTGCTGTCGATGGCCAAAAAAATCTTTCTGCTGATCGGCGCCCAGGCCGTGCAAAAGTATCAGACGAAGCTTGAGAAGGAGCAGGAGATCGTCAGCCTTCTTGCGGATATGATGATCGCGATCTATGCGATGGAAAGCGTGCTGCTCCGAACCCGGAAGCGGATCGATCGCGCCGGCGAGCGGAAGGCGGAGCTTGCGATCGCAATGGCAACCGCCTTCGTCCACGACGAATTCGGACGGATCGAGGCGTGGGCGAAAGAAGCGCTGGCCGCGATGGAAACGGGGGATACGCTCCGCACGCTGCTGTCCGCGCTGAAAAAATGGACGAAACGGACCCCCGTCAACGCGCTGGGCTTAAAACGGCAAATCGCCGCAAACGTAATCGAGTCGGAATCGTACGTCGTGTAACGCATTCTGCGAGATGGGAGTGACAAGGCGATGACGGCAAAACCTTGGTTAACCCATTATCCCGACGAAGTGCCGCCGAATTTCGATTATCCCAAGCACCAGCTGGCGCAGTTTCTCGTCCGGTCTGCCGAAGCTTTTCCGCATACAGTCGCCCTCGATTTTTTGGGGAAAAAGATTTCGTACCGGTCGCTTCTTCGCCACTCGTACCGATTTGCGAATGCCCTGCTCCGGCTGGGCGTTCGCAAAGGCGACCGCGTTGCCGTCATGCTGCCGAACTGTCCGCAGGCGGTGATCGCCTATTACGGCATCCTGCTGGCCGGCGGCATTGTCGTCATGACGAACCCGCTGTATATGACCCGGGAACTGGAACATCAATTGAAAGACTCGGGAGCGAAAATCATCGTTACGCTGGACGCGCTGGTCGGCCGGGTCCGGCAGGCCACCGAGAACCGGCCGCTGGACTATATCGTCGCCACCTCGATCAAAGATTTCCTGCCGTTTCCGAAAAACGTGCTGTACCCGCTCAAAGCCAAAAAGGACGGCACGTACGTGAAATTGTCCTACAACGACAAACTGCTCCCCTTCCTGAACTTGCTCAAGCAGTCCCCGCCCACCCCATGCCATGTCGAGATCGATGCCGAAAACGATCTGGCGCTGCTCCAGTATACGGGCGGCACGACCGGATACGCCAAAGGCGTCATGCTCACCCATGCCAATCTGGTCGCGAACACGCTTCAAACGCAGCTTTGGTTTTACCGCCGCCGCATCGGCAAGGAAAAGTATATGGCGGCGCTGCCCTTTTTCCATGTCTTCGGGTTAACGGTTTTGCTGAACCAAGGCATTTCGCTAGCGGGCACCTTGATCCTGGTGCCGAGATTCGAGATCAATCAGGTGCTGAAGACGATTCACCGGAAAAAGCCGACGGTGTTTCCCGGCGCGCCGACCATGTACGTGGCCATTATCAACCATCCGAACATTTCCAAATACGATCTTTCTTCGATCAATGTCTGCATCAGCGGCGCGGCTCCGCTTCCGCTTGAGGTGCAAACCCGCTTCGAAGAGCTGACCGGAGGCAAGCTGATCGAAGGCTACGGGCTGACGGAAGCGTCGCCGGTCACGCACGCGAACAACATTTGGGAGAAGCGGAAGACGGGCTCCATCGGCATTCCGTTTCCCGACACCGACGCGAAAATCGTCCGTCCCGATACGCTGGAGGAAGCGGAGCCGGGCGAGATCGGCGAGCTCGCCGTGCGCGGCCCGCAGGTGATGAAGGGGTATTGGAACAACCCCGAGGAGACGGCCAAATGTCTGCGCGACGGGTGGCTGCTCACGGGCGATATGGGCAGAATAGACGAAGACGGCTTTTTCTATATTTTGGACCGGCGGAAAGACTTGATCATCGCAGGCGGGTACAATATTTATCCGCGCGAAGTCGAGGAAGTGCTGTTCGAGCATCCCGACGTGGAGGAAGCGGTGGTCGCCGGCGTGTACGATCCGTACCGGGGAGAAACGGTCAAAGCGTACATCGTGCCCAAAGACGGCTCCGCGCCCGATGAAGCGGCGATCGTGCGATGGTGCAAAGAACGGCTGGCCGCCTACAAAGTTCCGAAAATCGTGGAATTTCGCGACCAGCTTCCGAAGACGATGGCCGGCAAAGTGCTCCGGCGGAAGCTGCTGGAGGAGGAGGCGAGCAAGCGAACGGGCGCCGGGCTGTAATGAGGCCTTCGGCCTAAGATTCCGCGAAACGCCGGCTGACGGCGCAATGTCGAGACGAGGAGGGGCAAAAATGGAAGCGGAACCAAACGGCGTCCATCCGAAGATGGAGCAGTGGAGACAGGCGGCTGCGGGAACGTTCTGGGACGTTCTGGGCTGCGAAATCGAGAGCGCGACGGACAGCCGGGTCGTCGTCACCCTGGACATTCGGCCGCATCACCTGAACCTGATCGGAATCGTTCACGGCGGCGTTTATGCGACGCTGGTCGATTCGGCCATGGGACTTCTGGCGATGATCGCCAAGCCCGAAGCCAACGTCGTCACGACCAATCTCCATATGAACTTTGTCGCGCAGGCGAGAGAAGGAAAGCTGCTCGTGACGGCCGAACCGCTTCACATCTCGGGGAAATCCGTTACGGCTCAAGCGTTCGCCCGTACGGAGAGCGGGACTTTGTGCGCCTTCGGCACCGGCACGTTCCGGGTCGTGTGAAATTTAAGCTTCCGAAGCGCAATCCAAGCGCAGGAACGCAGGAACGGCAACTCCGTTTGCCATTTTGTCTAAAGCCCGGGCGACCGGGCTTTTTCATGATCCTAAAAGCAGCTGTAAACGTCAAATTCCGGCAAAACCTCCGATTGTCCCGTTCCGGCGTTGCTCCATTTAATGGAATCAAGCCGCGATTATCGATCATTTGAAGCGGGGGTGCACGAAGAGGGTTAAGCGCTTGCAAAAATACGGCCGATTTGCCGCCGAACTGCTTGATCCGACGGATCGTTTCGAGCGTTCCGGCTTCGCTGTTGTTGTAATGGACGGCCACCTTCGCGCCGCGCCGCGCAAGCTCGACCGCAACGCCTTGGCCGATGCCCGTTCCCGCGCCGGTCACAAGCGCCGCTTTGCCGGCCAATTGTCCGTTCGGAGGCCGTTCCGCCTGCGAATTTGGCCGTGCTAGCCCGCGATTGTCCGGCTGCTCTTCCGCATGCACTTCCGTTTGTCCATCCAACCGCATGCCACCTCACTTCGGGCGTTTCATTTTATGATCCATATAATGAAGAAGAAAGCCGCCGTCAAGGCGAATATCCGCTCCGTTCAAATGGCGGGCCTCGCCGGAAGCCAGAAACGATATGAGAAGCGCGAGGTCCTCGTAACGGCCCGTCACGGCGCTTGGCACTTTGTATTCGTAATTTTGTTTGTTTTTTCGAAAAGTTCCGCGCCCGGCCGCGATAAAAAAGGGCTTCAAAGGCGGGCACACAAAAGTATAATAGGGTAAAGAAACGAAAGACGGGATGCAAGCCGTCCGGTTGCCGTCTGGCGGCACGGGGCGGGATTCCCGAACAGAAACGGAGATAGAGCGCGTATGCTGATCGATATCAAACACAAACTGGAAGAACCGGAGATTCAGGAACTGATCGAGCTTTCCGCTTACAGCGATCCGGAAGAATTCATCCAAGTTTACCGCGGCGACGATCGTCTGGAAATCATGGGGTTTTATGCGAACGACGAGCTTGCCGGCCTGGTCGGTTTCCGCCTGCACGAGAACGGGACGCTGGAACTGAACCATATCGCGGTCGTGCCGGACAAGCGTGGCAAAGGGTATGGAACCGCCATTTTGCTGTCGCTGATCGGGCTCAAAAAACCGCGGATCCTGGTCGCGGAGATCGACGAGGACGCGGTCGACTTTTACCGCAGCGTCGGATTTACGATTGAAAGTCTCGGGGAAAAGATTCCCGGAATCGAGAGATTCCGGTGCACGTACGATTGCGCGGTCGAGGAGCAGGCATAAAGCCGATGGGGAGCGATAAGCGGTTGAAGCGGTTCAAAAAATTTTACATCGAGATCACAAGCGTCTGCAATCTCGCATGCAGCTTTTGTCCGCAGACGGGGCGGCAGGCGAAGTTTATCGAAAAGGAAGCGTTTGTCCGCCGCCTGGAACAAATCAAGCCATATACGGATTCGATCTACTTCCATCTTAAAGGCGAGCCGCTGATGCATCCGAAAATCGGCGAGCTGCTCGATATCAGCCACGAACACGGCTTTAAAGTGAACATCACCACCAACGGCACGCTGCTGCACAAGGTCGGGCACAAGCTGCTGACGAAGCCGGCGATTCGCCAAATGAACGTTTCCCTCCACAGCTTCGACGGGCACGCAGGCTCCTCCAATCACACGGGATCCGCCGATAAGGAAGGCTATGTGCAAAGCGTTTTGTCGTTCGTAAGGGAAGCCAGGGAACGCACGTCCATGATCATCTCGCTAAGGCTGTGGAACCTCGCCCCGGACAACGAGACCAACGCGAAGCGGGCCCGCAACCGGGACATTCTCGCGGCCATCGAGAAGGAATTCGGCCTGGACTTTCGCATCGAAGAGAAGGTCGAACCGGGCAAAGGGCTGAAGCTTGCCGAGCGGGTTTATTTGAACCAGGACTATGAATTCGAGTGGCCCGACCTGAACGCGGAGGAGGACGACGGCAGAGGCTTTTGCTACGGGCTGCGCAACCATGCCGGCATTCTGGTCGACGGCACGGTCGTGCCCTGCTGTCTGGACGGGGAGGGCGTCATCAATCTCGGCAACATCAACCAGAAGCCGTTCTCCGAGATTATAGAGGGAGAGCGGGCGAAACGACTGGTCGACGGCTTCTCGCGCAGGGTGGCGGTCGAGGAGCTGTGCCGCAAATGCGGTTACCGGAAGCGGTTCGGAACCGCCGCGCCGGCCAAGCGATTGATTTCGCCGCAGCCGTCCGGCGCTCTCCATCCCTGAAATAACGGCGCGGCAGGTTTCCACGCGTCTCGTATTCTGACCGCCCCGCTTTGTCCATAGACTGTATGGAGGGGGAGGGGGGATACGATGGCGACGGTTCGCCTCTACATAACGGGCATGACCTGCGCGGCCTGTTCGGCCCGGATCGAGAAGTCGCTCGGGCGCATGGAAGGCATCGAACAGGCTTCGGTCAATTTGGCGCTGGCCCAAGCGCTGATCCGTTACGATCCGAAGCGGGTCAAGCTGAAGGCCATCTGCGGGCGCATCGAACAGCTCGGCTACCGCGCATCGGACGGACAGGCGAACCCGGCCGCGCGGTCGCGGGACGAGATCCGGTTTTATGCGCTGCGCGTTCTGCTGTCCGCCTGCTTGTCGTTTCCGCTGCTGTGGGCGATGCTCGGCCATTTGGCCGGGCCTGACGGCGTATGGGTTCCTCCGTTGTTCCAAATGCCGGTTTTCCAGTGGATTGCGGCGACGTTTCTGCAGTTCGGCGTCGGGTTCCCGTTTTATTACGGCGCGTACCAGGCGCTGAAAGCGCGAACGGCGAATATGGATGTACTCGTCGCTCTCAGCACCTCGGCGGCTTATTTTTACAGCCATTACCAGATGTTCCGGATGCCGCTTGCGGAAGGGCACAGCCATGCCGGGCATCCGCCCGTCTATTTCGATACGATTGCGATGATCATGACGTTCATTCTGCTGGGCAAACTGCTGGAATCGATCGCCAAAGGCCGGGCGTTAAAAGACTTGAATGCGCTGTACGACCTACAGGCGAGGCTTGTTCGGGTCGTCCGGGGCGACGAGGAGCAGTGGATTCCCGCGGAAAAGCTGAAAAAAGGGGATCTGGTGGCGATCGAGGCCGGCGAGTGGATTCCCGCGGACGGCATCGTCTCCGGCGGACAGGGCGAAGTGGACGAGTCGCTGCTGACGGGGGAGAGCGCCGCGGCGGTCAAACGTGTCGGCGATCCGGTTTACAGCGGGACCCGCAGCGCAAGCGGGAAGCTGCTTGTGACCGCAAGCGCCGGGACGGGCGCAAGCCGGTTGTCCCGCATGATCGGGCTCGTGGAGGAAGCGCAAAATGCGAAGCCGGCGATCGCGCGCAAGGTGGACCGGGTGGCGGCTTATTTCGTCCCGGCGATGCTGGCCTGCGCGCTTGCGACGTTTGCCGCCTGGGCGATGCGGCCTTCGGGCGATTCCGCTTCCGCCTATGCCGCTGCGCTTGAACATGCGCTGTCCGTGCTGATTATCGCCTGCCCGTGCGCGCTGGGCCTGGCGACGCCGCTTTCGGTTCTGATCGGATCGGGAATCGCGGCCCGCTCGGGCATTTTGTTCAAGGAAGGCCGCGCGCTGGAGGTGCTGCAGCATGTCGATCATCTGCTGATGGACAAAACCGGAACGCTGACGGAAGGAAAACCGCATCTTGCGGCCATCCGCTGCGCTCCGGGGAAGGAGATGCAGCTGTTGCGTGCGGCCGCGGCCGTCGAGCGGCAGTCGGCGCATCCGCTCGCCCAGGCGATCGTTCAAGCCGCGCACCGCTATCGTCTGGTCATTCCCGCTGCCGCCGAAGCCGTCGAGTTGACCGCCCAAGGCGCGACGGGAATCGTGGACGGGAAAAGGGTGCATGTGGGCCGCCTTCAGTGGCTGAAATCGGAAGGCGTTCAAACGAACGCGTACGCCCGTTACGCCGTTCCCGAAGGGACGACCGCGCTCTATGTGGCGGTTGGCGGCAGCCTGCAGGGCGTGCTGGAGCTTGCCGACCGGCTCAGGCCGGAGGCTCCTCAGGCGATCCGCCAGTTGGGTAAGCGGGCCGAAATCTGGATGGTTACGGGGGACCAGGAGGAGGCGGCACGGAGCGCGGCTCTGCAGGCCGGGATTAAGCATGTATACGCCGGCGTGCATCCGGAACAGAAATACGAGCTTGTCCGCGGCTTGCAGCGGAAAGGCCGGACCGTCGCCATGATCGGCGACGGCATGAACGACGCGGGCGCTTTGGCCGCAGCCGACATCGGCATGGCGATGGGCGGCGGAACGGATGCGGCCATGCAGGCCGGCGACATCGTGCTGATGCGCAACAAGCTGACCGACATCGGACGGGCGATGGCCATCAGCCGGCGGACGATGCGGAACATCCGGCAAAATCTGCTGCTTGCCGTCCTTTACAATGCGGCGGCCGTTCCTCTTGCCGCCTTCGGCCTGATGGACCCGCGCTTGGCCTGCGTCGGCATGTCGGCCAGTTCGCTGCTGGTCGTCGGCAACGCCTTGCGGCTGCACCGGTTCGGGAAGGGGGCGGAACATGGCGAACCTGTCCGCTAATTTTCTGACGCTCGCCGTATTATCGGGACTGATGGGCGCGCCTCATTGCCTGATCATGTGCGGGGGGATCGTCTCCTCCTTCGCCCTGAACGCCAAAGGTCCGCCGCTGAAGCCGATTGTGGCCTACAACGCCGGAAGGGTGCTCACCTATTCGGCGGTCGGCGGCATCATGGGGGCGGCCGGTTCGTTTCTGAATATGGCCGGCCGGTTCGTCGGCATCCAGGGAATCGCGAGCATGCTCGGCGGAGCATTTATCTTGTTGTGGACGTTCAGAAAGTACACGCTGCCGGTTTACCGCCGGACCGTTCCCGGCCACGACGCCGTGCTCGGAGCCTTTGCCCGCTTGCGGCAGCGGTACGAACTGCTAGGCGTCTTTCTGACCGGCTTGCTGCTCGGGCTTTTGCCCTGCGGGTTAACGTACGCGATGCAAATGAACGCGGCCGCGTCCGGTTCCTGGCTGGAAGGGGCACTGATGCTGCTGGCGTTCGGGCTTGCGACTTTTCCCGTTCTGCTGTTGTCCGCGCTGACCGCCGGCCGAATCGGGCGCAGGTGGCGAAGGGCGATGAACAAAGCCGGGCACGGGCTCGCCGTTCTGATGGGATTTTTGTCGATCATGAAAGGGCTGAGCGTCAACGGATGGATCGCTTCGATCCATCCCTGGCTGTGGTGAGCTGCCGGCGCGCTATGCTTGCTCGCAAAGCGAGAGATCAAGGGGCGGGATTATTCCGCCTTGAACGGATACAACAGCCGAATCGCGCCGTCCTCCGTCCGATAGATCGCCTCCGCCTGCCATTTTCCCCGCATCACCGGCACGCCGGTTGCCGTATAGACGCCCGGCTCCGTTTCGGACACTTGAGCGGGCACCGTGCCGCAGAACATGCCGGGCATCGACAGCAGCACCTTGAGCCCCGCCGTCGCCCCTTGGACCGGATTTCCTTCGGCATCGCGGATGCGAATGCGAAACGATACGTCCTTCATCATGCGGGCGTCGGTCTGCTCTTTGCTCATGTCCAGCAGGAGATGGCCGTCGGCATAGCTCGCTTTCGCTTCGGATCCGGAAGAGACAGGGGAGCGGACGACGGCATAGCCGACGATCGCCACAAGCAGCGGCAAGCTCCACACGATTTTTTTCACCGCTTCCGGCACCTCGTTTCGGTTCGGATTCTCCCTCGTTCTACCAAAGCCTATGTGCTCGCTCCCGGGAACATACAACAATGAAGCGGACGCTTGTTTCCGTATTGACGAAGATTATGATAATCATTATCATTTATACGGAAGCCAATCCGCCGTTGGGCATACGGGGTGAGCGTATTGAAAAAAATCAAGGTTTGCGAGCGGAATTTGAAGAACGGAACGAAACCGGTTTACAAGCTGTTGAAAAGCACATATGCGGAGATCAAGTGGAAAAAGAAAGACTGCCTCGGCAACTGCAAGACGTGCAAACGCGAATGTTTCGTTCTGATCCAATCCGATATCGTAAGCGCCCCTACGCCCGAACAATTGCAGAAACGGCTGACGGAATGGATCGAAGCGCGGTAAGTTTCCGCGAAAAATGGAAATAATGGATGCTGCGCCCGTACGAGTTATGCTAAAATAGAGCCATTCCACGGATTAGAGGTGCATAGCGATGAATAAAGAACTAGGGCGGGCATTAAACGAGCAGATGAACTTCGAATTTTATTCAGCGCATGTGTATCTTGCGATGGCCGCTTATTGTTCGGCGGAAAGCTTGGACGGTTTTGCCAATTTCTTCATCGTTCAGGCGGAAGAAGAGCGGTTTCACGCCATGAAGATATACAAGTTCCTGAACGACCGGGGCCAGCGGGCGACGCTGTCCGCGTTGCCGGAACCGAAAAACGAATACAAATCCATGCTCGACGTGTTCGAGCACGGCTACGAGCATGAGAAGCAGAACACCAAACGGTTCTATCATCTCGCCGATCTCGCCCTGAACGAGCGCGAGCACGCGACGATGTATTTCCTCAAATGGTTTATCGACGAGCAGGTGGAGGAAGAGGCTCTGTTCGATAACATCATTCAGAAGCTGAAGCGCATCGACAAGGACAGCAACGCGTTCTTCATGATGGACGCGGAATTCGCGCAGCGGACGTTTACGCCGCCGGCCGAGTGAGCGAAAGCAGCGCCTAGCGGCATTCGGGCCGGCAGCAGCCGTGATACGGCAAGAGGAAGCTTGTCCTAACGCGGCTTGAATGGGCCGGGACTCCGGTTTGTCCTGTATCCCGGCCTTCGGCAGGCCGTTTGACACGCTCTATTAAATTGTATAAAATTTAATTGATTTAAATTTAAGGCGGCGCATACCGTTTTCAAATGGAGGGAGGCTTTGCCATGTCCGTATACGATTTTAAGGCGAAAACGATTCGAGGCGAAGAAATCTCGCTGGAAACCTACAAAGGAAAAGTGCTGTTGATCGTGAACACGGCCAGCAAATGCGGACTGACGCCGCAATACGAAGGCCTGCAGGCGCTGTACGAACGCTACAAGGACGAAGGGCTTGTCATTCTCGGCTTCCCTTGCAACCAGTTCAAGGAGCAGGAGCCGGAGAGCGAAGAGAAAATCGAGGCGTTTTGCAAGCTCAATTACGGGGTGACGTTCCCGCTGTTTGCGAAGGTTGACGTCATCGGCGACAACGCCCATCCGCTGTTCAAGTATTTGACGAGCCGCGGCCCGGCGGAGCAGTTCGACATCAAGTGGAATTTTGCGAAGTTCCTCGTGGACAGGGAAGGAAACGTCGTCGAGCGCATCGATCCGCAGGTCACGCCGGCCGAAATCGAAGGGAAAATCAAAAGCCTTCTCGCTTGACGAGCTACGGATTTCTATATATTCTATATTCGGAATGCGATACGGTACATGCAGTGACGCAGCCCGCTCCCGTGCGACAGGGACGGGCTTTTTTGTTCGAATGGCCGTTAACGATAAATGATGGAGGCGGCGATATGTCCAACAGTTCAAGCTCCAGGCCGATAAGCGTTTCCGTTGAACAAGCGGTCGAACGTTTATGCGCCGGTCTGCCCGTTCCGCCCGCCGAGACCGTCCCGATCGCGGAAGCCTTGGGCAGGGTGCTGGCGGAAGATTTGATCAGCCCGTTTCCGATGCCGCCTTTCCGCAGGGCGGCGATGGACGGCTATGCCGTGCGGGCCGAAACGATCGCGTCGGCGTCGCCGGATAACCCCGTGCTGCTCCCCGTCGGGGACGAATCGAAGGCGGGAGGGCCGGAGCCCGGCCCCGCTCATGCCGCTGGCGGCGCTCTGCGGATTTATACCGGAGCGCCGGTTCCGGACGGGTACGATACCGTCCTGATGCAGGAGGCCGTCACCCGAATCGCCGGGGCGGACAAGCCGGACCGCATCCGGGTCGACCGCGCGTCGGAAAAGGGCAAACACGTCGCGGAGGCGGGCGAGGACATCCCGCAAGGCGCGACGGTCCTGCACAAGGGAACCCGTCTCGGCGCGAAGGAAATCGGGCTTTTGGCCGCGTTCGGCTGCGCGAAGGTGCGGGTGTTCGGCAGGCCGGGCGTCATGATCCTGCCGGTCGGCGACGAGCTTGTCAGGCCGGGCGAACCGTTGCCCAAGCACCACATCTACGATGCGAACGGCTTGATGCTGGAAGCCCGGCTGCGCGAGCTGGGCGCGTCCGCCAGCCTCGCCGATCCGTTGCCCGACGACGCGGATGCGATTGCGGCGGGCCTGGAGCGGGCGCTGGGCCAAGCCGACATCGTCGTGACGACCGGCGGCATTTCGGTCGGGACCTACGACGAAGTCGCCAACGCGCTGCAGCGGCTCGGCGCCGAGCCGCTGTTCACGAAAGTCCATATGCGCCCGGGAACGCCCACTTCGGCCTACAAGGTCCGCGGAATTCCCGTGCTCTGCTTATCCGGCAATCCTTCGGCCTGTTTCGCCGGCATGGAGTTGCTGCTGAAGCCGCTGGTCGTCCGCAGCACCGGCCGGACAGCCTTTCAAAACGAGTGGGCGGCCGGCATCCTGCGGCAATCCGTCTCCAAGCCCTCGCCCTATCCCCGGTACGTTCGCTGCCGGGTCGAATTCGCCGGTGACGACTGGCTGGTCACGCCGCTGGGCAACGACCGGGCGGGGAACATGGCCGCGTTCGCGTCCGCCAACGCGCTGGCGCTTATTCCGGCGGGCGGAAAAGGCGCGGAGCAAGGCGAGCGGGTGCGGGTGCTGCGTTTGTCCGACAGTTGACGAACCGTCCGCAATGCAGATCGGCGTTCGGCGCGAATTGACGGCGCGGCGCCGGCGCGTTACATTAGACTCAATTGCAACGAGCCCAGGGCAAAGGAGTGGATCTGGCATGAAACCGAACGTGCTGATTACGAAGCCGATTCCGGCCGAGGTCGAGTCGTACATCGCCGAGCACTGCCGGTATACGATGTGGAACGAGTCCGGGCCGATGCCGCTTGAGCAGTATTACCGCCTTCTCGCGGAAGCGGACGGGCTGCTGACGACGACGTCCGACCGGATCACGAAGGAGAAATTGGATCATGCGCCCAGGTTGAAGGTGATCAGCAACATCGGCGTCGGATACAACAATTTCGATCTGGACGAAATGAAGAAGCGGGGAATTATCGGCACCAATACGCCCGGCGTGCTGGACGAAACGGTCGCCGATCTGATCTTCGGCCTGATGCTGGCGGCAGCCCGGCGCATTGCGGAATTGGACGCTTACGTTCGGGCGGGGCGATGGTCGGACGCGGACGGCGCCAATCTGTTCGGCATCGACGTGCACCACCGGACGCTGGGCATCATCGGCATGGGGAGAATCGGCGAAGCGGTGGCCCGGAGAGCAAAATGGGGCTTCGGCATGAACGTTCTGTACCATAACTGGAACCGCAAGCCCGAGGCGGAGGCCGAGCTTGGCGCGCAGTTCCGGCCGATGGACCGATTGCTGGCCGAGTCCGATTTTATCGTGCTGATGACGCCGCTTACGCCGGATACGCACCGCCTAATCGGGGAAAATGAATTTAAGCTGATGAAAAAAACGGCGGTGTTCGTCAATGCTTCCCGCGGCGAAACCGTGGACGAGCAGGCTCTATACGAGGCGCTGCGCGACCGCCGGATCTATGCCGCGGGCCTCGACGTGTTCGAGCGGGAGCCGCTGAGCGGCAGCCATCCGCTCGCTTCTCTCCCCAATGCGGTGCTGCTTCCGCACATCGGTTCGGCCACCGGCCGGACGAGGGCGGATATGGCCATGCTTGCCGCCGAAAATCTCGTCGCCGCACTGGAAGGGCGAAGGCCGCCGAATATCGTGACGAGCTGAGCGTTTAACCGATGCAGGCAAGATGAGGGAGGGGAAGCGCTTGTGCGGGGAAATTCGCGGCAATGAGCTTGTCGCCCTGAAAGAAATCGCGGAACTGATCAATACGACCAACGACATGGACCGGATGCTGAACGGGGCTTTATCCAAGCTGCTGCAGACGACCAGCTTTACGGCCGGTTGGATTTTCCTTTTCGATGATTGCGGAAACGAGTTCTGCGCGGTTGCAAGCAACCTTCCTCCCGCGCTCGAGGCCCGGAATCAGGCCGCGATGTGCGGCGACAATTGCTGGTGCGTGGATCGCTACCGCAAGGGGAAGCTGCACCGCGCGGTCAATATTATCGAATGTTCGCGCATTCCTTATGCGGCGGACGTCAACCGGTGCGATACGGGGGGCATCACGCATCATGCGACCGTTCCGCTCGAATCGGGCAAGGACCGTTTCGGCCTGCTGAATGTGGCCGAAGCGGGCAAAGAGCGTTTATCCGACAACGAGCTTGAACTGCTGCAGGCGGTCGCCTACCAAATCGGATCGGCCATCAAACGAATCCGGCTGTACCAGGCGCAGGAACGGAGCGCGTTGCTGTATGCCAAGCTCGGCGATGTCATTCAGGAGATTCACTCGGTTCAGGATATCCGCCATTTGCCGCTGCGCGCCGTTCAGGCGATCGGACAAGCTTTCGACTGGCCGAATGTTTCGCTGTTTGTCCGCGATCAGCAGCAGCTGGCCCTTCAGGCCCAATATGCGAACGGCCAGGTGAACAAGACTTGGCAGACGCTTCCGGTCGATCGGGCCGAACCGATCAACACCGCCTTTCGGGAAAACCGGCTCGTCATCGTTTCGCACTGCGACGAATTTGCAAGCGGCGCGCTGAGCGCGATCGGCATCCCGCCGTTTGCGTCCGCCGCTGCGATACCGCTGCGCATCCGTGCCCGCGCGATCGGAGTTCTGTTCGTCAGCAGCCCGAAGAAGCGGCAATTCGATGAGTATCATACGGATTTCATGTATTCGCTGGGGGATCATTTTTCGCTCAGCGTGGAAAACTTGCGCATCTACGAGCAGCGCAGCGAGCTGGCGCGGATGGAGGAGCGGAACCGGGTGGCGCGCGATCTGCACGACTCGGTGATGCAGAAACTGTTCTCGCTGTCTTTTCTGGCCAAAGGCGCGGAAACGGCGCTGGGGGAGAAAGATCCGGTCGTGTCGCGGTCGCTGCAGGAAATCCGGCAGCTTGCCCAGGATACGCTCAAGGAGATGCGCTCCCTCATCTGGCAGCTTCATCCGGCAGGACTCGAAAACGGCTTGCTGCCGGCGCTGAAGCAATATGCGCAGGCGATGGATCTGACCGTGTACGAGCGGGCGGAAGGCGTCAAATCGCTGCCGCGCTCGATCGAAGAGGCGCTGTGGCGCATTGGCCAGGAAGCGCTCAACAATGTCAAAAAGCATTCGGGCACGAATACGGCGTACATCCGGCTGGTCAAGTCGGATACGGATGCCACGCTCGAAATTATGGATAAAGGAAAAGGCTTTTCTTCCGGCAAGAAAAAAGGAAAGCTTACTATGGGAATGCGGTCCATGCGCGAGCGGGCGGAAGCGCTGGGCGGTTCCGTGACGTTTACCGGAGGCCACGGGCAACCAACGGTCGTCAAAGCGACGATTCCCATCCATGTCATCGAGGAGAAGTGCTGCGAGGAAAGGGAATAACGTTGAAAATCAAAATTTTGCTGGCCGACGACCATCAGATCGTCTTGAAAGGCATTTCGTTTTTCTTAAATATGCAGCCCGATTTCGAATTGGTCGGCGAAGCCCATAACGGACAGGAAGCGGTGGAGAAAGCGGCCGAACTGAAGCCCGACATTGTGCTCATGGACTTGAAAATGCCGGTCATGGACGGGATCGAAGCGAGCGCGCTCATTGCCGAGCGGCATCCGGAAATCAAGGTGCTCGTTCTCACGAGCTTTTCGGACCGGAGCCATGTCGTGCCGGCGCTGCAAGCGGGAGCGGTCGGCTACATGCTCAAAGACGTCGAGCCCGACCAATTGGCGGAAGCGATACGCAGCGCATACAAGGGCAATATTCAGCTGCACCCCGATATTTCCAACGCGCTCCTGTCGCAATTGGCGCCACAGCAGACGGAGCCGGACGGAGAGCGCAGCCGCGAAGCGCTGGAATCGTTGACTCCAAGAGAGAAGGAAGTGCTGCAGCTGCTGTCCAAAGGCATGAGCAACAAAGAGATTGCCCAGACCTTGGTTGTCGCGGAGAAAACGGTCAAAACGCATGTGAGCAGCATACTGGCCAAGCTCCGTCTGACCGACCGGACGCAGGCCGCGCTGTTCGCCGTGAACATGCTGAATCCGAAACCGTAACGGGCTTATGCCGCCGTCCGCCTCTACGTCTAAAGTCTTACGACCGGTCCTCCGCCTCGGGCGGTTTTTTTATGCCTTTTTTTCGGCCTAATTTCCGATGTTCGCCGCAATCGAACTATATAAAATAAAGGAGGTAACAAAAAAATAGAGTAGAATGGATGGAGGGAACCGCGTGAGCACTGTATTGTTTGTCAAAGCGAACAACCGTCCGGTCGAACAGGCCGTTAGCGTCAAGCTGTATTACGCTTTTCTGGAAAGCTATCGGAAAAGCCATCCGGACGACACCATTATCGAGCTGGATCTGTACAAGGAAGATCTGCCGTATTTGAATGCGGATATGATCAACGGCAACTTCAAAGCCGCCCGCGGCATGGAACTGACGCCCGCCGAACAAGCCGCCGTCGCCGTATCCGGCAAATATCTCGATCAGTTCCTGGCGGCGGACAAAGTCGTGTTCGCTTTTCCGCTCTGGAACTTCACCGTTCCGGCCGTGCTGCACACGTATATCGACTATCTTTGCCAAGCGGGCAAAACCTTTAAATATACGGAGCAAGGACCGGTCGGCCTGGTTTCGGACAAAAAGGTGGCGCTGCTCGTCGCAAGGGGAGGCATCTACTCCGAAGGCCCCGCCGCTTCCGCGGAAATGGCTTTCAACTATATGCGCAACATCCTGGCGTTCTTCGGCGTGACCGATACGACAAACGTCATCGTCGAAGGCCACAACCAACTGGCCGACCGGGCGGAGGCGATTATCGCGCAAGGTGTCGCCGAAGCGCAAAAAGCGGCCGCCGAGTTTTAATGAAATCCCGTCTCTTTTGCAAAAAAAACCGCTGCGAGGCGGTTTTTTTTGTTCTAAATGAAGATCTTCTCATTTAAGGGCATTCGACAAATAAACAAACGATTCCGTCAGTCCTTTTGACAAGCTTTTTAGCGGGCAGTCTGTACAATCGATTCTAAACAAAAAAGGAAAGGCATTTCACCAATCCGAGAAAGAGGTGCATCTCATGCTGCGTATGGCAAAAAGCGTGTACTTCTCCATCTGCGCGCTTTGCGCAACCTTGCTCTTGACGGTAGGCGTATGCTTTCTTCATTCGAACAATCTGGCGGCCGCTCCGACCGTGGATGCGGCTGCACGCATACTTTCGTCGTCCTCCGTTTCTGCAGCCGTAACGGCCCTGCCGGCCGTCGGCGCTTCAACCGGGAAGACGGCCTTCACGCCATCGGCAACAGCCTTTCCGGCCGCCGCGTGGCCGGGAGCTTTAGGCCAAACGGATCGGGTTATAGGATCTGCCGCCGCGGCGACGAAAGCCGCAGCGTCCGGCGCGAAAGCGTCTGAAGCGGCAAAGGCAAAGCCCGCCCCAGCGGATACATATGAAGTGACCGCGTATTTTCTCAACGTGCGCGCGAACGCTTATGCGAAGTCCAAAATCATCGACGTCGTCAAAAAAGGCGACATCCTTGACGTCATTAAGAAAACGGATAACGGCTGGCTTCTCCTGAAAGGCGGCGGATATGTGCATGGCGGCTACGCCAAGCGCATCGACCGGTCAGGGGAAACGCCGCCGGCCGTCGGCTTGTCCCCAGCCTCAAGCGCCCCCGCACATTCGGAATTAAAGTCCCCGGCGCCTTCGCCGTCTTCGCCTTCCTCAACCCCCTCCAAGCCTAAAAAACCGACCAACAAGGTCCAAACGAAATCCGGACTCACCGCCGAGCATATCGAAACGATTTTCGAAGGAACCGCTCTTGCCCATTACGGCCTGGAAGAGGTCATCCTGGAAATCGAAGAACAATACGGAATCAACGCCTTCTTTACGATTGCCGTCATGAAGCTGGAGAGCGGCAACGGCAAAAGCAGTCTGGCCAGGAAAAAGAACAATCTGTTCGGCCTGAACGCCTCCGGCGGCGAGGAGAATAAGCGGGCCTTCGCCTTCAAGACGAAGGAAGAATGCGTCAAAAAATTCGGCCAGCTGATTGCGAAGAACTACATCGGCAAAGGTTATACGACCGTGGATAAAATCGCCCGGAAATACTGTCCGGCAAATCCGAAATGGACCGGGCTCGTCAGCAAAATCATGCAGCGCGATTACAAAAAGCTGTAAACGGCAAGCGGGGGATCGTTACCGCCGGCTGCCGATCGGGCCGTCAATCGCCCGTCTTGATCTCGAGCAGCTTGTAGGTAAGGATCCCCATCGGCGCTTCCACGCGGACCATATCGCCGACGGATTTGCCGATGAGCGCTTTCCCGACCGGGCTCTCGTACGAGATTTTTTGCTGGGCGACGTCCGCTTCGGACGGTCCGACGATTTTGTATTCAAGCTTTTCGTCGAATTCCTCGTCGTACAAAACGACGACGGACCCGACCTGAACGGTCGAATTGTCCGATTTCTCGGCGATGCGGGCGTTTTTCAGCATTTTCTCGATCGTGAGGATGCGGGTTTCAACGAAGGCCTGATCGTTTTTGGCGGAGTGGTACTCGAAGTTTTCCTTGAGGTCGCCGTAGCTGAGCGCGACTTTGATGCGTTCGGCGACTTCCTTGCGCTTGACGGTTTTCAGTTCCTCCAGCTCCTGTTCCAGCTTCGCGTATCCTTCCGGGGTCAAAATGATTTCTTCCTGAGACACATCCATTTCTCCTTTGTCATGACATCGATTCAAGCGATCGTCTCTATGAGGCAGAGTCCGAACAGCGCGGTTCGGAGGCTCGTTTATCAAGGCTCCAATATAAATAATGACGCATAACGACCCGAATTTCAAGAATGTCGGATTTTGAACTTCCGTATTGACAGCAGGGAATTCCGTTTGCTATATTCCAAATGACAATGATTCTCATTATCTTTTAAATGAAGAACTCGCTGTCACACGCATCCCGCACACATTCATAGGAGGGTTTTACGTTGATCAAGAGAAAACCGGTGCCGGCCATCGCCGCCATCCTGCTTCTCGTTTCCTTGGCGCTGGCGGCCTGCGGCGGCGCCGGAAGCGCAAACGAAGCCGCTTCGCCGTCCGCTTCCGCATCGCAAGGGAAGGCGTTCCGCAGCTTCCAAACCGCCAAAGGCGCCGTCGACATTCCGGTCAAACCGCAACGGATCGTGACGGACTATTACGGCGGCGAATTGCTGGCCGCAGGCGGCCATGTCGTCGGCGTCGAACCTTCCGCGTTCGACAATCCTTTTCTGAAGGATCTGCTGAAAGATGCGCAGGACGTCGGGGCTCCCATCAATACGGAAAAAGTGCTTGAGCTTCAGCCCGACCTGATCGTCGTCATGTACGACGACAACTACGACGCCCTGTCCAAAATCGCGCCGACGATCCATATTCCCTACAATACGGCTAAGAACATTTACGAAACGGTCGAGCTGTTCGGCGACATCGTCGGCGAGCCGGAGAAGGCGAAGCGGTTTATCGCCGATTACGAGAAGAAAGCGGCGGAAGGCCGCGAGAGGCTGAAGGGAGTCGTCGACGAAAACGCGACTTTCGGCATTTACGAGCTGACCGACAAAGGCGGATTGTGGACGTTCGGCGACAATGCGGGCCGGGGCGGGCAAGCGCTGTACAACGCGCTGAAATTAAAGATGCCGGAGAAAAACCGCAACGACAACCAAACGCTTCAGCTATCGATGGAGGTGCTGCCGGAATACGCGGCGGACTACATGTTTCTGACGGTCTACGATCCGGAGAACAAGGGCGACAAGCTGAAGGAACTGCAATCTTCCGCCGTCTGGAAAAACCTCGATGCGGTGAAGAACAATCGTCTGTTCATCAACGACTTTAACACCTTCTACCGCTACGATCCGATTGCGATTACCGGACAGATCGATCTGTTCGCCGATATGCTGATCGAGCGAAATCGGGAAAACCAAAAATAAAAGGTCTCCAAGCAGCAGTCGGCCGATTTTCGGCTGGCTGCTGCCGTTTTTTTCCCGCTTAAGAAGGCAATTGCTTGCTTTATCCGCCAATCAATAGTTGGTATAATCTGCATGAAAAACTATTTTTTATTGAAAGGAGGCTTCTTCCGGGGGTTGTCTTTTTCCTGACGCGTGGTGCCGGGACGGATCGCAAGCCTTGTTCGCGGTTCGATCGGTTTTCGGCATGTTCGCTTGGCTGTAACGATCCGGGCAAAGGAGCTGCGGGTGCATGAATGAGCGTATGACGGGAAAAACGGCGCTGGTTACGGGGGGCGCGGTCGGGATCGGGAGAGGGATTGCGCTGGCTCTCGCCTCCTGCGGTTACGATTTGGCGATCAGCCATTTTGAGGAGGAGGCGCAAGCGGAAGCGGTAGCCGAAAGGGTGGCGGCCGACTACGGCCGGTCGTGTTTCATATTTCAGGCCGACTTGACGAAAGCGGAGTCGCCGGCCCGCCTTGTGGAGCAAGCCGCTTGGAAGCTGGGCCGGCTGGACGTTCTGGTCAACAATGCCGGCATCTCGAAGTTTCAAAGCGTGATCAAGCTGAGCGCCGCCGAATTCGACCGGATCGTCCATCTGAACTTCCGGGCGCCGCTGCTTGCGATGCAGGCTGCCGCCAGCCAAATGATCGAGCGGGGAATCCGGGGAAGCATCGTCAATATCGCGTCGACGCGAAGCGAGCGGGCTTATGCCGGCGACGCCGTGTACGGAGGCTCCAAGGCCGCGCTGAGCCGGGCGACCCAATCGGCCGCACTGGATTTGGCGCCGCACGGCATCCGCGTCAATTGCGTCGCTCCGGGCGCCATCGCCTCGCGCGAAGGCGACGCCATACGGAGGCATTACGAAGCGCTGGGCCGGAAAATTCCGCTGGGACGAGCCGGGACGCCGGCCGATATCGGCGAAGCCGTCGCCTGGCTGGTCTCCGACCGTGCCTCGTATATTACGGGAACGACGCTTCGGGTGGATGGGGGACTCATTCTGCCCGGCATGCCCGAAGATACGAGCCCGGAAGCGGGTTACGGCTGGGGCAGGCCTCGCGTATAAAGAGGGGAGGAGAAGCGCGCATGGGGGAAATCGCGATACGGGACGTGAAAACGATATTGACCGCGCCCGAAGGCATCAATTTGGTCGTGGTGAAGGTGGAGACCTCCGAGCCGGATCTGTACGGACTCGGATGCGCAACGTTTACGCAGCGGTATTTGACGGTGGCGAATGCGATCGAGCATTATCTGAGGCCGTTTCTGATCGGCAAAGATCCGCAGCGCATCGAGGATATTTGGCAGACGGCGATGGTGAGCTCGTATTGGCGCAACGGGCCGGTGCTGAACAACGCGCTCTCCGGCATCGACATGGCGCTGTGGGATATCAAAGGCAAGCTGGCCGGCTTGCCCGTCTACCAGCTTCTCGGAGGGAAGTGCCGCGAAGCGGCGGCCGTCTACCGGCATGCGGACGGCCAAGACGAACGGGAAGTGGAGGAGAACGTCCGGAAATTCATGGAACAGGGCGTCCGCCATATCCGCTGCCAGCTGGGCGGGTACGGCGGGCGCGGGCACGCGATCCGCTCTCCGGACAACGCGCTGCCCGGCGCGTATTACGATCCGGACGCCTACGCGCGCAGCGTTCCCCGGCTGTTTGAGCATCTTCGCGCCGCCATCGGCTTTGAGGCGGAGCTGCTGCACGACGTCCACGAACGGGTCTCGCCGATCGAGGCGGTACGGTTGGCCAAGCAGCTCGAGCCGTACCGGCTCTACTTTCTCGAGGATCCGCTGTCGCCCGAGCAGCTCGACTGGCTGGCCGCCATCCGCAGTCAAAGCGCGACGCCGATTGCGATGGGCGAGCTGTTCACTCATCCGCGGGAATGGACGCCGCTCATCACCGGCTCGTTGATCGACTTCATCCGTGTGCACATCAGCGCGATCGGCGGGCTCACGCCGGCCCGCAAGCTGGCGGCGCTGTGCGAGGCGTTCGGCGTGCGGACGGCATGGCACGGCCCCGGAGACGTATCGCCGGTCGGGCATGCCGCCAACCTGCATCTCGATCTGTCCGTTTCCAATTTCGGCGTACAGGAATGGTACGGCTTCTCCGAGCGAATCCGTGAAGTGTTCCCCGGTTGTCCGGAGCTGCGAAACGGTTACGCCTATCTGAACGACCGTCCGGGATTGGGGATCGATATCGACGAAGCGCTCGCGGCCCGGTATCCGTGCGTCAACCGTATCCCCGGCTGGACGTTGGCCCGCCTGCCGGACGGAACTTCGGCCAGGCCGTGAAGCGGCGGGTGCTGCGCACGCTTGGCGGCTCCGTTTCGGTCGGCTCTATTGGGCGGTCTCAAAGGATCATCCCTGCAAAACCAGCCACAAGAACTAAGAAGCTTAAGCCAAAACGTGGTATCCGGCCTGCCGGGGCGGTTGGGCGTGAATGCAGTTGCTATAACGGCAACTGCAGCGCCCGATTTGGCGCCCACCCCCGATTTAAGTGCCATAGAAGCAATTAAATCGAGCATCCGGCCCGCGGGGGCGGTTGGGCGTGAATGCAGTTGCTATAACGGCAACTGCAGCGCCCGATTTCGCGCGCACCACCGATTTAAGTGCCATAGAAGCAATTAAATCGAGCATCCGGCTCGCGGGGGCGGTTGGGTGCATGTAGACTAAAAAGTGGACACGCCGTAGTAGCGGCCCGTACAATATAACCAACCAAAAGGTCGAGGTGTGTCATGGGGGATATCCGTCAACATTTTGACGACGAGTTTAAACGTCAAACCGTT
>Ga0310838_1000156_pt1 | contig 89082 bp, 97 predicted proteins | sample SM_ome_6_FD_202241 | JGI IMG/M metagenome (GOLD analysis project Ga0310838, IMG submission 202241) | Sorghum-adapted microbial communities enriched on stacked mutant (SM) sorghum from Joint BioEnergy Institute, Emeryville, California... ...
TTACCCTCAACTAAGCTACCAACCAATCCAAAAATGCTAATTCCATTTCGGATATTAGAAGCAATCCAATTAGGGTCATCTCTCGTGATTTTCGCTCCCGTGCCATAATATGCATTCGCTGGAATAGACAATTCTAACGTCGTTCCATTTCGAGTCTGTATGCCTGATGCATAGCTGCCAGATGATCTATCCAACATAGCCCCCGGAATACCCGTGTCATCATCGTTGCTGAATGTATATCCAGCTAGGACTTTATCAGCAACAGCATTTCCTTCAGCCCTAGCTAATAAGAAAAAACGCCCACCACTCGCAGTATCGTAGTACGCCTCATAAACCTTACCACTTTTAATCCCCCCGGAAGGAATTTGGCTGCCATCTAACTTGAGTAATGGTTTAGCACCTTTACCATCTACATTTAGAGTAACGTTTCCCGTGTTGTTCGCAGACGCTTTAAACGCGATCCTTTTACCCTGTGTGTATTGAAAATTGCCGCCTGTGGTAATTGTGATCGCATTCGCTGATCCTGAAGCTGCTTGTATCGCACTTTCAGCAAGATGTGCATTCAGATTCGCTTGTACTGCATCAGCCTTCGCCTGCGCACCTGCGGGAGTTTCGGCTCCAACGTCCGCTGCCGTCAGCACCACATCACCTGTTTTGGTATTAACGGATTTAACGGGAGGATCATTTGCTTTTGATAGAGCTTCATTAATCTCCTGCCCGATTTGGTTCAAGTCCGCTGGTTGTACAGTATCCCCCATCTGCCAATCTGTTCTTGCCATTATACTCCCTCCCTTACTTCAATTGCTTGAATCATTACATGATCCGTGGTGATTGGCACATAAACACTATTTGAACTAATATTATTGTCCTGAGCATCCTTTAGCTCAATTTCAGTTATTAAGGTAACATCAGACACAGGTACAAGGTATTTCAGTGCCAATATGTTATCCGTTACTGCTTTGACTTCAAAATTGGTGATCTCATATGTTCCGTTAATTACGACTTTAGCTACCTTTGAATTCACGAAATTAGCTACTTCATTCAAAAACTCCGTATTTATCATTTTACGATCACCTCCGGACCAAGAGTTGCAAATGGCTTTTCTCCTAATTTCCACGAACCATCTAATTTATAGTTCCAACTTATCGACTGGGCAGAAATGTGTTCTTCAAATACAATATCATCACTGAGAGAGGTATTTTGTTGGTAGAGCAGGTTGGCCGGCTTAATTGTCTCGATTGTATGCTGCACTTCTTTAAATACATTGGCATTTTCAATGTTCGTTGTGACGTACAAGATAAAATTCTGCGGGTCAACCGATACGATCGTCATGCCCTTGCCGACCAAGGCGTCCAGCTGCTCCTGCAGATACCGGAGCGTGAACGGAGGTTTGGTCGAATAGCGGTTTACCAGCCGCTTGCGCCGGAAATCGAGCGATTCGCTCTGCAGGTCGGCTTGAATACCGAGCATCCGCTCCCGTCGCTTCACGGCGTCTGCGCTGGCGGTCATGGCGAACTGATCGTCAAACAGCCGCTGAACTGCCGCCTCCAAGCTATCCAGCTCCACGCTCTCCGCCTCGGCCAGTTTTACGAAGTCGAAAATATCACGGTAGAACGGTGGCAAATACGTAAGGATTCTTTCAGGCATTGACCGTCACCGTCCCCATCAGCGGGATCTCTTCCTCGCTAAGCGTTACGTTGGCCGCCAAACCGTTCAGGGTGGTATTAGCCACGTCGATGACACCCGGTACACCCAGGATAGCCGCCTCGATGAGCGCCACCCGGACGACGAGTTGAGCATGGTTGGCCCATTCTTTTCGGAGCCCGAGTAGGTACGCATCGATGACTTCCGCAATTGGCCCTTGCACCTGACCAACCGTCACCCCATCCGCCAGTGTCACGGTCGTGGTCACGTCGATGGTTACAGACTGCACACCGGCAATCGTCACCTGGTGTCCGATCGGTGCCGTACCGATACCCTGCCCGCTGCTATCCGGCGGGTCGACGATGTTCTGTACCTCGTCAACGAGTTGCTGGGACGGTACGCCCCAGTCGGAGGCGATGATCGTGCATTTGACCGTCCCTCCACCTTGCCACGCGGGAAACACCTTCACCCCACCAACGCCATCAATGGCGCCGATTTTCTGCTTATAGTCGGCCACGTTTCCGCCAAACGCAGGCCGGCTGATCTCCTCGAAATACCGCTGCCGCAGCGTTTCGTCGTCTTCCTCGTCCTCGCCTGGCACAATCACCACGCCTAGCTCTGCCTTGGAAAGCCCCGGAATGTACGTGATAGGTAGCAAAGTGCCGAAATGCTGGTTGCCGACCGTACCAGCAGTCTCGCATTCCAGCGTATACACGCCGGTGGCGATCCTGGAGACGACAGCGTAATTCACGCCTTCGATGCTGAAACGGCTGCCCAGCGGGATATCGAGCGGCGCGTCCTCAGAACCATAAAACCGCCCTTCCCGGCGGGCTTTTGTAGCTGATTTGCGGTTGACGCCAAACTCCGCCGCGCGCCGGGTCAAGTATTCGCCGCTGGCCGTATCCGCAAAAGATAGATTCATGTTTATATCCAATTCTGCGTACATCTGCGCAAGCTCCGCGGCCGCTGGTGCTAGCGCGTCATAAATCACGCTTCCAGGTCGCTTGTCAACATCATTGGACACTCGGTCCAGCATCCGTTGCAGAATGGCCTCATACGTCTGTTGCTCATACATGGAGCATCACCTCTTCTTGGAATGAACCGAAAGATGACACAACCGTAAACTGGATGGTAACAGTGTCGCCAGTTATATCAATCTGAAAATCCGTCACGCTTTCAATCCTGTCGTCCTGCATGAGGGCTTCCGTAATCCGCCGGCGCAACTCAGATTGGACGAACACGGGATCCCGGCCGATCAGTCCGTCCAGCTCTATGCCATAGTCCGCGTCGTAGATCAGATATCGGAATCGCTCAGTCTGGACGATTTTGGATACCGACTGCCGAACCGCGTCCAGTCCGTCAATCGCCCCTGTCACACGGCCACGTTCAAAATCCAGCCGCCACGTTCGCGACGGCTGCGTGACCGTTTCGATGTTTTGCGTGTCGATGCTTCCGCCTGTCGGGATCATCCGCTCACCACCTTATCCAAAATGAGATATTTCTGTCCTCCCTGCATCCGGAGTAATATGACCCGATCACCGACCTTCAAACCAGGGCGGATAACAACTGGCTGCGTCAGCGCGTCGTCCGTCGTCCCACCTGTGGAGGTATGAGAATGTTGCAGGTCGACTTCGTACCGCGTGAGCGATTCTGGAACAATCAAAAAATCCGCGTCGAGCGTGAACCTTTGGTCGATGTTCACCTCGGGCGGATTTATTTTGGTTACTACCCCAAACATAATAGTCACCGGGTTGCCTGCCTCCATGGCCGAGAGGGCGGCCTGTCTAATTGCATTCAGCATTATATCACCTTCAATGTGAGATCCATCGTGTGATCTTCACCGTCAAATTTGTGCTTCACCTCATCAACCATCATGGGCTGATTGATCCCGAGCGACTCGATGACAATCGGCACATACATACCGGCACGCACCCGGATGTCTCCGATCGCCTCGATTTTAAGACTTTTTTGTTCCCGGTTTTTAAGTTTAGCCAACTGCGTCAGCAGCTCGTTGATCTGGGCGGCGTTCAGTCCTTCATCGACCGACTCATACAGCTGTAGCACGCCCCACCGGGCGATATTTGCACTGTCTTGGGCAACATACAGCTCACGCTTGCCAGTTTCTTTATTGTCCCTGTACAGCTTTATCCGATTATACGTGTCCTGGTCAATGTCACGACCATACTCGAACCCAGTCATCAGACTGCCGTCACCGACGTAAAAGCCGGCTTGAAAGTTAGTAACATCACGATAAGATAAAGAGCCAAAATCATCGAAAAACACGAAAAACCGTCCGGTGGCCGACATGGTCAGCGTGTTCGCCTTCTCGATGATATCGAGCAACGTCTGCCCGTCTTCGACCATTGACGGGATGCGGTATCCGGTATCATCGATCCGTCCCACTTTTAGGTTAAAGTCGCCGGCAATCCGCCGGATGACGTCGCCCGTTGTGGCGTTCTTGAACACATACGTGTCCTTGTTGAGCAGATACCTTACCTGATCGTATGCCTTGACGCTGATCTCGGCATCCTGATTGACTTTCACGCTGAACACGTACCCGTAGAACACGTTGGTCTGATTCATCCGCACCCGGACAATATCGCCGTTGTTGACACTGAACGACCGATCCTGATAGATTCCGCTGCCGATCAGTGTGAAGTCGACACTTGCCGGCCGACCGACGCGGGTCGTTGTCCAGGTCAGGTCCTTCGCAATTTCCGAGAGATCCCACACGTTACCATTCTTATTATCTAGCATTATCTCAAGCAATTCCCACACCACCTGATGGAACAGGGATTCTTAAAACCTTTCCAACGGGAAGCCTTTTTAATTCAGCATCTGAAATGCCATTGAGTTTTTGAATCTCCCGCCATTTTGAGTCGTCTCCAAGCAGTTTCTTAGCAACCTTTACTAAATTGTCTCCTGGAGCCAATGTGTATGTTTGTGGAGGCTGCCTATCGTTCGGCCTTGGTGGTTGTGTTTTTTGAATGACTTGACTTTGACCTCCAGTTGGTTGTGTTTGCTTGGCGACAGTCACCTTTTTTGCCGCATAAAATCGATATTCTTTTAGCCGCAGGGAAAACTGAATATCCCCGGGAGAGCCGGCGACTTCCTTCCATTCAAACCCCTCGATGCTAGCTGGTGTGTTGATTTCCATTGTCGCTCCAACGTACACAAACCGGATAGGCCGTTTCGTCTCCCACCATTTCATGATGTAGTCAATATAAGCTCTAGGCTCAAGTACGATCGACGCCGTGACGAACGGATATCTCTGCGCTGGGAACAAACTTTCAATCGTGTATTCGGCCAATTCACGATCCTTAATGACGTTAATTTTTCCTAGGCCGAAAACGTCATGCCCGGCGCCATCCCCGCGTATGCTCGGACCGATCTCGCGCGGGAGGATCGGCAGTTCAAATCCTTCCTCTTGATTGTTCCAGGAAAGCCAGATGCCGTAATCGGTCATTATTACTCCCTCTTTCATTGAAGGATTAAATTTACAAAAATAGAATAATAGTCATTGGGGCGCGACAAAAGCAAGGAGCGTATAATGAAAGACCTATCAATCGAAAACTTATTTGGTGATGCTGACTTAGATATGGAATGTCCAGCATGTCAGCACAATTTTACGTTTAAATTCAATGAAGTATTAAGTGACCGAAGTATAATTATTTGTCCACATTGTCAGCAAGAAATAGAAATTGTTCATGATGATACAACTAAGACTACTCTTGCGAACTCTACCAAAGCTCTAGATGACTTTAATAAATCAATGAAAAAGTTAGAACAAGCCTTTAAAAAGTTCGGTAGGTGAATTATAGTCGCGCCCCATCATATTTAACCTAATAAATACTTTTCACAGCAGAAGTAATCTGCCCTTCTAATGTACTTGTAATGCGATTGACTATTGAATCAATGTCAGAGCTAGATTGATTTTCTATACTGACATTAACTGTTGGTGTTAATATTTTTATGCTTTCTATTTTTTCAGTGATCGCATTTATGGATTTCGTAAGTTCTTCTAATATTTTAATTGCCTCGTCAGCTTTGATGCTCAAAGTGATATTAAAAACTTCCTTTTCCACTTGGATTACCTCCTTCATACGTTATACACCCCTTTCGCCGAAGAAGCGATTTGCTCTGTCAGTACCGTCTCGATGCGCGCGACTATAGTGTCTACATCGTACCCATTTTGAATTGGCCCGGTTTGGACGGATACGGTTGGCGTCAACGTCACAAAGTTCTGAATTGACTTCATCTCCGCAAGCTCGCGCATTGTTTTCAGATCTTCGCTGGATATATCCACAGTATCCCTGATCTTGCCTACTTCGCCAACTTTGGCGATGTTTGCAATATCAAAATTACCAGTAAATAACTCACCAACTTTACCAATGTTGAACCCATTTAAAGCATCGCTTATACCATTTACAAAATTTACTCCTTTTTCATATCCATTTTTAAAGGAGTCACCAATGGATTTTTTCTCCATTCTATCAAGGACTTTATACCCTTCCGGCATTTCACCAACCCAATCCATCATTTTGTCTTGAAGCTTGGTAATACCACCAGCTAAATTGGATCCGAACACCCAGTCAATTGCTTCTGCAACTTTCTTAATAATATTTAACGTAGATATAACAAAGTCTGCAAATAGTTTTTTCGCAGAATACACTGGATGGTTAAAAACGTTTGCAAAGAATTCTGCGAATCCAGCAAATCCGTTCCATATATCGGCTATAATATTGTATATAAGAGCAAATAGAGCTGAGAATATTCCACTTATAAACCCTACTACCTTGTCAGTTATTACTCCCATTTTGATTAATAAGCCGATAATTAACCCGATTAATGCACCGATTAGTAATAGTGGTAAGTTAGCCATCGCCCAAGCGGCAGCCTGAGCAAGAATTGGTTGAACCATCAACCAGAGTTTTGAGATAAGCAAGGGGATCTGTGTAAGTGCCCATAATGCAAATGCCGAACCAATAGCCACTAATATCGGTTCAATAATCCCCCAGTTCGATTGAATCACGCTTCCCATCCACATAAGAGAACTTACTAGTGCATCAGCAGCGATAGCTGTATACTGTAGAGCATAATTCATCGATTGAATCATAGCTGCCCCTTGTGTTGAATTTAGCCATTCATTCAATCTTTGGAATACCGGCTCGAAAGCACGAAATGCGTTATTTTTAATTTGTTGAAACACGTCACCGAAGGTCATAGGTAATGTTTCAAACTTTTTATTAATATCATCGGCAGCCGTAAAAAGCGCTCCTTTAATGATGTCTGCCGTGATCGTGCCTTCGGCGGACATTTCCTTCAACTCGCCTTTTGTTTTTCCGGTGAACTTCGCAATAGCGTCAGCCAACATTGGCGCATTTTCCATGATGGATCGAAACTCGTCACCTTGGAGTTTACCTGCGGCCATTGCCTGAGTAAGCTGATACATACCTGCTTGCTGTTCCATGATAGAAGCTCCACTAACCTTGAAAGCTTTTTGCATGGTTTCTGTAAAAGCGACAATTTCATCTGTGTTTGAAAAAGCGTCGCCAGCTAGTAAACCGAGTTTGCTGGCGCTACTAGCCATTGCTACAAAGTCACCTCGTGCTCGCTGGGCTGCTGCGAAAATATTGTTCTGAAGTTGATCGACCGTCTGCTCATCATCAACAATGAGATTTAGACGAGCCTGAGTAGAAACGAAGGTGTCTGCAGCTCCTATCGTTCTTTGTATTCCTTGAAAGGATAGATATACAGTAGCTATCCTTTCAATTGTTGAAAGCAACTGACGTGTTTCAGATTTCGCCCCTTTAACAGAGCGATTAAATCGCTGTTGTGACTCATTAGCCTTATCAATGGCTTGTCGGATTTGCGTTTCCCCTTCTTGAACAGAGCGATTAAATCGCTGTTGTGATTCATTAGCTTTATCAATGGCTTGTTGGATTTGTGCTTCCGCCGATGCGATTTGCCCTTTAGCTGCAATGAGCATTTTGTCAACATTAACGTCTTTGTTTGTTGCTTCTTGCATTTTCTGCATTGTGGAAACCATTATATTCAGAGCATTAGTAATATTTTTTAGTGGACTACTCATCGCATCGAACATTTTTAGAGTTGAAGATACGGTAGGCAAAGAAATCACCGCCTTTCGTGCATGAAAAAAAGACACCCTCATGTAGGGTGACCTTTGAAATAAAGTTAGAACAAAGTTTTCATTAATGTTTTGTATAATTTGTCGTCTATCTCTATTAAACTCTTTTTTCCATCTTTAAACTGAATGGCAACAACATGAACACCTTTCTTTTTTGCGCTTATGCCTGCAAGAAGTCCAACAGGACCAAGCAAAAAAGATCCAACTAAACCTCTACTTACTGCACTTACCGCGCTAGTCTTGCTACTTTCGTCCATCACTTCGTAGGATTCCACAGTGTCCTTATTAAGAGTAATACTTTTCGTTAAACTAATCGCAAGTATAATACCTTTTGAACTGTTAACAAACTTTTTACCTTCATAATCACCTGCAACTACTGCGTTCTTTGCCCCCATAATATTCCCTCCCTCGTAAAGTGAATTTTCCAACATTTTACCACAATTTACGAGATACAGAGAGGGGTTATTTTCGTTTCATTTTTGCTTCAGCTTTTTTCTCTGCTTCTCTCTCTGCTTGGATTCGTTCATCAATCATTGCATACAAAGCCGCTTTCTGGAAATCATCATAATTTGCAAGATCCCATGGTAGTATATGAAGCTTATGGAGAGCGTAGTAAGCGTAATTCCACTCACCATCGCCCTCCCGGATTAGTTTTTTACCTCATCCATGAGGTCGTTAATATCACGGTCGAATCCGTTAACTTCTTGCACTTTTTGGATAAGTGTCGCATATTCGCCAGACAGAAGCATTTTTTTGAGCAAATCTTCTGCGCCCATAACGCCATAAGACTTTTGCAGTTCGGCGTTCTTTAAGTCAGGAAATACCACACTTGCTGTGGCGACTTTCGCCAGATAAACTTCCGGCTGAATTTCAACATTGCGCCTTCCACCTTTTTCTTTGACTACTTGCGTAGCTGCTTTTCTGATCTGCTCATTTTCTTCTTCGGTAATGGCCCGAATCTTCCAAGGAATCGGCTTTCCGTTTTCGTCCCTGAATCGCTCCGACACAACAAATTCCTCTATGATATCAGACTTAACGTTCTGCGCGAAAAAAGCTTGTAAACTACTCATCTTTCATCCCTCCATAGTAAAAGGCGCCCAAATTAGGCGCCTGTAATAGTTTTAAATTCATCTGGCATATCAACGTCGTCAAACGTAAACGGTAATTCTTCGTCAAGCATGTCGTCAGTAGTCGCATCGAATTTGGCAATCGTTACGCTGTCTAAATTGCAGTTTCTTAGAATTACTGTCTGTTTACCTGCGCTGGATTGTGGATCTTCATTCACAACTTGCAGGTCAAACCAGAAATCACGGCCAGTTTTAATGTATTCGATCATTAAACGCCTAAAAAGTGACGTTACATAATAAATTGTTAAGGTGCCACTTCCACTCCAACCAGCAGAACGTTGAGGTGTCTTAGTTTTTCCTAGAATCGGAACATCTACTTTATTTTTCTCAATGGTAGCTTCAATAGATTTGGCGTAAAACAATTCTTCAACGCGGCCGTTAATCGTAGCATATGCTCTTGCTTGTTTCCCACTTATTGCATCACTATCTTGAAAGAACACTATTATTCACCCCTTACCGTACCGTCACGGTCATGTAGATTTTTTCGACACTATCGACCGGCTGTACCCACTGGTTCACAACGACGGCATCCGAATCCGCACCGGGCAGCACTTCCAGATCCGTCTGTGGATTGAAGTTCTGCACCGCGCCGATGTTCTGGTACTGGTTCGTGATGTTGATGATTTCGGACTTGAACAAATTACGCCCGTCGTCATTGTTCGGCACCTTGCCGATGTACGAACGGCTGAACGTGCGCATGTAATCGTTCGCCAAGCCATCCAGCACGCGGAGAACGCGGTTTTTGCTGAATGCCTTGCTCTTCGTCGGCGTGAACGTGTGCAGTGTGTTGATATCCTGCTCTACCACAGCCCGACCATCCATCGCCGTGAACACGAATTCCCCAGCCTGCAGCGCCGCGATGATCTGGCTATTCGTGTACTTCGGTGCTACATCCACAGCCCCATCGTATGCGTCGTAGGTGAGCGACTGGTTGGCTGCGGCTCCGGCCGTCGCCCCGGCCACCCAAGCAACTGCTTGAGCCGCAGAAAGTGTAGTCCCATCTGCAAGCACGACCCCATTTTTGACACTAATCACACCCTCGTAGTCAGCAGAGGGGTAGTTTTCCATGACAACTTGGATCTTCTTGCCTTCATCATCTCGTAGTCTTTTGCAGAAGGAGACGAATACGTCTTTGGTCGTCGTATCCGTAGCTGTTAGGCCGATTGTGTTGAAATCATGTACTTCGATTGCAGTTAGGTAATCGAGATAGTCCTGTGCCGTCACCGTACCGTCGGTGCCGCTGGTGAGCGGAGTACCGGCGGTCGTCGTCAATTCTCCGCTGCCACTGAAATTAACCCAATTATTCGATTGGAGTGCTCCAATATTTTCGACGGTCTGTGAATCGACTTCCACACCTGCGACGAGCGTTTTCACGTCGAATTTGGCCGGATTGTCGATATTAGTCTGTACTACGATGCTGATATCGTTCCCACGAGTGCCGCCGTATTTAGCCGTTACGGTTAGATCACCGATCGTGGCCGTTGCCTGAGTACCAGTGTTGAGTCGGTACAGAAGCAACATTCGGGCACGCTTCAATGCCTCCCTGACGAGCAGCAGTTTCGGATCCGTAATCGGATAGCCTAGTGTATCGAACGTATCAGCGCCTGCTTCGACTGCAATCACTTGCTTCGCAGGTCCCCAGGAAAGCGACAGGGGCAGACTCACGATGCCACGCTCACCAAGCGTTCCAAGTGCCTGTTTTTCACTTTTGAAATTGATATATACTCCTGGGCGAACTTTGTTCTGTACGTGCCATTGTCCTTCTGGCATGTTATTTCACCTTCCTTTTAGCAAAATCCTCAATCATCTTTTGTACTTGCTCATGTGTGTATGTTTCACCGTCTTTCAGAATCGCACGAAGTACGTCCTTCTGGATTGGCGTGAACTGATTAGAAGCTAAAAACTGCGCCTTAGTGTAAACTGGCGCAGCAGGTTCAGATTTCTGTTTGGTCATGTTTTAATTCCCTCCTCAACGTCCAACGTCGCCATCGTCGGTTCATCCGACCTGGGCGACCAAACGTGAAAATTGTATTCGACGAAGAAATGCAGAACCTCGTCAATGATTTCAAACCGCATTCCCGTCCCGCGCAACGGGCGACCAGCCACTTCGATCTGCTGCAACGCCTCCGTCAACTGCTCGGCCATGTTGTACATATTCTCATTGCTACGTTCTGGAGCGAAGTATCGGACCGCGAATGGGTGGTACCGGAAGAACCGGCGGCCGAGTTCTTGCGTGTGTTCCGGTTCCAACAGGCGAACGAAAAAGCAGGGCGGTGTCAGACCCTGCTTGATCTCTTCAACCATAATTGGGATATCCGGAAACGCGGCATCCAGTGCGGCATTTACGGCGTACCGGACGTCATTTATTGTTACAGGTTGACTCATATACGCTCCACCAACCGATCCATATTTGCCTCGACGACCGCATACATCACGTCAATTTGAAGATGGGCGACCAACTCGTTTCGCTCTCCAACATCGGCGTTCGACCAACTAGTAGCAATATTTCCGTCTGAACACTTAGATGCAAAGATAAAGTTAGTAATTTCTCCTTTTTTCGCCATTTCCAGAAGATTTTCCAATGCTTCAACTAAGTTATCCTGTGGAGTCTTGAATCTAATAATTTTAGCCATCTCAATCCCCCTTCTTAGGCGGGCGGCCATTCATAATATCATTCAAAAGTTGCGCAACGCGCTTTTCCAAGTAGCGAGGCAGTTCGCGTTCGATCTCCTGCATAGAGATGGTCATCATGAACCGGCCCTCAACCCATTTCGTCAAATCAGCACCGGTTCGGTGACCATATTCGACGAATTGAGCGTAGTGCGTGTTGTTGAAGATCTCAACCTGATACGCATTTCCACGGCGTTCTACCCGACCAACTTGCCAATTCCGGCGAAGCTCACCGGTATCAACAGGCGTTCGTTTTTTGATCTTACGCTCTGCTCGAAACGCCATTTCCAGAAGAAAGTCCTGGATGAACCGCTCGATGACGCGCTCGTCCAGCGCCTTCTTAAATGTCTTAGCCAGCTTCTCAAACTCACTGAAGTCGAATTTCCCCCACTTGGGCATCAGGCCCACTCCTTGCGCTGAAGGCTGATTTCCTGATGGGTCGGATACAAGAACGGTTCGCCAGAAGTGTATCGACGCGTCACGGTTCCGCGTGTTACCTCAAGCAAATCTCCCTGACGGATATCGAGTTCTGGTGCGATGAACAGTTTTGTTTCATATTGAATCTCGTTCTGTGCATCGGTCTGATTGTTCGCAGCCAGCGCGCGCTGCGAAATATGGCAGGGCTGTTCTGAATAAATCGACTGTAGAATCTGTTTCGTTTCCTTAGTGACCGGGTCTTTGACTTGAACATACCGATACACATTCGCCCGATCCGTGTACATTCGTTCGATCGCTCGACGGTGGTGTTCGATGTTCATCGTCGTCACCACCTCAGCTTTCGGTATCGGTTCAAATCAACTCGGTAATTCAAAACCACCTGATCGATCACCGTCTTAGCGTCGTTAGTCAGACCAGAACTCTTCGCAGGTGCCGACGACGTGTCGCCAACCGTGACCTGCTCCCCTCCTCCAGTCGTTTCCTCAATACCAGGTAGCTTGGGCTGCTCGATCCGGAGCGCGTCGATCGTCATGGATGCCCAAGTGTACTCCAGTTCTGAAGGAATCACTGCCAGGTTCGTATAGTGTAAGATGCGCCGGCCAATCTCCTGCACGTAGGAGTTGACCAACGCATCCCATTCGTCTGTAAGTCCAAGGCGGAGTTTGACGATGGACAATACATCAGCCGCTGGCATCGTTGCTTCCGCCCTTCCTCTGTCGCTTCTGCCGTTCTTCAGGCGTTTCTTTTTGCGGCGATTCAACCTGATCAACCTGTTGTGCCTGTTTTTTTGCCGCCAGCTCACGCCGGCGGCGCTGAAAACCTGTTAGGCTCACTTAATTTCACCTCCACAAAGAAAAGAGGAGCCTTGTTTAGCCCCTCTTACGCAATTTTGAATACATGCTTAACAACCCGGATCGCTTTCGGCTCGTACACACGCTGCCAGTTTGCGCCGTTAGCCAACTCTGAGTTCTCAGGGAACACATCTGCGACGTCTGCTTCTGTCCATTTCACACCGCGTGGATGCAGGATGAAGATTCGGCGGTTGATCAGGAAGTCCTCACCAGAAGAAGCCAAGGAGTCTCGGTCAATTTCAGTCGCAATGATCCGCGGATGTGAACCATTGCCCAGTGCAATTGCACCAGCGCCAAACAAGTACGCTGTGCCGGTCTTTGTTGCAGTGTCATATGGCATTGAATCATCCACAATCACGCGCTTGTTCATGAAATAGGGTACACGAACCGATTGGTCTTTCTCCTGCACATATTCAATCAACTGCCGCTTAGCCAAGTACGCCTCAACGGCTGAGTGCATCATGACGCCAGTTAGCAAGTCTTTCGCGTCGCCCAACTTCTGCGACGCATCAATGAAGCTTTCGCCGCTGATCAATGCAGCGTCGCCGGTTTCGCCCGAAATATCATGGATGTGACCGGCCATGGACGGAGAAGCGAAAACACCAGCAAGCGTCGCCAGCAATACTTTCTGCATATCGCGCGTCCAGTACGCCGCCACCAAATCAGCAATCGCCCTCATCGGATCATCACCGGAGAGTAGAGCGGACAAGCCATTGGCTCCCCATGCGCGTGCGCGGCCGTGTTTTCGTGCCACGTCTTTGTCGGAACCGATTTTTCCCGGTGTCAACGCACCGTCATCTTTCATAGTTTCGGAATCGCCAGTAAGGTCGTTCCAGAATGGCATGTTGACCAGTGTATTCGGGCCGCTGGCAAGAGAATCGAACTCAGAAAGGTTTTGCACGATACCGGACTGAACCAGCGCAGATAGTTCCATCGTGCGTCGAATCACATAATCATTAAACACTTCGGGTTGAATTACATCACCAATACGAGTAATAGGTGGCATTTGCTATCATCTCCTCAAAAAATTATTTCGCTGCAGCCATCAGCTGCTTTGCCAGTTCAGGGTTTTCCCGGAGAATCCGACCTTGCTCGGTCAGATTGAAGTGTTCACGAGACCAAGGGTTTTTGATTCCTCCGCCAGAAGAATCTCGACTTTCTGCAGGATTCACGCCTTTAAACTGCGGTCCTTTGTCTTGTTTTTCAACAAACAAAAAAGTCTTGCTCTCTCTTAAAACTTTAATTTGATCGTCAAGGCCGGCTTTGATATTGCCGTTCTCGTCGATCTCGATTTTAGATTTGTCCAATAGCGTGGCCACCAGATCCGGATCATGTACTTGGCCAGCCACTGCCAGTTTGATTGCCGTTGTCACGGCCATGTCTCGGAGCTTAGTTTGATATTCTTGCTCCTTAGCCTTGTTTTCCGTCTGCAGTTGCTCGATTTGCTTTTTAAGCTCCTCATTGTCACCAGCAGCTTTCTTCAAGTCTGCAAGCTGCTTGTCGCGGTCTTTGAGATCAGATTCAAGCTGTTTTTTGGCTTCCGCCATGTCGTTATACTGGCTTTTTGGAACAAAGTGTTTTGGCAATTCTTTATTGATCTCGCTGATCAGTTCATCTAGCTTCGATTCGTCAAATCCTGCTTTTTTCAAAAGATCTTTTAACCAATCCATATATCTCATCCTCCATAGATTTTTATAGTTGCTCTCCAACTAAGGGATTAGCCGTTATAGTCCGGCTGACTATGCCTAGTTTTATGCCATACGACAGGGCAAACATAAAGACCCCGGAAGTCTCATCCGGAGCCCATAGATACTTCTTCATATTCTGATTCAAACTGTTCTTTTTTCAATGCTTCAAGGCGACCACCCTGATGTTTCACAATGTAATCGGTCATGTACGCTACCAGCACATCGAATGCACCTCGTATGACACGCAGCCTGACGCCTGCGTCCGCTGTATAGTCAATCGAGATTGGCAAGCCAACAAAATCAATGATTTCCTGCACGTGCACCGAATCGGTTGAAGTAAACTGGATTGCTTGGCAGTAGAAACTGCGTTTATAATCCTTAATCGGCATAAACTCACCTCTCTCTCAGCCAAAACAAAAGCACCCTCGCATGATTGCGTGAGTGCTTCATCAGACTATTTCAATGTTTTTGATTTCGTTCTCGTACAGCTCATATGTGAGCACTTCTGTCTCGATAGCTATACTCGCTATCTCTGGATCATTGTCTGCTGGCTGAGCATAATCTGTGCATTTACCTTCGAATATCTGACCATCGATATCCGTCACTCGTATTCGCTTTCCAACGTATTCTTTTAAGTCCAACAATCTTCACCTCTCTTTTCGATATGGTACGATATGCGCGCCTTTCTTTCCGTAATGTATCTTAAATCCATCAGGCTTAAATTCTTGCATTGCTGACTGGTCTATATAGACGCCAACCTCATCATCGGTTATGATGATCTCCTTTTGGTCCCATTCCCCTTTACGAGTAAACCGGATTTCTCCTGTACCAGCATAACGATTGATCAACTTCTGAACCTCATCCATTGAGATCGTTAAATAGCTTCTACCCTCAATATAATTATTGTGACCTCGGATATGTTTGCCCTGTTGTCCTTCATGCACCTTTTTAGACACTGCATCAGATCTGATATACTCTCGTATCTTTTTAATTTTCTCATTTTCAAGCTCTTTTTTCAATGCCAGTTCACGTTCTTTAGCCGTCATAGCATCATCGACATATTGTTTTTTCCATTCGGTGTATGTCATATCACCTGGCACATAATACGTTTTTCCACCCTCGCCACGAGCGATCCGTTCACCCACGTCGAATTCTTCATCGAAATACGGCACAACCGTAGAACGGCAACGGGCATGCAAAGGTGGATAGTTCACTCCGACCTCGCGCTCTGAGAGTTTGAATACCTTCCCGTCCATGCTGCGGCAAATTTCGCTTGTCCGGTTATCGAGAGTGGCTAGGATCTCATACCGATCAACCACACCGCTTGCTTTATAACCGGCAGCTGTAGCTTCTCCAACAAAAAACGCGGTTTCCGTCTGTACCAGGCGCTCAGCGTTGGATCGAGAGACAGCCATCCGTTCAGCCAGATCCCGCGCCGTTCGTTCGGCGGACTCGCCGCGAATGAACGCTTGCGCCAGCTTGGTGCGCAGCTCGCCGATCAGCTTGTCCCGGTCGCCCCAGATGCGCTTGGACCAATTGCTACCTGCGAACTCCGTCCCGAGGACGGTCTCCAGCGTGTCACGGTCAACCCGGGCGAACGTTACACCGAATCCCGTGCCTTTTTGGAGTTCGAAGATGGTTCGGTAATAGGTATCCTTGTACACATCGCTCAGGAGCTTGCCAGTACCTTTTTGACGGCTTCCTGCTAAAAGTTCAATCTGTTGCTGAATCTCCGTCAGTAGAGCCTCGTATCGACTCACCCGGACCCGGTAGTAAACCTCATTCAACTGTTTCGTCCAGCGGCCGTCAGCATTGTTTTTGGCCTTCTCGATGAACTCCTCCAGTGTCATTTTGAACTGTCGCAACTCTCGACCAGAAAGCTGCCGACGAGCTTCAGCCATGCTGACCTCACCGTTCTCCGCATATCGTTGGTAAAACACTTCGATTGCGCGACGGATCTCCTCCGTAGCCCGTGCATACTCCCGGGCCAATTCGACTTGATAAGTATCAGCCTTCGCGAACTGCCTTGCGGCTACTTCTTCGCTGCGGCGTCGCCAATACTCGGCCAGCTTCATATGGGTTCACCTTCGCCAGGTTGTGGCTGCTGTCTCAGTTCTCCGTACGTCTGGAACTGGGCCATGTCTACCTCACGTTGCTTCCGGATGCGATCCAATTCTTCCTGCACATCCGTGACCCACGGATGCTGCGCAATCAGTGTTTCATCGGACAGTAGGCCAACGCTGTTACGGATATTTGCGATTGCATCTGTTTCGTTGATCAGGATGTCGCGGTTGAAGATGAATTCGACCGCTTCACTTGAAAAATCTTGACCAGTCGTATTAGCGATGTGCTGATTCACAAACCAGAGCAGTTGCTCAAGACTCGCCTGAAACTCGGTTTCAATGATGTTGGCATCCATGTCCAGATCCGCATACAAGAATTTCAGCGCAATGCCGCTCGGACTGTTGCCAAATTTCTCGCTCTGCGTATCCACCCCGCGGCCGAACTCGTAGATGTCCTTACGGAGCTGTTCGATGTGAGTGCGGAAGGCATCGACGTTGATCTCCAGGCTGATCGTGTCAACGCCGCCCTCATCCGTCACCTTCACCGCCCGGTACACCGAAAGGTTGCGACGAAACTCGCCCAGATCCTGGCCGTCATAGTTCCTGATGACGTAAATCGAATTCGGCAGGTCTTCCAGGTTGTTGGCTTGGTCAGAAGTCTTCAGGTCGTAATCGTCCACGAGCGATTTGATAACCCGGACTAACGGAAGCTCCTCGTCGTTATACTTGAAACAGACGAACGGGACTCGTTCCCAGTTAAACCCTTGTTCCTTCCCGTCCTGCACAACCGTGAAATGACTGCCAACCTCGCCCGCCTCCACATCCGTGATCAGACCACCCTCGTTTAGCTCATACCGCTGCACGCCGTTAATATCCCAAAACTCGACCTTTGTGATGATCTTCTTCTCGGTTCCTTCGTAAGCCTCAATCTCGTAAACTCTTATTACAGCATCTAACTCAGTATGTGCCGCGTCACGCCAGAGCGGAACGATCTCCTCGGACGGGATTTTCTTGAATGACAGCTGGCCGTTTTCGTCGTAATAGACGTGCAGCCATGCCTTGCCCTTGTTGATAGCTTCTTTGCCGAGGTTTTTCAGGAGACGCAAAAAAGACTTGTTGAAAGTGTCATTCAACAAGTCCTGGTAAGTGGTATTTTCAGCTTTAATACTCAGCGGCTTCCCGAACAGGTAACCAACTTTCTGATCGACGAGCTTGCGCACAAAGGCGTGAACCAATTTGTTGTTGGCCAAATTATCAACTTCGATCAGTTCTCCACCTTCACCGATCGCTGTCCGTTTACGATTTAAGATATCGTGATCTGCACCGTAATACCGTTGTCCGGTCAGCATCCATTTCCGTTCGGAGGATGTAAGCCATTCGTCAATCTCGGTTTTGATGATCTGTTCCAAGCTCATCGCCGATTTGGCACCAGCTTCGATGATTGACGTGATTAGTTGCATTTCAGTTGTCAATTTTTCACTCCTTTCAGTCGAATGATACGGCTGGACCGCGGATCTCGCTCTCCATCGCGTACCGCACAGCGTCAATGCTGTGATTATCCCGATCCGGGTACCCTTCCTTCCAGCCACCATTGCCGTCAGGCTCCAGCTCATACCCATCGAACTCGCGTGCCGTGTTCGGACAGCGGATCGGGTCAATTATGATCTCGTCCAAGTCTTGCAAAAACTTGATACCGTGATCCACACTGTCAGGACCTTTTTTGGCGCCATGGACGTTTAGCCCGAGATTCCGCAACTCCGAAATCGTCCGAGGCTCGGCGCTGTCTGCCGTCACACGAGCGTTAGATTTGTTTTCAGCCTTGATCGAGTTAGCCAGCGCCCGGTTCGACATTCCGACTTTGTGCAGTTCGTAAAAAATATAAAGACGCCTGCGTGTGGCGTCATAATGCATGACTCCATAATGCGTCGGATGCGCAGCAAAACCAAAATCCAAGCCCCGCTTGATACGATCGAACTTGGCGATCTCTTCGTCACTGATCCGGCGCAGTGTAAGGTTCCGAAAAATTTCGCCGCCAGTGCCAACGTCTTCGCCAAGGTACTCATGCCGGTATGCGAGCTCGTTGCGTTGCCGTAGCGTTTCGGCCTCGATGAAGAATTGCTCCCCAAGCCATTCGCGCGGGACGTCCAGGTACGTGCTGTGATGAACGAACCAACCTGCCGGCGGGTTTTTCTTGTATTCATGAACCCACTTCTTGCGGCTTTTTGGCGGGTTGTATGTGTAAAACACCTTGTAACCGGCACCGCCGCGAAGCACGGTCTGATTAATCGAACGAATATCCTCAATACTGAATTCATCAGCCTCTTCATACCAGACAAACTTAAAAAAGCCTTTGCGAAGCCGCAAAGACTTGATTTTAATCGGGTTATCAGCTCCGCGGAATATAATCTTTTGGCCAGTCGGCTTGTAGACGATTTGCATTGGCGAAACTCGGCAATCGAACAGGTGAGATATGCCAAGCTTTTCAATTGCCCATACGAACGATTCATATACCGATTCCCGCAGCGTGTCCTTAACCTTTCGCAACGCGATTGCGTTCGCATCCAAATTGGAAATGATACCGAGAATGATTTCAGTCGGCGTAAAGGATGATTTCGTTGAGCCGCGACCACCGCCGAGCAAGAAATGTGTGGCCGCGTCACTTTTGATCACGTGATGAACCTCGTAGAAGCTCGGCGCGATGATTTCGGTTAGGCGGATCTGCATCGTTTTTCAGACACCCCGAAGACTGGCAAATATGACGACACATGTACACCCTGCGGATACTTTGTCTTATCGGCATTAAGCACTGCATCGCCTGCCGGGTCAGGATCATAAAACCGTCCATGATACCACAGCGTCCAATGCGATCGATGGGAACCAGCGAATCGCAATTTTACGACGCAAACGTCTGGCAGCTGACCTTTGACGCGGCGTAAACGATTCTCGCATACAAAGCCCAGCCGACTCAAAGCCTGTACGATATCTTTCGTCCGTGTTCCACCCCGCTTGCCGCTAAACGCCTTTATTGATTCATCCAGCGAAATCCCGGCCACCATTGCAACACATGCTTGCCCACAAAGACTGGATCCCGGTGGCTGATACACGTGTTTCATCCAGCATCGCCCCTCTTCTCTGGCACATCATCCACGATCTGCACTGCGCCCTGTACATCCACCTGCTGGCGATCCAGCCACATGCCGAAGCGCTTGCCGAGCAGTTCCAAAGCTTTGATTTTGTCAGCGAATCGGATTTCGCGCTCCACTCCTTCGCCGTCCTGCGTCGGTATCCGTTTTACCTTCACAGATGCAATTGCGGCAGTATCATCCTCTGTTGCATACGGGCTTATAGTTGCTTCGTCCATATCCACCACATCAGGTGGATTTACAAAAGCAATACGCGCCAATTCACGTATGATACGCTCTTGATTCACACCTGTACGCTTCGACAACTCGGCCATTCGCTCGTCTATATATGCGCGTACCTTAACATTACTCAACAATCTACTTCCTTGCTGCTCTGCTGTTGCAGGTGAATAACCCGCACGAATAGCCGCCTGAGTAGCATTGAGGTCAATCAAATACTCATCTGCAAATCGTTTCTGCTTGTCAGTAAGTTTCACATAAATCACCACCTCGCATGATAAATGAGCAAAAGAAAAAGCACCGCTGTGGGTGCTACTAAATCAATTTTTCAAATTGTTTTAGCTTTCCCTAGGTCTTCCAAAGACCACCCAAAACAATAATCGAAAATAGTGTCTGACTTATAAAATATAACTTCCTTGTTTTCAAATATCTTTTTTATCCTAGCTTGTTCGAATTCAATTTCACTCGGTGTTTTATCATTGCCATAAATACCGTAAATAATTTTATCGATTTCAGATTCATTAATAGCGTCTGCAATATGTTTATCCATATCTTCATTAAGGCTATGTCCAAAAATAGTTAAAGCTCCTTTTGTTTGTTTAAGTTTATTGTAACAAAACCGTAAGTAAGGATTAGATTCGATCGCCTTTTTCTTTAAAACCCAATTTCCTTCTGATACGAATAAAGGCAATAAACCTAGTACAAAGTTATCTTCTATTTCTTCTAATAATCTTCTATGATTAGGCTTTGATATCTTTTTTACATCATCCTGTTCATAAAGATGTAATGCTCCATGTAGATAATAAATCTTCTTACCAGTTTGGTTTGTAAATAATTCTGAAAAACAGAGATCATTTCCAACTCTATTAAAGGAGTCTCCATATCTTTCTGCCTGATTAGTAACTCCTTCGTTGACCGATAAAAATATCCAATAAGATATTAAATCATAATTTGTAGTAAATATATTTTTTGCTTTTCTAAATAATGATACTGCATAAAAACCATCCCGCCAAATAATTTCTTCATGTTCTATATGAACCTTTCGTATGGTTTCAATTAAAGAATTTTTTATTCTTTCATAACTATTTATATGATTGTCTTCTATACCATAAAGATTATTTATAATAATTGCACTCATTAATTTATTTAAACAGGTCTCAAAGTTACTAGTTTCTAGCTTTTTAAATAACTCCCTATCTTCATCAAGTAAATTGTCACACTGATCAAGAAGAGATTGGTAACCAAAACGTTTCGAAAACATCAAAGAGAAACCATTACCCAGAAGAAGATTGTTCAACAACTCATCTGGATTTTCTAAATTACGAAAATCTTCAATCCTTTCCATCCTATTTCAGCCCTCCTAATAATTTTTTCTACTTAGGGGGTTTTTTTCCTGCAAATAAATCAAACACCGTCATATAACGATGGCCACCTTGTAAGGTGGCTTAAAAAATTTTTAACAACATTATTCTTCATCCAAATATGAATCTCTAACAGTTCCAAGTTTCGTTTGTCCGCTTACCTTATTACCTTCACCATCTAGAACTTCTACATCAAATCCGGGATAACATTTGTTGAATCTATTCTTTTTCCATTCATTAACCGTCCAATCATTCCTAGCATATCTCTCGTAATCGTATTGTGGGATACCTGCTTTGGCTCCATGAACATTCGTTCCATCCCTATGTAAAAAGTTCACAGCAAATCCTTCTACTTCCCAAATCTTTTTTTCTATATTTTTAATCTTTGGCACATTTTTCACCCCCTTTCGCCTAAAACTTCGACAAAAGGAGATAATTTCCTCTTTATATCCAAAAAAATCTGCCACACCTGATTGTCATACTCCACATACTGCGAAACGATACTGGGAGGTTTTCACCTCCGTATTAGATTTATTTTGGTGGTGTGGCAGTAGGGGGAACTAAGCAAATGAGCCACCAGAATGGGTGACTCTATGTGAAAGGAGAGAAACTATATCAAATTTTTCCACACTATCATCCTATCACCTATGAATAGACTTGTATAGGGCGACTTTTTGACACGAATGATTAATCAGGGAAACGAATGCTATCCACGCCAAAAATCAGCACTGACAAGGCTTTACAGGCTCTATCAACATCTCTATAAACAGTTCTAACATCCGTATTGTGACGTGTCGCAATTTCTTTAGCCGAAACTTTTTCATCTGAGATGTATAGAAGGTGAATCGTTTGATAACTACGGCGATCTTCATCCTTTTTTGATTGATCGCAAATAACTTTATAGACTGCTAGCATTTTGTCAATGAAACTCACCATCGCCAATGTTCTTTCTTTACTTTTGCGAATTGCGTTTACCGCTAGTTCCTCGTCTAAATCTTCAAGCAAATCCGAGTCATTAAGCTCCTCTAATTTGGATTTTAAATCTTTGCAGTGAAGTTTGAATGATCTGTAATTCCTAAGAAGTAACTTAATGTTCCTCAACCTGCGATCTCTCTTCAACTTCTGCTGCTTCTGCTTTTCCTTCTCCAGATATTCCAAAGCTGTCTGTACAGCAGTTTTTGTCACTATCTCAAGTTGTTTTGCGTTCATCCAGTCCACCTCCATCTGTTGTCATCATTCCACTTTCGCCAATTCCGATTGTTGAATCAACCGATCCAAATACCATCTAGCCTTCTTGAGATCCTCAATCCCGCCTTTATGATTAGCTCGGCTAGTATATTTAATCACATTCCCAATTACGAAACCGATGAATTGTTCCTTCGTCAGTTGATCCTGAATATAGTCAATCACTTCGATGCTCCCTTGGTTGTAATGTGGAGGATGGTTTACAGCATCTATAACCTTTTCGACTTTTCCTTCCTCACTTTTCACTGGCATCTCGGTCGATTTCTCCTGCTTCTTACCTTGACTTTTTATACCCCACTTCTTCATGTAATAATATATCGAATTCGTAGATAGCCCTAATTCCCGCTCGATTTGCAATGCGCTTTTACCAGCTGCTAATTGACTCTCCACATACTCTTTCGTCAATGCTGGTTTTACTTCTGGTTTTACCTCTAGTTGTTTTATCTCTTGTTTTTCTTCCACTTTCGATCCCTCCTTTTTTCTTTGCCAATAATCCTCAAAGCCGCCCTGTACACCTTTAGGTTTTTTGCTCGTTGGCTCAGTTTTATACTTCTGCCGGATCTCTTCCAGTTCTTCAGGAGATAGTCGATAAGTGATAACTTCTCCAGGCGGTGAATCTACTTTCGGGAATCGAATATCTCCAAATCTACTGGCTGCGATTTTGGTCGTAACTGACAAGTTGGTCACCTCCAAGCCTGTACCAACGTTTATTGAACTTGCTACCATCTGCGGTATAGTAGTATTTTGTATCCTCGCGAATCACTTGGCCTTGAACCAAGAACCGCTCTTGTAAGGTTTGTAAGATATGCTGTTGTTTCTCATCAATCGTCAGCATTATTTATGCACCCTCCTCATCCGGGTAACAGATTGGTAACAGATAGGTAACGGTTCTCAAGAAAGATCTGTTACAGTCTAAGCCATATCATTTATTTCTCTTTCGCTCACCAATTTTTTTATATAAATCCGCAATAATTACTCCTGTTCTAGTAAGGTCTGCATCATTTTGAATTAAATTATGTTTGTTCAGTAACGCAAGTTGTCCTCGTGATACGAGGATAAGATTATTAATGTCAAAGTTGAAACGGTTACCATCTCCGAAAATCACTGCATACCCTTTAGGAATTTGTCCGTATGCTTTTTCCCAAATGATATGATGCTTCGGTTTCCATTTGTTTGGGTCGGCAATTTTAATGTCTACGTACCCATCACCGTTAACTCTTTCAGAACCTACGGGCATATAGTTCCATGGTTTGTGGCCCTTTTTAAATTGAGTAGCCTGTCCTCCAGTAATTACACCCTTCTTACCTTTATTGAATGGCACATGGCCTTTTTTGAACTGTCCGTCTAATCCACTGCTTAATTTACGATTTTTCTTGAAAGCTTTAATTTGTGAAACGGAGAGATTGAGACCAAAATGGACGTTAAACAGTTCCGTCAGTTCCTTATTTCCACGCCCCTTTACGTTTTCTGCTATGAACTTTGTTTGCTCCGGCGTAAATTTATGAGGCATTATTTACCCTCCAACATTTTTGGTAGTTCTGCATCAGCATCCAATGCGTTGCTCATAAATGCTTTCGCTTTCAGCACGAGAGAGCCGTTAGCAATGATTTGAGTTGCTATATCAGAGATTGCTTTGGCTCTGTTGATTTCTTCTTGTAACTTTTCGCCTTTGAGATCTTCATCTCCCAAACGTTCCAACTGTGCGAATAAGTGATTATTTAAGTCGCCAAGTGTATTTTTCATTTAGACCATCCTTTCTCAATCTAATAAACTTTTTTTCCAACCTTCTCGGAACTTACGTTTTAGTTGATAGAAATTAAGTGGTTCATAGATAATGACTAAATTTCCTTTTTCCTTTCGATAGAGCATGACCCATTTCGTTTTTCGCTTACGTTTGGCCATAACGCTCACTTCCGTTTCCTAAAAGCTTTACTCCTCCACTCCACATAGTCATTCGCACGCTTGAGGGCTTGTTCAAAGGTACCACCTGCGAAGATCGTCTTTTCTGAGATCGGCTTTGGTTGTCCTTCTGTCCAGTTGGCGCGCCATACGGTCCATGTATCGTCTGGTTCTCTGAAAATGAAAATTGATGATGATAGAGTAAGCTGTTTGGTATATGTCTCTTCTTCCTGAAGTACGATCCACTTATGCTTCCGTGCAAGCTCGTCGCTCATAGTTACGCTCCAAGTTTTGCTTGTCTATGATTCTCGTAAACTTCTTCAAGCCATCGGATCAGCGTAACCATTATTTTTAGGACTAACTTGTTATCGTTGTATTTTTTACCTACAGCAGCCGTCGATTCAGCTACCCAATCCCAAAAGTGTTCACTATCCATTCCGTACTTTGCAGCAGTTTGGTTTGCTTGAACAATCCATTTGAGTACATCATCAAAAAACGCTTTGTAGTCCATCGTCTACAACTCCTCAATCCGGATATAGATCCCAGGAATCTTCGCCCAGAACTTCTCAGCGATCAGGCTGACGATCTGCGAATCATCTTCCCAGAATCCTAAGTCGGTCATGCAGTCTTGGAGTAGTTTCTGAGCATTATCCACATCCGGCTTTGTCGTTTTCCATTCTCCGTCTGTATGTTTACCCGTTATTGGGTAACACCACTTAACGATCAATCGTATCGGTCCTGTATATGGTATGTCCGGTTTATATTTACCGAGATGAGCAATCAATTTTGTTCTTGCCGTTTTCAAAGCAACTGGCTCGTAAAATATCGGTTTGCCGTTTTGAACCGTAACCTGTTTTTGCTGATGCGTGACTGTAGGAATCTTCTTCATCGGCATGAAGAACTCTATTATGCTCAAATCATTGAAGTAAATATTCTCTCCTGTATCTACAGCAATGACCTCATACAAATGCTCAGGATAATTCCCCATTTTCGGCTGCCTCCTCCATCATCTCTTCCCAATCACTTATTAACTGCCTTAGATAGCTTGGTGCTTCATCACTTGAGAAGAGCTCTTTACGATCAATGACGAATTTCACATGATAGATATCCTCACCTGTTTGCTTATCCTTGAACTTTTTACCGAACTGTAGTTTACCGGCTTGGTCATAGCATCGTATGAAGTAACCGTTACCGAACTCGACAGTTTCCGCTTTTTCATTCTCCCAATATTTGTTCTCGTATTTTTTAGCTTTCGTCATTTTCATTCTCCTCTCTCACGCGCGGAAGACTTAGACGGGAGGGAATTTGTTAGAGGGGAGGAGGGAGCGGAAGCGGACCACTCCCTCCCCCATTACGAAAATTCCCTCCCCAGTCTTAGATAGACTTACATAATCATAGTTTTATAAACATAAAATTTAAGTCTTAAACATAATTATCTAACGCGCGCGCGTTATAATATTTATAATTTATAAATTTATAATTATAGGGACTCACCTTCGGCGGCGGTGACCATAATTTCGTGGTGTTCGCCACCATTTTACATGGCGGCGGCAATCATTTTTTTATGGTCTTTGCCGCCATGAGTTACTTTGGCGGTGGCGGAATTAATCATGGTCGTCGCCATCATCTTTCACGATTAAACCGTCTTGCAAAACGTATCCATATCTCTTGATCCAGTCTCTTACCGTACGTTCAGAAACCTCTTTTCCGGACTTTCCAAACCACTCAACGATGTCTTTGACGGTCGGTGGCTCACCGAAATTACAGTTGTTAACTGCGTCCTCAAATTGCGCTTCCTTCGTTCGCCGTTCCTTCTGTGCAGAGGCTTTACGCTTCTCCGTCGCCTTTTTCCACGCTGGCGCTTCTCCATCCGGTTCAAGATCTTTCAGGCTGCCGACGTCGTCAACGCGGTGTATTGGATACTGAAACCAAATATTGACCGGATCAAATTTGGCGTACTCCCGCAACGTCCCTTCCACACGCCAAGCTGTTCGTTTGCGCACGCTCTGGACAGCTTGTCTGACCTCCTCCTGGGCCTTGGCCAACTGGTCCGGTATTGCCCGTCTGGCGTGCTCTTCCATAGCTCTGGCGCTCAAAATGTCGTCCTGAGACACGTGCTCGTCATAGTAGGCCAAGTTGTGCTTAGATATCAGTTCTCTGTAAACGTTGCAGATCGCCTTATTTTCCTCTTGCTTGAGTAATGATTCCGTTACTTCAAGCTCCACGAGGTCGATCAGCGCGTCTGGATCCCGAGCAAATACGCCACTGCCTGACGCGCGATCCATTGACTTCTTGCCACCCTGCGCCCCTTTCGAGTGGTGATGACAATAGATCACGCTGGCGCCCAGTTCTGTGGCAATTTTGTCGAACTGGTTCGTGAAGTGGGCCATTTGATCAGCGCTATTCTCGTCTCCGGTCAGGACTTTGTAGATCGGATCAATGATAACAGCAATGTAGTTTTTCTTAGCCGCACGCCGAATCAACTTCGGGGCCAGCTTGTCCATCGGGACGGACTTCCCACGTAGGTTCCAAATGTCGATTTTATCGATGTTCTTAGGTTCAAGCTTTAACGCTTGGTAAACGTCCCGGAAGCGATGTAAGCAGCTAGCTCGATCAAGCTCCAGATTAACGTACAGCACTTTGCCCTGTGCGCATTGCCATCCGAGCCATTTTGTTCCTTCTGCAATTGCTATGGAGAGCTCGATCAAAGCAAAGGATTTTCCGGCTTTTGACGGACCGGCCATCAGCATTTTATGCCCTTGCCTAAGCACTCCTTCGATCAGTGCTGGGGCAAGCGGCGGCATGTTGTTCCAGTAGTCCGTGAGGCTTTCCGGATCCGGCAGATCATCATTGACACCCTCAATCCACTCGTACCACTCCGCCCAGCTTGATTTTCCAATGTTGGTATCCACGATAAATTGCTTCTTACCGTTTCTTTCGACACCAGGCATCCGAGATAACCTGGATGGGTTACGGTTTTGGTTGTCGATGCTGAGCCCATTCTTTTTGCAGATGTTATACAAGTAATCGACGCGCTTGCGATACTCGTCATAATCAGCCGCCTCGATGCGTACAATCGCATGAAGACTCTTACCGCCGCTATAAACGAGCATCGCTATTGGAAGTTCCAACTCTCGCATAATCGCATGTTGTTTTTCTATGTCCATGTCATCAGATTCGACAAGGGCATATCTAAAATCGGTAACGTTTTCGTTTTTGATCCCTTTGCCATCGAGAGGGTTAAAACGAATCCAAGCACCAGCTTCTGGTTTATAATCGCCTAAGACAGATCCTATATCGCCATTACATTGACTGAGAGCTTGGATCAGTTCACCAGCCGTTCGGTCGTATGCACCTTTAGTAGGCAGCCACTTTTGCTTTTCTTCGTTCCACCATGCTTCTGTTACATATCCTACGTTTTCGGATGCCTCAAAAAGCGTACTTAAGTAAGTGATCAACTGCTGGACCGGATTCCAGTCTGCTGGCTCTTGGATCTCTCTGCCTTCGATCCAGTTTCGATCCACAACTACATAGTCATCTTTGATCTCATCATCCCAACCAAGTTCACGCTCTTCACGAGTCCCTCGCGGAGTCCAACCATTGTCTTTGGCCATTTGTGTAATCGTTGCGCCAGTGATCGGTGTTGGAGATCCCTCAAATGTTGTCCATTTTCTGAAACACTCACCTGGATGATACCGGGTTGGATCTCGTTTGCTCCAATTATCCCAATCAGCCGCGGTATAGCCTTCGTACTTGAGGGCCATGCCTACATTTAGCCATTCCTGGTATGACAACTGAGCAGGGTCAATGTAATCGAGTAAAGCAACGAGATCAAGCTTGTGCTCTGTCATCTACTCCACCCACTTGTTATGAAATCACTGTACATAGGACTTGGTTGATAAGTTTTTGGATCGATGTCCTTCGGAATTTTCCATCCGTTGGCTGCGATTCGATCAATTAGTCGTCTAGCTGATTCAAACGACCACATTCCAACATGTTGGAATCCATATCTCTCCAATAATCGAATCTGCTTTGGTGTGGTCAGCCCTTCCAATCTTCGCTTTTCCAAACGTTCTAATAGTTTTGCAGCTTTACCAGCATTATCGATCTCGTCAGGAAAGATACCGAGTTTTTCGAGCGTCTTAAGTTGCTTTTCTGATGGTGGGGCCATCTCCCAACCAAAAGCGGGTACGTAGTTGGCCAAATCCTCGGCCTGGATACTCATTTCAAACTGCAACGGATCGACTAGGGCTCGTTTTCGTTTGCGCATTTCTGCGAGCTGTTTAGCTAATGCCTCTTCCCTCGCAGCCACAACATCTTCAGTCGCTTGTTTTTCCACTAGTTCGAGATCCAGAGGCATACCAGCTTCCTCAATACGCTTTGTCATCGCCTTAGCGATCTCTTCATTTCCAGCGATCAAATGAGCCGGATGGCATAGTTCGTGACGTTCTGTATGCCATAAGAAGTCGAGCAATAGTAATTCCGTTTTGCCTGGATAAAGTCGGGTACCGCGCCCGACCATCTGACTATATAAGCTGCGAACCTTAGTCGGCCGCAGTACGACGACACAATCCACGCTTGGACAATCCCAACCTTCTGTTAGGAGCATTGAGTTGCACAATACGTTGTATTTGCCAGCATCGAAATCAGCAAGGATTTCTGCCCTGTTCTGAGATTCCCCGTTGACCTCAGCTGTTCGGAACCCAACTTGATTCAAGATTCGTGCAAACTTCTGGCTCGTCTTAACCAGTGGTAGAAAAACAACGATTTTCCGATCCTTGGCCACTTTCCACATTTCATCTGCGATCTGATTCAAATACGGATCCAGAGCAGTCCCGAGATCTCCTGCAGCAAAATCTCCATTTTGCTGCCGAACTGCGGACAAATCTAACTTTAAGGGTATCGTCAATGCCTTAATCGGGCTAAGATACCCTTCTTTAATTGCTCGAGGTAGCGTGTACTCATAAGCAAGCGACTCAAAATAAGCACCTAGGTTCCGCATATCGCCACGATCGGGCGTGGCAGTTACGCCTAAAACGTTTGCTCTGTCAAAATACTGCAATACGCGCTGATAGCTGTCTGCGAGGCAGTGATGAGCCTCGTCAACGATGATGAAGTCAAAATAATCTGGGGAGAATTGCTGGAGTCGTTTTTCCCGCATCATGGTCTGGACACTACCGACCACAACTCGGTACCAAGTCCCGATCGATGTCTGTTCCGCTTTCTCGACGGCGCATTTCAGGCCAGTAGCCTTTTCCAATTTGTCAGCTGCTTGCTCAAGAAGTTCGCCGCGATGGGCGAGGACGAGCCCGCGCTCGCCCAGTCTCACGCGATCCTCGATGACTTTGCTAAACACGATCGTTTTACCGCAGCCAGTTGGCAACACCAGAAGTGTACGCCGGACACCTTTAGCCCATTCTGCTTGAATTGATTCTCGGGCCTCTTGCTGGTAAGGTCTAAGCTCCATGACAACCTCCTAAAACTGTCCTTGCTGCCAACCGCCTTGGCTGGTAGGGAACGGTTGCTGAAAGTTTTGTTGCGGTGTTTGTTGGTAATTTTGTTGTGGTGGTTGATGATAATTTGCATGTTTCAAATATTCTTCATATGGGTAAAATTTCTTAATTTGATTATTAACAAGCTCACGACCGTCTTTTGTGTACTTGTAATGCTCAATTTGGCAACGGCCCTTTGCACCGACTACTGCGTTCCAGTTCATGCGCAAAGGTTCTCCCTTTTTCTTTTGGCCAATCGCCGTGAAAAAGGCAGATAGAAGCCCTTCCGTTTTGGTGTGCAGGAATAGGTTATGAAATACCGTCACATCCCCATGTTCAGGCGAATGGATGGTGATTTCCAATTTAGCCTGGTTGCAGGGTGGCAAGTTAGCGCTGCCGTTGAATCTGGCGCGTTCGAATTTTGTTATCGTAAAGTTGTAATCTCCTGGCGGGAGCAATATATACTCACCGCCATCCTTCTCAATAGTGTCGTCCCAACTTAATTCACGATCTACTTGTGTCATATTCAACGCCTCCCAAATTTATTTGAATGGTATTGTTTTTCTAAATTCTTCTATCATACGGAATACTTGTGTCCATGCAGCGACAAGAACACCTTCTATAAAGCCAGGATCATAATTGTTTATGGGCGTGTCTGCCGGGTAATACCCCCGTTGAGCAACAACATGCTGAATCTCGTATTCCTGAACTTGATACTGGACCATCAGATCGCGCAGAGACTTCGGGATATTTGGATCCAATTCGAGAGGTTGTTCTTGTATCGGGAACTCTTCTCCTCCAGTCATTGATCCCCAAGCTTGTCGAGCAGCGTCTTCCACTCCTGATACCGGATCTGCTGTCGTCGAAATCGTCTGAGCTGATACCGCTTGATCTGGAGCAGGTTGCGTCTGTATTGTAGCTGCAGGTGTTTGAGCCTGCTTTGTCGTTCCATCGAAAATATGAGCGATATAGGAGTAGTCCAACGGAAACTCATCAGGCAGCCCGTGACGGTTCTTTGCATCCCACGCTGGATGATGTGTCGAATAGACAACACGCGCCCCGCCTTGACCTTTATGCTTGCGACCTTTATCATCAACTGCTACACTAAAAGTCTTGTAATTGATGAATAAGACTATATCTGCCCACTCTTTTACTAATGCAGCGGTTCTTGAACCTGTTTTTGCTCCTAGTTTGAGTTGGTAACGATCATAGGCGCCCATTTCGTCAGGTTGCTCGAATTTCACAATCTGTGCATGAGCGGTTAGCACAACATGGATACCCGCCTCAATAACATCGCTGAGAAGGTTGAGAAAACGGCCGAATTCCTCCGCTGCGTAGATGTACCCTTTCCCGTATCCGAAATCCTCAATACCCTTTTTGTTATGTTGAGCACAGATGGACTCGTTACATAGCATTTCTGCCCAGTCGATGGTATCGATGGCGAGCGTACCGAAACGTGACGGCCCCTGCTGCTTAACCCATTGAATCTGCTGCTTGAGCATTTCCCAACTCGTCGGCTTCGGCAGACGTTGCACGTTCAGTTCTGTTGTTGAACCCTCCGTGTCGATAAACACCGGATTAGGGAATTGAGAGGCCAGAGTGGATTTTCCAATCCCCTCCGGACCATACAATACAACCTTTTTGGCCCTCTGTATTTTGCCGCTTATGACTTCAAACATTAAAACTCACCTACTTTCCATGTTGGCCCCGGATTGATTTCTCCTTCCGGTTTTGGTTGTTGCAATGTGATTCCTTCCTGACCTACGATATATCCATCCTCTATAATGATTGAGCACTCGTCACCCGTGCTGACACGAGTAGCGATTGCTTGCAAGCCTTCTTGTTCTAACCATTGGCCGAATTCTCGTAACGTATCGAGATCCATTTGTTCGAGCTTGTCCAGCAACACAAAGCCACACTGCGGCTTGAGACGACGTACGATAGCCGTAGCTACTCTCAGTTGCTCGGATCCGCTCATGTTGTCCCACTTCTGACCGTTGAAAACGAGCTCACCATCCTCTACGGATAGCCCTGGCAACGGCAGATTAGTATTGGCTAATAGATCAATTTTTTGTTTACGTACAGCTTCAATCTCTGTTGTTAGCGCATTGTATTGTTGCCTGTACATGCGAGCATCTTCTTCGGCTTTATCTTTATCGAGATTAGCCCGCACCTTGCGATTGATTTCGTCAATTTGTTGGATGTTAGCCTCGAGCTCCGCGGTCGATTCGTCAACTAAATCCATCGCGTCTTTCTGGGCGATAGCAAGATCGTTTTGCAGTTGCGTGTATTTTTCCTGTGCGGCGTTCAACATGGCCATAAGACGCGCCACTTCACGACCTTGCGCTTCAAACTCCTGTTGAATTTGCTGGACACGCATACGCTTACGTTGATTCTCTCCGTTACGGGCTAATATTTCCTGCTGTTGACGAATGAGATCCGATGCCGAGATAGGTTCTTTCGGAGCATCTGGATAATACGGCTGCTCCTTTGCAAACTTCTCTTTCTGATCAGCGATCTGTCCGATGGCATGGCGCCGGTTGTAAAGTTCTTGCTCCTTTTGTTCAAGCTCATATAGCTGGTCACCAACACCGATAATGCGCAATAGGATGTTAGCTTTCTCTTTGTTACTTGCGTTCATAAATTTCGGTAGATCAAGCGCTAGCTCTTCTATGAAACTATCTAGTAGCTGTTGGCCGCCCTTTTGGCCGTTTGGATCAATGACTTTAAGATCACTGTTTTTGCCCTTGCGTTCCACGATTAGACCATTGGATAATACGATATGCAGATATGGCGGTACGACTGAACCTTCACGCTCTGGTTGAGATGGTCGGAATTTGTTACCCCCTAACGCCCAGGCAATAGCATCTAATACACTTGTTTTCCCTTGGTTATTCCTACCGCCTACGATGGTAAGTCCAGTTGGTGTCGGCTCTATCTTAACCGCTTTTACACGTTTTACATTTTCGATTTCGAGTTTGTTAATTTTGATCACTATACGCTCCTCCTTTTGGAATTCTCCTTGATTTTAGATGGAGCGCCATGGTATAATAAACATGATATATATTTGTATGGCGCTCCATTTGAAACAGTCCTGTTGCAGCAGGGCTGTTTTCTTTTATCCTGATTACGCAATGATGACGATGTTACCTGATGCGATTTCTTCCGAAAGTTTCTGTTCTAGGTAAGTCTTAATACGCTTCATCGCTTCGAGCTTCCATGCACCACCGTCAGCTTCAAACAATGCACAATCTGGTCCACTTCTCATTCGGAAGATAAACTCTGACTCTGGCTGCTCAATTTCAACGAAAGTCCTATAAGGTCTGAGTTTCACAGGATTTGGGACTTTGACTGTTGCTACAGTAGCCACGCCGGTCTTTGCTACCACCGCCTGCGACACCCCATCGTCACCGATCGTGCTGACATTCTCCTCTTTGATGTTGCCAACCACCTGTAGCATGATTGCTCTGTCCTCATTCGGGACAAAGCATGATTGGAGTTTGATGTTGAATGATTCAGAATCATAGAATCGATCGAATGTGAATTGTGGTAATAAAGCTTCGGCTATGATAAGTTGATTTCGATTATAATCGCGATTGAAACTACTAAAAGCGACGACTTCCGTAGGACTCACAACATGTACCATTAGCTTTCCTTGTCCATCAAACTTCGACTGCAAGTACTCTACTAATCCGGATAGACTGTGAACATTGATTGCTGAAGGAGTAGCCTCTTTTACTTTATAAAGTTGCTGATTGGAGAAGATTTCTCCGTTAAACTCTAAGATTTTTTGATTACCTAGAGATAGCAAATATTCCAAAGCTTCTTTAATCATCCAATTCACCTCTTACCTTTGATTTACTTTTTGCAAGTCAATGATGTTTCCGCGATCATCTGCGAGCTCACCGTCATCAGTAATGTACATTTGCCCCTTGATACCGCTTTTGAGTTCCTCACCAACTATGCGACCTTTTGAATCAAAGCCCATGACAATCTTCGTTTCGATGTCTTTGGCTGGAACTAGAGTAGATTTGGCTACGATGCTTACATCTGCTACGTCGCGGTTCTCGTTGCTTTTCAGTGTGATCGTGAGAGTTAATTTGCGAGGCTTCTTCGGATCCGTATTTGGATCTGCAATGTTTTCAAGAACTTTTTGTAGTTCTTGATCCATACGCTCCTTTACAGCTCCGTTTGCAAATGTGCTGATATCCATACCCATGCTCTCACCTCCCTTCAAGATTTGATTTTTTGGGGAGCACTGTGTATACTGAAAGTGATATAGAGTAAGTACTCCTAGTGAAAATGATCCGTGTGCGAGACGGGTCATTTTTCCGTTTTGTAGACGATCATCACGGCTTGATACTGATGTTCCAATACCCCATCACTTTGAACGTAAGTTTGAAACTTTACGTCGAGTACGTCTTCTGCAGGAATTGAAGCAAGAAACTGGTTAACATTCTGTAAAGCTTCTATGGTATCGATATCCCACGGTTGAATACGTACAACTTTCAAATAATCCCCTCCTCTCAATCTAACGTGATGACGATATATGGCTCGTCTGAAACTACTATTTCTGTATCAACTACGCTGGAATATTCACCTTTCAAATTGACGCTATCGACATTTCGTAGAGCTAATAGAAAATCTGTTGCATTGTCTACAATGCTAACTTGCTGTACATCATCGCTGTCTAGCAAAACTCAGTGCACTTTCATCGATCATCACCTCCTTTCATGGTTTGTACATCTTCAAATACTGCATAGGACTCGATTGCGTCAGCAATCGTGAAGATTTCTCTCAAAAGGTTTCCTTTTAAATCCCCGTCACAAGCTAATTCGATCCATCCGCGCGTATCACGCATTGTCTTTCACCTCCTCATCCTTCCAGCAAGATAACCAGATGCGGCTCTGTATCCACGACCAACTCAGTATCGATCACCTTGTACTCTCCGCCTTCAAAGGCAACCACATTTACTAGTTTTAAAGCTTGTAAGAAATCAGTTGCGCATGATACTTGGCTTTCAAATTCTATTTCTGGCTCCCCTTGCACAAACCAACGTACTTTCATCCTCGCTCACCTCCTTTCAGGGTCTGTCATAGTCCGCACATACCTTCGCACTCTTCTGCAAACGTGCTTTCTCCGTTGTCGGTAAATTCGACTTCTTCGATCGGTCGAAGTGTGCGGTGAAGATAAAGCTCTACGTCTTTTTGCGTATTTTTAAGTCCGTTGCGTATCGCACGGTCAACTTTGATGATGTGGTGGCGATACTTATGATTAGCCATGAGCCGCGCCCATTCACTGTCTGAATGGTATGGACAGATCAAGCAGCTTGATCTAGGTGGTTGCCTTAATCCCTGATCAGCAATCCAGCGCAGGCAGTCCATCCTTGACATTTCCGCGTCGATTAGCGGGTGACATCGAGTGATCCATGGTGTGCGCGATGGCTTGACTCGCTCAATTTCGTCCGTACTGATGCCGATCCACATATAAACGTGAACATCTTTTGGTATACGCTGTCTTGGTTTGAGCCCGAGCCATGAGCGACGTATAGCTCTCTCTACCATTTCGATCTTGTATTCTTTGGTACAGATCCGCGTGAGCTGACCGCGCTTCGCCCCTGGGCGCTTCGTAAAAAATGGCGGATTGGCATACCTCGTTTTGTTACCGCTTAGATGAGCAAATAAATCTTCGATGATATTGCGTTCCCGGTGGACTATGATTGGGATAGTCCGCACCTGCTCTTTCAGATACTCTAGGTACTCGTAGACCTCGTCAGGCTCATCCCCCGTGTCGGCAAAGATGGCAACATCGGGTTTGACGGGCAGAATCCCACGATCAGACATCAAAAGCATTGTAGAAGATTGCACTCCAGCACCTAAGCTAAGTACATTAATCTCCATTATCAACTACCTCCCCTCAAAGCCTGTCCAGCTCATATCCTCCCTTCTTCACTCTCAAACAGTTCTAAGATCCCATCCCGCTCTTCTCTCAGTTGTACAATCCGCGATTCAATGATTTCAGCGTCTACACCGGGATTGTATGTTATCAGTTCCTTTGTCAGTTCTGCATGCTCCCTAGCGATCTCTACGAGTCGATCACCATATTCGCTGTTGACAGCTTTCCATATGGCGGTTTTCGAAAACTTATTCAACTTTGGTCACCTCCTTTCCAGAATACGAACCTTTAACTCCCGCCTACCAAACTCCAGCGCATCTGCTAAATCAGCCATATACACATCGAGCTTTCCTTCCGTGATCGCGCCATCTCTGTCCTCGCATACAAAGACTTGGTCGAAGAAAGGGATATAGATCTCAGTACCGAAAGGCATTGACTGCGGGCACGCAATCGTGTGATTCTCTTTGGCCTTGGCACCGCTAGCCGTGATGCCGTACTCTGGATGGTCTGGACCTTTGTTTGTTTCTTGTTCGCGTAGAGTGTAAGCAGTAACTTCGTAGAGCTCGTATTGTGGTGTGTCTATTTGTATCGTTGCTATTTGTAATGAGTGATGTTTGTTCTGTGGCTCTGCAGATACCAAATCAACATTTAGTAGAATGGATACTATTAATGGAATTAGCAGCTTAAACACTGTTCACTATCCTTTCTTGCTTTTTAACAGTTAAGATTGTGGTTATTCGCCCATCTATTACTTTGACTTGTCGAACATATTCGTTAGTTAGGGACTTATCTTTTTTAGCCCCCCATGCTCTTGCTGAATTCAATAACTCGGACAAACCATCGGGCACTTTCGCCTTAATCCCATCTAACTCTATCCCTGTAACTACGATTTGAAATTTTGTCACATTCTTCCCTCCTACGCTGACTTTGTATTATTCCGAAAAAACTCGGATTCTTTGCCAAAAAAAATATTTTCCAATGGTACACCGTACACCTCTTCAATTTTACAAAAGAACAAACGAGGTACATTAGAAGAGTCCTTTTCGTAATTATGAAGAGTATCTTTATTGATACCAAACAGCTTTGCAGCTTCAATTAAAGTTAATCCTCGATTTACACGGGCTGCCCTCAACGTTATTTTTAACATTCGACGCACCTCCTTCCGTGTATATGGTAATTATGATGTTATCCGAATTAATTCGGATTGTCAACCGATTTTTACCGGATTATTGATAAAATTTTTTGATAAAATTTCGGTATTTTTCGGATTTTATATGTACTTTTATTATTATTTTGTTTATAATGGTATGTGAAAGGAGCGATTTAGTTTGATTGATAGAGATTTGCCTTTAAAAAGAATTATTGCGGAAAATATTAGAAGGTTGATGAATTCACGTGGATGGACGCAGATTAAATTGAGTGAGGTCTCAGGTATATCTAAAAGTACTCTGTCTGATTACCTTAACTGTAAAACTCTTATTAATCCAGGTAATGTTGAAAAATTATCAAACGCATTCAATGTTCCAAAATCTGAGATCGATCCCAGTTTTAAAACAAACAATTTTATAACGGAATCTTATGAACCTTATATAGTTACAGAGTTTGTAAAGGTTCCTATTGTTGGATCTATAAGCTGTGGTAACGGGGTAATCGCATATGAGGATATTGAAGGCTATGAAGATACTCCTAAGTCTTGGCTTAATGGAGGAGAATATTTTTATCTACGCGCTAAAGGTGACAGTATGATTAATGCTAGGATTAACGACGGTGATTTATTACTCATACGTAAACAAGATGACGTAGATAATGGCCAAATTGCAGCAGTATTAATTGACGGTGAAGCTATATTGAAAAGAGTATATAAAACTAATGGTACAACAATTCTTTATAGTGAAAATTCCAAATACCCGCCAATTTCAATAGATGATAATTCGGACGTGCGCATTATCGGACGCCTAAAAAAGGTGGTTATAAACTTTTAGGAGGTTTTTGTTATGCGCGTAGCATTGTATATTAGGGTATCAACTCAGGAGCAAGTTGAAAACTATAGTATCGAAGCACAAAGGGAGAGATTAGAAGCCTATTGTAAGTCTAAAGGTTGGACAATACATGATGTGTATATAGATGGTGGATATAGCGGAGCGACTTTAGATCGTCCAGATTTACAAAGAATGCTTAATGATCTCGATAAGATTGATATCGTAATGGTTTATCGGTTAGATCGACTATCGAGATCACAGCGAGATACTCTTACGCTAATTGAGGAGTACTTTCTGAAGAATAATGTTGATTTCGTCTCGATTACTGAAACATTAGACACTTCCACTCCTTTCGGCAAGGCGATGATAGGTATATTATCAGTATTTGCTCAATTAGAAAGAGAAACTATTGCAGAACGTATGAGAATGGGACATATTAAGCGAGCGCAAGAAGGATATAGAGTCATGGGAGGAGATTATGATCCTGCTGGGTATAAACGTGAAAATGGTGAATTGGTTGTAATCGAAGAGGAAGCTGAACATATTAGGCTAGCCTATGACCTATACGAACAATATAATTCAATCACCAAAGTACAAAAACGATTAAAGGAATTAGGATATAAGGTCTGGCGGTTCAGAAGATACAGAGATATTTTAAGCAACAAATTGTATTGTGGTTATGTATCGTTTGCAGGCAACTATTATAAAGGTTTACATCCAGCAATTATTTCAGAAGAGCAGTATGATCGCGTTCAAATGCTTCTTTCTAGGCATAAAGGAAAAAACGCAAATAAGGCTAAAGAGAGCTTATTTTCTGGTTTAATTGTATGTGGTAAATGTGGAGAACCTTATGTCTCATATCATTCTAACGACAAACCTAAAAAATATAAATATTACATATGTAGAGCTAAACGGTTTCCTTCGGAATATGAAAAAAAATGTGAAAATGATAATTGGAATCAAGAAAAATTAGAGAAATTAATAACAAACGAATTGCATACCTTGGCATTCGAAAAACAAATAAAAACTAGAGAAACTAATATTCTGGATTATGATAAACAGATAAAAAAGGTTGATAGCAAAATTGAGCGCTTAATCAACCTTTATGTAGACGGTAATATAGATAAAAAATTATTAGACAAACAGATTGATAAATTAAACCAAGAAAAACAAGCAATAATTGAACAAAAGAAATTACAGGAGAATGACTTAGCCTTTAATGTTACATTAGAACAGCTGCAGAATTATACTCTAGACCTATCAAATGTTCAATTTTCTGATAAACAAGCAATAATACAAAAACTAATACGAAGGATCACTATTGACGGAAAAAACGTTCAAATCGAGTGGTCATTTTAATTAATAATTTTTTTACGTATTCATGATTGGCTTCTGTCACTGCCCAGATCAACAGATTTGGCTTATGAAGCCATGGCTTTGCCACGAATTGCACGGCATAATCAGATGCTTCCTGCTGTACAGGGCTAAAGCTCGCCACTCCACTTCAGCGGCGCTACCAGTTCATATTCCTGGCTTGCAGGCTCACAGATATGATTGCTATGCGGCTTGGGCCTTGAGATCACCAGCGAGCATCCTTTGCTCGTCCCCATCACATAACAGGTATCGCAGACAGGTTCCTCTTGATCGCAGGAGGAGCAATAATGAAGATAGATGCCATAATCTTCACTCCCGCATCGCTCACACCGCAGGTGAATTTTTCCGTTCGTCTGTTCAATCGTAATGCCTGCGGTCAATTCGATCTCTTCCTCAAGATAGAGATATTGCAAAAGATGCGGGAGATATTGGCGCATCGGAGTATTCCCGTATTCTGTCCCGCGCAATGAGATCCCGACCATTTTCATTCGTTTTTCCACATGTTCAAACAACCATCGTCTTCCTTCAATATAAGGAAGAATTTTATAGGCATCCTCTTCGATCCAATGCCGCTCCCAGACCGTTTCCGCTGTTGCAGATCGGCTTTTTTGCAGCCATGACTGCACTTTTTCTCGCCATTCCGGCTCAAGTTGATCAATAGCTTCATTTACCCACTTTGCCGCAAGGGATTGAACATCCGCTTCTTTCCATGTATCGATGATGAAGGATTGGAGTTGCGCTTCCAGCCGCTTTTTTAGCCAATTGGCGAGATAGATCGGGAGATACGGAGTGACAGCCACGGGGATGATCTCTCTTTCCGCAAACCACCATCGATCTACTGAGTGGGCAAGGCTGATATCTGCTTTGCATCTCTTGGATCTATTGTCTATACATAAAATGACAACAGCCTTCATCATAATCCCCCTTACTCTGCGATTTACATAAATATTCTCTACGCAGAGTAAAAATCCTGTTTATTTTTGTAAGAAAAATGAAATTTTTTCCACAAAAATATTCTACATCACCTCGATCTTAACCGTACTTCCCCGCCCCGTCGGCTCTGCAGGGCTGACGATCAATCTTCGCGGGATTCGCTCTTTTAGCTCCGGAACATGGCTGATGACGCCGATCGACATATGCTCCCCTTGCAGTCGTTCCAAAGCATCGATCACAATTTCCAACAAATCTTGATCTAACGTGCCAAAGCCCTCGTCAAGAAAGAAAAATTGCAACGGATATTGGCCGCGCAGTTGAATCTGCGCAGAGAGGGAGAGCGCAAGCGCCAGGGAGGTAAGGAAGGTCTCGCCTCCTGAAAGTGTCGTTACGGGACGCTTTACGCCGCCGTTGGCATCATCGCGCATAATAAATCCGCCTTCTGAATCAACCTCGATCGCATATCGGCCCCGCGTAAGCCTGCCGAGACGCCGGGAAGCGTCAAGAGTAATCTGGTGCAATTGCTCTTCTGCGAGAAAATCGACAAATGCATTTCCCCTGAATACGGTCTGCAATTGGAGCAACCGGTCGAGCATTCTCTGTGCCACCAGGCGCCGCTTCTCCAACTCCTCCCACCGCAGCGATTTCTCTTTGATCTCCTGATAGTCCCGTTCTGCACGCGCTTTTGCCTGTAAGGCCGCTTCATCTTCTTGTTTGGCCAGCATCATCTCCTGTTCCAAACGGTTCCATTCTTCCGGAGTGAGAAAAGCGCCATCCAGAAGCTTGGCCAGATTAAGCCGCTTGGCCTCCATTACTTTAAGAGTATCCCGGTAACCTTCAATCTTCATTTTCCATTCCGCCTGTGTTGATCTGGGAGTGATCGATGCTTCAACCTCCGTCTTGTTCCGGAAGATGGTGGATTGCAAGGCCCCTTCCCATTTTTGCACGGCAGAAATGAAGCGCTGCTGCGCCAGATTGGCCGATTGGAAGGCAGTCCAATATTGATTCTCCGCCTGACGAAGATCGGCTTCACTTTGCTCGTAGGCTCTCCGGTTCTGCTCTTCCGTCTCTTTTAACTGCTCCAATTGAGCCGTTACTTGCTTCAGCAAGGATTGCGGTTCTTCCCCCGAGGTTAAGAGATAGATGCGATTTTTCTGCTCTGCGAGACTCTTCGTTTGAGCGGAGAGTTCAGCTTCCAACTGCAGCGAGTGCCGTTCCAGCTCCCGGATCGCCTGTTCCAAAGATTTAAGTTTGCCTTCCAACTCTTCGATAAATGGGATGCTCTTCGCGAGACGTTCTTCCAGTTCCTCCATCTCCCGGTCGCGTTGCTGGATCTCGGACTGAAGCCGCTCAATCTCCTCGAACGGATACTCGGGAAACGCTCTCTGCCACTCCGCCAATTGTTGCCTGCATTCCTCGCGCTTGCCTTCCTCTTTTCTTTTCAGCTCTGCAATCTGCTGCTCTCCGCTCGCAACCAGAACCTGGAATTCCGACCTCTTTTGACTGATTTGCGCAAGTCCGGCGATGATCTGCTTGTTCTCTTCCGCTAAAAGCGCTGCTTTCCGCGCGATATCAGCCAGTTGATCACGGAAAGCAACCCCCCCGCCTGCCGGAACATCTCCGCCCGGATACGGGAAAAGCTCGGCGAAGAACGGCTCTACTCCGGTCGCCAGTTCTTTCTCCTTCAGATATTCCTCTTCCATCGATTCATATAACCGCTTGGAGAGCTGCTCCAACGTGAATTTGAGCTGCGCGATCTCTTGTTGCAGATCTTTGCTCTCGTCCAACCAGGCTTCCAATTGGACCAGTTCATTCTCAAGCTGATGGAGGTCTTCGTCCTGTTCCACCTTGGCAGGATGAGGATGATGCGTAGATCCGCATACCGGGCATCTCTCCCCCTCCTTTAAACGCAGAACCAGTTGTTCTGTGAGCCGACGTTCTTTGCTGGCGGCCAGTTCTTCCTTTTTCTTTTGGTATTGCGCAGCGTTGATGGTGCTTGTTTGCTGCAACTGGCTCCCGATATCTGTGAGGAGATGAAAGTTTTGCCAAATTTTATTAATCTGCCAAAACGATTTTTCATGCCACTCTCGTTCCGCGGTCTGGTAAAATTGCAGATTTTGTTGAGTATGACGGAGACTCTCTTCTTTCTCCTTTATCTCTGTTTTGATGTGATTCCATTCCTTCTGCAGATAAGAGAGGCGCTGTTTCGCCTGAAGGGCATCCGCAATGCGCAGCCGTTCCTCTCCCTTCACCCTTTTCTTTTCCATCTCGCTTTTTATTTCAACCTGCCGAGCCAATGCCTTTTCCAATACCGATTGCGCCTTAAGCTTTTCAGACTCCTTGCTCTTAAGTTCCTCTCTTGTCCGCGCCAAGCGATCGCTGAGGTCGGTAAGAGCCTTCTCCATTTCAACAAGCTGCGTGTGCAGTTGCAGCGCCTCTTTATATGACTCCATCCAGACCGCCAGTTGGGGTTCCAGCAGGCTGCGCCGTTCTCTTGCTTCATCGAGCGCCTTGCGGTGAACCTCGTAGTCAGCCCTGGTTTTCTGCAGAAGCGATTCCGCCAGGCCCACCTGCTGCTGCCAATGCTCTTTCTCCTGTTCCGAGAAGTGAAGTTCCTCAAGATATGGGCGTAAGGATTCTGCCTGTTCCGCCTTTTGCAGCAGCAGTTCCAATTGACGGATGCTCTCTTCCTGCTTCAGCAGTTCTTCATATTCAGCATCAAGCCTCTCTTTCTCCTGTTGCCACTGCCAGACCTGCCGTTTGCTCTCCATCTCCCGCTCTTTTGCAAGCAACATTTTGCGCTTCTCATCCGCATCCTGAACTGCCTGATCCAAGCGGTTCTTTGCCGTCTGCAGCGCTGCTGGCGAACAATCGCCAAGTCCCTGCTGTTCTGCCTTTATCTCTTTCACCATGCTCTCGGCCTCTTCTTTCCTTGCCTTTAGTTTCTCAGCAAGGCGATTGCCATACTTTTCAAGGCCGAAAAGACGCTCCAGCATCTGTCGCCGCGCTTTTCCCTCAAGAGTGAGAAACTCGGCAAACTTGCCCTGCGGCAAAACAACTGCGCGGGTAAAGTCCTCCGCGGTCAGGCCGAGAATCTCTTCGATCCGGTTCGTTACTTCGGTCGGTTTATCGGCAAGTACCTGTAGATCTTCCTGGGTGATCTCCACCAGGCGGCTCGAAGCGGGACGGAGGCGCAGATCATCGGATCGCTTATAGCTGCGCTCCACAAGATAGCGTTTCTCTCCCGAGGCTCCGCTTAACAGAAATTCGAAGGAGACAGATAAGGAATGCTCGCCATGATTCATAATGCCAATCGTGTTGCGCTCGGCACGCTCCACTTTGCCAAAAAGGGCAAGCGTGATCGCATCGAGGATGGAAGATTTGCCGCTCCCTGTGGGGCCAAAGATGCCAAATACCCCGCCTTGACAAAGCTCGCGGAAATCAATCTCCTGCCGCTCGCGAAAGCTGTGCAATCCGGCGATTTTAAGAGTTAAGGGGCGCATCTATCCTCTTCCTCCTCTTCAATCAGTTGCAAGAACAGTTGAACCGTCTCGGGGTCCGGCTCTGCACCGTTGGTTTGACGCTTAAAAAAACGGGTGAACAGTTCCTCGATGCTGTATTGGCTTATGCGGATCTGCTCGCGCTCTTTCGCCAGCTCCGGGTAGACCGGACGGACATGCAGGATACCCGCATGCGCCTTGCGGATTTTATGCGTTAAATCGGCTGGCAAAGCTTCGTTTACATGAACCTCTACATTGATCCAGGCGTTCCGGTCACGCCCTTCCTCCAACCATGCCATAAGCTGTTCGATTCCTTCCTTTGCTTCCCAGGTAACCAACGGTCTGCCGCTCCGTATATAGAGCTCCTCAATCTTCGGGGGTTGGTTTGGCTTCACCTCGAGCAGGGTAACCGACTTGGCTTGTCCAGCTTCAGAGAAGCTGTATGCTATGGGAGAGCCGGAGTAACGCGCCGGAGTTGGCGATCCCTTCACATTTTGCGGGCGATGCAGATGCCCCAATGCCACATATTGCACATAGTCGGGAAGGGAAGCCGGGGAAACCGTATAGGCGCCCCCCACTTGAATCTCGCGCTCAGAGTCACTCTCTATCCCTCCTTGGACAAAGAGATGGCTCATGGCTAAATTGACCGTATGCGGTGAAAAGAAGCGGCGCTTATCTGCAAACATCTGCGCAATGCGCTGGTCATAGGCAAGACGTATGGCCTCTTCGGCAATCTCTTCGCTCAGAACCTTGCGGAGGCGCGATTCGGACGGATAGGGCAATGCATAGATGCGGACCTCTTCTTCACAGTCGGGAAAGCGGATGTGAATCACCTCTGCGGCAGGCAACCCCAACAGATAGATCCCCTGATTTTCCGCCAGGGGGGTTGCTGCCGCTACCCGGTCCGGATGGTCATGATTGCCTGCAATACAGATCATCTTCCGCCGGCCATGATCGGTTAACCGGGCCAGGCTCTCGTAGAAAAGCTCCTCCGCCTCGGCGGGAGGATTGTAGGTATCAAAAAGATCGCCGGCCATCAAGATCAGATCAATCCGTTCTTCTTCGACCATCTCCACCAGTTCATCAATAAAAGCAGCCTGTTCAGGCAAGCGGCTGCGCCCTTCCAGCGTCCTGCCCAAGTGCCAATCCGCGGTATGAATGATACGCATCATATCCCCCTTTACATTACAATGATTCGCTCGCCATCAAAGAAATAGAGCAGCTTCTGCTTTAATTTGATCCGCCAGATCTCTTCGACTGCGCGCGCATATAATTCTACCTGTATGCGATAACGCTCAGCCAATTCCTGATCGGTTTTGCCCCTGGTATAGTCGGTCTTATAATCAAGCAGCGTCCAGCCGTCCTCTTCCTCAATCAGACAATCGATAATCCCTTGGATCAGCACAGCTTCCTCTTCCTGATCCCAATCTTTATCAATCTCCGTGACAGGCATTGCATAGCTAAACGGGACCTCCCTCAAAATATTTCTGGCCTCTCTCATTCGCACTCCCAACGGACCGTGAAGGAAGCGTTCGATTTGAGCGCGATCAATCGCCTCTGCCTGTTCCGGGGTAAGAAGCTCTCTCTCCACCATGCCGGCGATCTCTTGTTCAAGATCGATCTGATCAGGGGGCCGTTTCCACTCGATCTGTTGCATCACCATATGCATGGCTGTTCCTTTCTCCGCGGGAGAAAGCCCCTTTTTCTCCATAAAGACGGGGCGATCTATGATCTGCCGCCGGGAAAATGCCTCACTTTCATTCTCCGAAAATATCTGCAATCTGCGCTTGATTTCCGATACCGATTGCTTCGCCATCTGTTTGACCGCCAGTTGATACGGGTAGGACCAACTTAACCTTCGCTCGATCTCCGGATTTTCCCGAGCGGCGGTTGGAATGGGTTGCCATGCGGAGATGGCATCCCAGATCTCTTGATTTCGTTCTGCCGTTTCATCCCTCATTTGTAACAGCTCGGTCGAACTGTAGATCGATACATTCCATTTGGAAGGGTCGTTTAATAATCCCTCCCTGACTCTCTTGGCATCTAATCCCTCCCGTAAAGGTGCGGTATCCGCATGACGGATGACGGAGTGTCCAATCCAATCCAAGTAGGTATTGCTCTTGACCAGCAGATAGGAGGGAAGCTGCCATGCGGAACAGCGCAGCACTTCTGTCCACTTCCTCAGCTCTTTGCTCAGATTCTTTACCGTACCGATCAAGAGACATCGCTCTTGCGCACGGGTTAAAGCTACATAGAGAAGGCGCATCTCTTCTGCCAGAAGCTCCATCCATAAACGGCGCTTAATCGCAAGTTGAGGTAAGGTAGGATAACTGACTCTTAAGTCGGTATCGACATATTTGCTGCCAAAACCAAGTTCCTTGTGGTAGAGTAAGCTGCCGCGCAGATCCTGTTGATTAAAGGGTTTCGCCAGACCTGCAATAAATACGATGGGAAATTCCAAGCCTTTGCTCTTATGAATGGTCATCATCCGCACGACATCCTCTTGCTCTCCCAATGCGCGTGCAGTCCCCATCTCATCCCCTCTCTCCTGCATGCGCTCCACAAAACGCAGAAACCGGAACAATCCCCGAAAGGAGGTAGATTCAAATTGGCGAGCCCGATCATATAGGGCGCGCAAGTTGGCTTGACGTTGATTTCCGCCCGGCAAGCCGCCCACAAAATCATAGTATCCCGTCTCCTGATAGATGCTCCAAATGAGGGTGGAGAGCGCCCCTTCTCTTGCTGCGGTTCGCCATCTCTGCAATCGAAGATAAAAATCGCTCAATCTCTTCTTCAATTCCTGGTCTGTATGCTCGTTATCGGTTTCCAAATAAGCAAGAACCGCTTCATAATAGCTGCCCTCCGGCCGTGCTATGCGCAGTTGCGCCAACTGATCTGCGGTTAGCTGCAGGATCGGCGAACGCAGGACCGCCGCCAGCGGAATATCCTGGTACGGATTATCTACGATGCGTAAGAGGGAGAGCATCACCTCAATCTCCGTTGCAGCAAAATAGCCTCCGGACAGTTCCGCATAGGCGGGTATGCCTACAGCGCGAAACTCTTCCAGAAATATGGGGGCCCAAGCGCTAGTGGCGCGCAGCAAAATGACGATGTCGCGATAGGTTACCGGGCGCATGCTCTTAAGCTTGCGGTCATAAATTTGTTCGCGATTATGCATCATCGTTTTGATCTGCTTGGCGATGAGGCGGGCTTCAAGCTGTGCTTTGGTCAGCTCTTCAACCTCTTCATCACTGTCGACTCCGTGATCTTCATCCGGGTCCTCTCTCTCCTCCTGCTCCTCAGCATTCAGTTGCTGATCAATGAGGAGCAGCTCGATGGCAGTATCCTCAACGGGAGGGTAATCGGCTGCCCCCGGGATCAATTCAGCCGCTTCATCATAATTAATCTCCGCCACATCTTGCCGCATGATCTGCTTGAAAATAAAGTTGATGCCTGCCAGGATCTCCGCTCTGCTGCGAAAGTTCTTCGCCAAATCAATGCGCAGCCCTGCTCCTCCGCCCTCTTTCCGATAAGCTTCATATTTCTCCAAGAAGAGCTTTGGCTCCGTAAGGCGGAAGCGATAGATACTCTGCTTCACATCACCCACCATAAAAAGATTGCCCTCTTCACGGGAGATTAGCTTTAATATCGATTCCTGTACCATGTTGGTGTCCTGGTACTCGTCGACTAAGATCTCTTCATAGTGGCTGCGGTAGGCAAGCGCTGCTTCGGAGGGAATCAACTCCTTCGGCGTCGAGTTGGGATCGCACAAAATCTTCAGGCAGTAATGCTCCAGGTCTGCAAAGTCAACCAATCCCTTCTCCCGCTTCACCTGCCGATATTGCGCCGAAAAGCGACGGACCAACCGAACCAGTTCTCTCATCACCGGATAGATGCGGCCCAAATCCTCAACCATCTGCTGCGGAGGAATGGCGAGAAAATTGGACTGCAGCTTTTGAATGCGGGCTTTTGCCTCGTTGCGAATGTTCTTTACCTCTTCTTTCAACTCCTCATCATACTGGTCTCCCCTGATCGCCTTCAAACGCTCAAAGCGAACCGATGTAACCGCCTCTTCCATCTCTCTCCATTTTCCATCCGTTTTCTTGATCGCCTCTTCCACCATGGTTAACTCCGTGGAGAGCTGATCGACATAAGGCGCAGGGCCAGAGGGCTCTCCGGCCATTTCCAGCGCAGATTGCAGCATCGCCTTTACTCCCTGCAATTCCAAACCGATCTCTCGCTTAAGCTCCTTCACCCAAGGTAGCGAATCAAAGTCAACGTCGGCATCAACCTGATAAAGAGCAATCATCTCCTCTAGCCATATTTCGGGCCAGGGATGGCTTTGGGCATAATCGTACAGCTTCTCGATGATTCCCTGCAGTTGATGATCACTGCGGTCGTTGCCAAACCAGTCCACCAGCGTGAAGAAAAGCGAACCCTCCTGGCTTTCCCCGTACTCCTCTTCAAAGAGCTGATCCAGCACATCTTGCCGAAGCAGCTTTACTTCATTTTCATCGGCTACGCGGAAGGCAGGATCGATATCGAGCATATAGCTGTACCGCTTTACCACTTCCATACAGAAAGAATGAAGAGTGGAGATCGAGGCGCGGTTTAACAACATCAGTTGCTTGCGCAAATGTAAAGACCATGGTTTGTTCCGCAGCTCTTTCTCCAGCGCATCGCGGATTCTCTCCTTCATCTCGCTGGCAGCCGCCTTGGTAAAGGTGACCACCAACAAACGATCGGTATCAATCGGCTGTTGCTCGTCCGAGATTCGTCGGATGATTCGCTCTACCAGCACCGCCGTCTTGCCGGAGCCTGCCGCTGCGGCAACAAGGATATTGCAGCCGCGCGCATGGATCGCTTGCCACTGTTCATCCGTCCATCTGCTCTCCATTGGCCTTTGCGGGATTCCCCTCATTCTTCCTCACCTCCTCCAAGCCCCAATTCTGCCCAGATCTCATCCTTCTTCTTTGCCATCAATCTGCGGTACCGGTTCTCTTCAAATAAAGTATCAAATTGGCAGACCGGCTTATAGACACAAAAACTGCACGGCATCTTCTTTTTGAATTGGTAAGGCGAAATCTCCACCACACCGTCCGTAATCTCTGTTCCTATCTCTTGAATCAGCTTCCGGACATGCTGGCGCAATTGCTCCAGTTGCCTGAGGTTTACCAGAGATGATTGATGGTGAACAAAGCCGCCTTCCCGCTTCACGCGCACAGGAATGAGACTGGAATAACCATTGCTCAACTGTTCATAACTCTTCGTGTGAATATCCATCAATTCTACCGCTTCCTGGTTTTCAAGAATCAGTCCGCGCATCTTATGCTTGGAGAGTAATTTACGCTCGATCTCTTCATGGGACATGGGTCCCTCTGCAGAGAGCATCGGGTTATGCACATGAAAATACAACATCCCTGCCGGCACGGCCCGCTCTCCCAGCCAATTCTCCGCATGCGTAACCACCACATCGAGATAGGCGAGCATCTGAAGAGAGAGACCGAAAAAGACTTCGGAAAGATCCAAGCTTCTGCTTCCCGACTTGTAGTCAATCACACGCACATATAGCCCTTCCTGTCCGCGCGCCTGGTCGACGCGGTCAATCCTGCCGACCAACTCCAAGGTACAGCCGTTTCTTAAAGTAAATCGCAGCGTGGGCAGTTCTCCTTCCTGTGGAAAGAGTATCTCGGATCCGATCGTTGTAAATTGGCTGCGGAGTGCATGCTGGTGTAAAACATGGCCAGCTCTTTTGACTACATTCTTCAATTTATAGCCGATATATTGCATGCGATTGGAACTTACCAGAATCTGTCTCTTTAATTCAGGGGTTACTTGATCCACCACCTGATCGGAGAGACGTTCCACTTCAGCCTCCTCCAAATCGGCCCATGTGCGCCCCTCTGCTTGGATCAGTTCGGTCATCCGGTGTAATGCTCCGTGAAATAGCTGGCCTATATCTGGAGTATCAAGCCTGAAAACCTGCCGTTCCTGGAGCTTTAGCCCATATGAAGCAAAATGAGAGAAGGGACAAGATTGATAGAGTTCCAACCGCGAAACACTTGCTTTTAAGTGTGTACCGTACAAGGAACGGCTTGTCTCCTGGCGCAACCGGCTCTCCTGATTGCGGTAAAATAACGCGCTCAACAAATGCTTGGCCGGATCGGACCAGATGGGATGGCGAATAAACCAGTTATATAGGTCGAACCAGAGCGGATCGATCGGATACCCCTTTTGCCAACCGCGCAGCTTCACGGAGAGATGGGAGAGCGTTCGCCGTGGATGATTGACGAAGAAGAGATCTTCCCCAACTGCAGGTTCAAGGAGTATCAATCTCTCCTTCAGATGCGGAAAGATCTGTTTCAGTCGTTTAACCACCTCAGAGGGGGCGAGAGCCCTTCCTTCTTCATCCGCCAATGGGTAGGAGAGATATAGTCGCTCTCGCGGGGAGGCAAACAAGGTATAGATTAAAAATTCCTCTTCCAGAAGCCTTTGCCTGCTTCCCGGCGCCAATTCGATCCCTTCCTGTAAAAGCAGATCTCGTTCACTCTCCAGCAGTATTCCATCCTCTTTGGGTCGCGCCGGAAGGATGCCATCATTGACGCCGAGGAGAAAGATCGCTTTCAGATTGGAAGCGAGCGTGCGGTCCATCGTTCCAACCACAACCTGGTCAAGTCCGGGAGGAACAAGTGAAAATTGCATCCCTTCCAGTCCCGCTGTAAAAATTTTAATAAAGGACGGAAGCGGGAGATAATCTTCGCCCATCACTTCGACCATCTGGTCGCAAAGATCGACAACGGAGGACCAGACCTGTCCATGTTCCCTTACCTTGAGCAAATCTCCGGCTTGTTGCGCTTCTTCCATCCACTCTTCCAGCCTCTTTGGAATCTCTAATCCCTCCAGAAACTGATAGAGCGCCGTAACCATCGTGCGGATATCTTGGGCCTGCTGCAGCCTTTTTTCCAGATCCGCAAGAGGAGCAACGATCCGTTGGCGAAGCTGGGCAAACCGATCCTCCTCTTCCATCTCCCAAGGCTTGCCGTCGGTCCAACGGGAACCTGTAATGCCATATGCAAGTACGAGATTTTCCAAACGATCCAGATCGTTGCGCAGCCCTTGATCCGGCAAGAGCAAATCGGTTTTCAGACAGCGAAAGAGCGCATCGCTCGGCCAACCGTGTTCGATCACTTCCAGAGCAGAACGAATCAACTCGATGAGCGGATGGTGCAGCATCGAGCGCTTTGCATCGAGAAAAATGGGTATCCCATAATCGGGAAATACTGTTGAGATTAGATCCTGATAGGTTTCGCCATCCCGGACCATGACGGCAATATCCCGATAACGGTATCCGTGGTCCCTTACCAGATCAACAATCTCACGCGCAATCCCTTCCACTTCGGCACGCCGATTCACCGTTTGGAAGAGCTGAATCGAGTCTGTCTCTTCATGATAACTTTCGCCGGCGACTCGCCCGATCTGTTGCTCCAGATGGTGAAGAGCGGCATCTTTAAAACGCATCAATCTGTATGAAGCATTTGTTTCTCCGCCCAGAATCACAGGAGATTCCATCTCTACACCGATCTTCTCCGCCAATTCTTTTATACGGAGATAAGTATCTCCAGTAGGATAGAAGAGGTCTAACCGCTCCATCTGCTCTCGATCATAGGGACGGTCTAAGCATAAGCTGATCGTGACCCGCCTGCAGGTCCGCAACAAAGAGAGAATTACGGCATACTCTTGCGGAGTAAAGCCATGAAAGCCATCGATCCAAACCTCTGCTTCCCTCATATAGTCCGAAAAAGGAATTTTCTCCGCCAGAAGACGCAAATAATCCTCAGAATCAAGGTAATGCCCGTCCAGTTTAGCTGTAACTTCTTGAAAAACCAGTTGCAAATCATGAAGTTTATCTGAGAGCAGCCGAAACTCCGGTCCTTGTTCAGCTCTTTCCTGCATTCTTAGATATTGTTTCAACAATTGCTCGGCATTTACGTTGTAACGCTTCAATTCTATGTATAGTTCTTCCAATTGATCGGCAAAGCCGGTTTTATCGGCGCTGCGGCCAAAGAGACGAAGCTTTTCCTGGTGCTTCTCCATCGCTTGACGAAGCAGCATCTTAATGCCGTTGCTTGAAATATGAGGCCGCGCACCGCCGCCAACCTCCTGCAGCACCTTCCACGCAAGACGCCTGAAACTAAAGACCTGAGCGCGGATCATGCCCCGTGATTCAGCCGTTTTGGCAAGCGTATATTCGGATTGAAAAGAGATCTGCTCCGGCACAAGATAGATTAACGGCGGGCCAATGGGTACCTCTCGCAATTGACGTCGTATCTCTTCCAGACAAAGATGGCTTTTCCCGCTTCCTGCCCGGCCCAATAGAAAACGAAGCGACATGTTAAGCACCCCTTTCATAGACGAACAGATAGATTGCTAGTACTATTTTAACATAGAAAAATAGCGTTTCAGCGAAAAGCCGAAACACTATTTTTCACCAGAGCGATCATTAAATTCCTCTATGTTAAATATCGAAAAAACATCTCTTCAAATCCGCGTATCGATTGCTCAAAAGCTGTTGCATCGCCGATCGTCAGGAAATGGAGCCATACGCCATCGCGAAACGGCCAATAGAGTGAGGCGGCTGCTTCAGTCTTCAGATCTTTGCGAAACTCCCCCCGTTCCTTCCCTTCCTCAATAATTTCCCAGATGATTCTTTCAAACTGTTCCTTCCGTTGCTTCATCAACATCTGTAACTTCGGGCTGCTGGCCGAATAGAGCCAGAATTCAAAATGGACGCGCTGCAATACCTTTCGCGAGTCGAGAAAAGGCAGATTACGCTGAATCATGTATTTTAGCTTTTCCGTAGCGGTACTCATCTTGGCAAATTCGGACTGAATCACTTTCATCGACTCTTCCGTCAAATGATTCATCAGGGAAATGAAAATCTCTTCTTTGCTGGGAAAATAGGTGTAGATTGCCCCTTTGCTCATCTTGGAGACCCTGACGATATCATCGATCGATGTTTCGTAATATCCTTTCTCCGCAAAACATTGATGCGCAGCTTCCAGGATCGCCAATTTTCGCATCTCCTTTGCTTCATCGGAAATTTTTGGCGGCAAACAATTACACCTCCCTGCAAGTTACAATCTCTTTATCATAAATACCTGCTCATGTTTCAATGCAAATCCCGCTTCTTTCAACGTCCGGGTGACGATCTGATTCGAATTTGGCAAATTGAATGCAAAAAGACGGACAGGATGTTCGGAAGCAAAGACATGATTTAGGCCAAAATGAATGATCTCTTCCGCATCTTGGCGGCCGCTCTCCACATCAAACTGATAGAGGCCAATTCCGTTCAGTTTCCCATTCTCATCAAAAAAGCGTTTATATAAAACGGTGCCGATTGTTTTCCCGTTATCCATAATGATAAGGGATTCACCATCTCTGCGCAAGCTTGTCCATTGCGTCTGCCACGGCAAAATCGTATTGTTCAATTGTAAAGAAGCCAGATCAAACGCGATTCCCTTCTTCACTTGATATGCCTTTCCATCGTTATGCTTAAATGGATAGCATGCATCCGTCAATTCCAAGTGAGATAGGATGTCTACCACCTGATAACCCTTTTGCTCATACAAGGAGATGGCGCGTTCATTTTGTCTGAAAGCCTCCAGTGTCGCCACCTCCACTCCCTGCTCCCGATAGATCTGAAGTGAGGCATCAATTAAGGCTTTCCCTACTCCACGCCGTCGGTATTCAGGCAGAATGCTTGTCCCGCCGTTCCAGGCGATCTTCTTGCCGTGGACGAGACGAATCCCGTTTAAAACGATCCCAGCCGGATGATCGTCCACATAGGCAACAAAAGATAACCTTGGGGACAACTCCTCATACGCAAAGCGATAGATGAACATCTCCATGCTCATTTGGATCGGAACATAATAATCGGAGAAGCCTCCATTCCATACCTGTAACGCCTCAGATAAGCTACATTGATCCAATTGTTTTATCGTAATCATCTATTTCCCCCTCTTTTCTTGTTTTCTTTATCTACACAAGTGAAACCAGGCAATCGCCTGCATCTAAAGGTTCAGAATAAAAACCGAATAGTCGTTTTTATTATTCCATATCTACATGGACTGGTCAATATCTATCTACTCTAAAAACCTATTTTCCCATATATAGTTGATCACACTTACTCATGAGGGTCATTTTTCATAGGTTATACTGCCATCCTGCTATAAAGGCTGGAGATTATATTGCTTTACTTAACAAAGGAGGAGAAGAGCTTATGTCCTACACTGGCGGTTCATCAAGGTTTGCAGAGTTTGTGCTGGTTATCTACGTTCTTCTGGTGATCATTCTGTTAACGGGAATTTGGTAGAAGAGAAAAGAACCATCCACGAAAGGTTTCAAGTGGATGGTTCTCTTCATTATTGTTGATCATGATTATACAACGCTGGTTTCGAGAAAATGGGAGAGTTCCCGCAGCGCTTCCTCCTCATCCTCTCCGGAAACGCATAATTCGATCCGGTCTCCATGAAGTACAGAAAGAGCAAGCAGACCTAACAGACTCTTGCCGTTCGCTTCCTTTTCTCCCTTGATTACCTTAATCTCGCTCTGAAAGCGGGAAGCCAGCTTAACAAATAAAGCGGCAGGCCTGGCATGCAAGCCAATTTTGCTTTGTATGACGATCTCTTTGGTCACCATCTGCATACCCTCAATCATTTAATAGGAACTTTTCAATGGCGTAAGCGACGCCCTCTTCATCATTGGTTCGCGTAATAAAGTCTGCGCGCATACGAATCTCAATGGGAGCATTGCCCATGGCAACTCCTAACCCGGCATATTCGATCATTTCTAAATCATTATAATGATCCCCGATGGCCATCATCTCTCCCCGGTCGATCTTAAGCTTTTCGCCAAGAAGCGAAAGGGCTTTTCCTTTTGAGGTTCCCAGCGGCAAGATTTCCAAACCATATCCGGATGTAGTGATGTTGATCTCTTGCGCAAAGCGCTTATTTAACCGTTCTTTGGCCAGTTCCATCTTTTTTTCTTCACCCGTTACAAACATCTTAGGCGGAGATAGGCCTTTTCGCGCAACATAAGCAATCATTTGCTCAGAGGTCATATATTGATAGCTGTAATTTTCCAACAAGTAATATTTTAAAGATGCCAGTTGGCCGATACGGTGAATCAGATCTTTCCAGCCAAACTTATGGTTGGTGATCGATTCCGATTCATGCAGGATCATCACTCTCACATGTAACGGCACAAGCAGCCGAATGATCGCTTGCACCACTTGATGCGGAATCCGTTTCACATAATAGATCTCGTCATTGTGCGGATGCGCAATATAGGCGCCATCATGTGTAATCATGGGCGCATCCAGATGCAGCTCACTGGCTATCGCCTTGGCAAAGGGGTAATGTCTCCCGGTTGCCAAGGTTACCATTACCCCTTTTTGTTTCGCTTCGGCTATCTTCCTTTTGGTATGTTTAGAGATAAAGCCCCCGGAGGTAAAGAGAGTCCCGTCTACATCAAGCGCAAGCAGTTTATAGGTCATGGAACCGTATTCATTTCTCCTATGAAAATTGAGGCAAGTAATCCTTATGGGCGATCAGCATCTCATCCAGAATCGCTTTTGCGATGCTGTCCGATGGAACCAGAGGATTAATCGTCATCGCCAGGAGCGCAGTTCGATACTCTCCTGTGACAGCCGCCTCTGCGGCCACGCGCTCGAAGGATTTGATCTGCTGGACTAAACCGTTTACCGCCACAGGCAATTCACCTACCGTGATCGGAATCGGCCCCTCCCCCGTAATGATGCAATTCACCTCAACCGCCGATTCATACGGAATTCCCGCGATTGCTCCCCGATTCTGTACGTTAACCGGTTGGATATCCCGTTTATCGTTGACGATCGAATGAATGAGATTGCAGGCAGCTTCACTGTAATAGGCCCCTCCCCGCTTCTCTAACTGTGGCGGCTTATAATTAAGATTAGGGTCTTTATATAGCTCAAAAAGCTCTGCTTCCAACTTCTTCACCACCTCGGCACGTGTGCCAACCGTCCTCGCTGCCTCCTGCTCCTCCGCCAACATCTTGCTGGTCTGGTAATAGTAACGGTGATAAGGACATGGAAGGACGCCTAAGGCTCGAATAAAATCAGGCTCCCAGCCAAGATTCACAATATTTTGCATTGTAATGTTTGACTTAGTGTCTGTGAGTTGATCGATCACCTGCGAGGTAATATTTCGCCCATCCAGATAAACGTTTAGCCCGTATACCATATGGTTTAAACCGGCAAAATCGATATGAATCCGTTCCGCTTCAACCCCCAATATCCCTGCCAGCCCCATGCGCATCCCGATGGGTACGTTGCAAAGCCCGACCACTTTCTTTATGTTGCTATAGCGCAAAAGCGCTTCCGTTACCATACCTGCCGGATTGGTAAAGTTGATCAGCCACGCCTCCGGACATAATTCCTCCATCTCGCGCGCAATCTCCAAAATTACGGGAATGGTTCGCAATCCTTTAAACAATCCGCCCGGACCGTTGGTTTCCTGTCCGATCACGCCATACTTTAAGGGAATCCGCTCATCTTTGATGCGAGCATCCAGCAGCCCGACACGCAACTGTGTCGTAACGAAATCGGCATTCCGCAGCGCTTCGCGCCGATCCAGCGTAAGGTGAATCTTCATTGGGATTCCCGCTTTATCTACCATTCTCTTTGCGAGCGCACCGACAATATTTAGCTTCTCTTCCCCGGCAGGGATATCGACTAACCATAATTCCTCTACGGGCAGTTCATCATATCGTTTGATTAGCCCTTCAATTAATTCCGGCGTATAACTGGATCCCCCGCCAATGGTGGCGATCTTAAGTCCCTTCACTTGACCACCTCCTTAAGCCTTGTTCGTATAAGTCGACCAATTCCTGCGCCAGATCTTTCACCGTCATCGCGTTCATCAAGTGATCCTGGGCATGTACCATCAGCAGCGTAATCTCCTGCCGTTCTCCCCGTGCCTCTTTCTGGATCAGTTGAGTTTGGATTTTATGCGCTTCATGCAGTTCATTGGCTGCCTCTTGCAACATTTTACGCGCCAGAGTATATTTCCCTTCTTTGGCAAGCGAGATTGCTTCCATCGAGCTGCTGCGAACATTGCCTCCATTTACAATCAATTGGAAAATGGCTTCTTGATCTTCCACCTTGCCCTCTTCACCTCCTGCTGCATTTCAGCTCTCTATAGGAGATCAGTTCAATCCCGCGCGCGAGCAATTTTTCTCTTAACTGCGGATTTGTAAGGATGGACAATTCATGAATCCTTGGCCAAGCATAGGAGCTTCTCGCCAACAATTCCTCATCCAGGTAAGCAGGATGAGTCATGATCTCTACCGTTTCATAATCCCCTTTCATTTCAAGCAGACTTAGGAAATACTCTTCAGACAGATGCTCTCCGTAAAATAGATCGATCAGATGGTCCGGCGAGCTGATCCTCTCATCTTGTACTTTTCCATACCTGCGAACGGGAAGCTGGTATTGTCTGGCCAGTTTTAGTAAAATTGGCAATACGACCTCTTCTGCATGAATATGATGATGGCTGTCGATATGAGTAGGCATAAACCCAGATGAGAGGAAATATTCCAATTGCGCTGACAGTTCCTTCTCTATATCTGCGGGCACGGCATGCTTTACGAAATCTTTGATTTTATGAAAATTTCCATCTGTATCGACCAGCGTAGGGACATCCTTCCGCATCGGCCTGCCGCTGGTTAAGACAAAATGTATGCCAACGGGAAGACCAGGATTTTTCCTCATTAACTGAAAGGCATGTGCAGAGCTCTCAAAATTGCACATCATCGAGGTCGAGGTAACCACACCTTGTTGAAGCGCTTCCAAAATGCCATAATTGACACCTTTCGTATATCCAAAATCATCCGCATTCACAATCAGACGCGTTCTGTCCACTTCCTTCCCGTTTGATCATACCGAGATGCCGATTCCCTCTTTACTTTGCTGGTTACTATACTGATTCTCTTCAGCCAGTTTCTGTTTATCCCAGGCACGCAGGAATGGATAATAGATGAGAGCAGCAATAATCAAGTTCACGACCTGCAGCACGGCACCCATAATTTTGCCGCCGCTTGCCAAATAGCCGCTGATGATGACCGGCATCGTCCAAGGCACAGCAATTCCGGCAGGTCGTGGGACTAAGCCCGTAGACATGGCAAGATAGGTGATCAGCGTGAGAACAAGTGGAGCTAAGATAAATGGAATAATGAGGAGAGGGTTCATGACGATCGGCATGCCAAAAGTGACCGGCTCGTTGATATTAAAGACCCCAGGGCCAATAGCCAGCCGGCCAATGGTCTTTAACTGCACGCTTCGCGCCCAGAGTAACATCATTAAGACAAGTCCCAGCGTCGCCCCTGAACCACCGACATAAATCCAGAGATCAAAGAATTGGGAGGTAATCACATTGGGCAAATCTTTCCCAGCTTCCCAAGCTTGGCGGTTTTGATCCATCAAGGAGAGCCAGATCGGACTCATTACACCGCCCACAATGGCTGCGCCATGGATACCTATTGACCATAAGAGCTGAACGACCAAAACGGCAATTAATGCTGCTCCCAGGCTGTCGCTTAGTCCTTCTAAAGGTATCTGCAGCACTTGCATGACAAAGTTAAAGATGCTTTCATAGGAAGTAAGTTCAAAGAGGAGACGAACGACCCAGATTACGATGATGACGACAAAGGCGGGAATCAGTGCGGAAAATGAGCGGGAGACTGCGGGCGGCACGCCGCTCGGCATGCGGATTACCCAGTTTTTCTGTACGATCCATCTAAAAATCTCAGTCGATATAATCCCGACGATGAGAGCAACAAATAATCCCCTGCTCCCCATCAAAGCGACGGGAATAGCATCACCCACTTGGACGGCTTCAGCTGCTCCCTCCGGTGTAAAAGACACATGGTATGGCGTTAGCAGGAGGAACGAGGCCAACGATATGGCACCAGCAGCGAGCGCATCCACCTTATATCTCTCGGCTAAGCGATAGGCGACGCCAAAGCTGGCAATCAACCCCATGATATCAAAAGTTGCTTTCACCGGATAAGACAGCTTCGTTTGCCAGGACTCCCCAAACAGATTAGCCATAAATTCCGGGTATCCAGCAATCGGCAATGAAGTGATGATTAAAAAGAGCGACCCAACGATAATTAGAGGAATGACGAGAATAATACCGTCACGTATAGCTTGGAGATGGCGCTGTTCCGCAATTCTTCCGGCAACCGGCATCAGGCGATTTTCCATAAAGTTTGAAAATCGACTCATGGTTTAATTAACCTCCTTAATTTCATTCATTTGAAACGAGGTATTAAGCAAGTAAACTGAGAGCAAAGTCCAATACCTTCTCACCATTTACAGTTCCATAGTCCGTGGGGTTGATCAGTTCAACCGGGATCTCGTTCCCATACTCTTTTTTAAAATAGGTGTACTTGTACCGAATCTGCGGACCAATCAAAAGCACATCTGCATTCTTAATATGATCTTTTACCACTTCTGCTGAAACAGCCAGTATCTCTGCATCAATCCCCCTGCGCTTAGCCGCCTCCTCCATCCGAGCGACTAGCAAGCTGGTTGACATTCCAGCCGCACAGCAAAGTAAAATGAACAATCGCCAAGCCTCCTTTCTTAATTAGATGATAGATTACTACTATATTTCTATGATGGAGAGATACAAGATAGAAATATATTTTAGATCAATAAAATTAGAAACTTTCGTAATAGATAAAACAAAAGATGGGAGCATCATCCAGATCATCCCATCCTCATTCATGACATCTATGGTGGACCTGCCTTCAAAAAGATTTCCGATAATGGTGTTATACGGAGATCTTGATAACGCACCGATTTCTTTATATTTGGATCATTATTATTGCAGAGTTATGTAAATGATATATGTAAAGTTTTTTATGATTTTGTAAAGCAGCTCTACAACATTTCTACACTACCAGTAATTATAAAGCCGTGACTTTTCGGGTCACGGCTTCCATTCTTCTACTTAATTAATCGCTATGGTATCTACTAGTTTTTTTAGCTCAGCAGGATTAAACCCTTTTACCGCCTGATCTCCTACCACGGTTACGGGCACTCCCAAAAAACCGAACCTTTCCACTTCCGCCTGATATTCCGGGTTGGTCAGCACGTCCCTGACCTCAAACGGGATCCCTTCCTGAGCGAGCAATTGTTTGACCATATCGCACTCATTGCAACCTGGAGCGGAATAGACAATGACCGGTTTGTTCACTGATTTAACGCCTCCTTGATCGAGTCGCGGGTAATCTTCCAATGGGAGGTATTCCAGAGAACCTTTCCATCCTCCAACAGAAAGATTTGCGGAGATTCATGCTTAATTTCAAATTCTTCTGCGATTTGGTTGGAAACGGGGCGATCTTCAATCACCAGGACGACAGCAGCAGGGATATCCGTCTCCTTTAAAAATGCCTGAAATTCCTCATAGGCTTTCGCGCTGATCGGACATGTGGTGCTGTGTTTAAAAAGCAGTTGTTTTCCCGGTTGTTGAACAAATTGATGGAACTCTTCCACACTATGGAGTTGTTTGATAGGCATATTCATTACCCCCTTCATTATATAGACATCTTATGGCATGTTTTGAAATTCATCAAGCTTGTCACGATACCAGAATGGCAAATGTAAAGTTATATAAAAGTTATGGATTAATATAAGCTGTATTGCTCTCCTGAATATACTGAACGTCCAGCTTAAGCCCCTCCTCTGCCAATGCCCGCAGCGGTACATAGGTTTTGCCGTTCCGGTCATTTTGATCAACTCTGACCAATTTAACAGGCGCGCCCATCTTTACCTCTTTTCCATTCACCTCTATGATATCGGAAGCCGCCGTATACTTCACGATGATCCCCTTGAAGTTGGCGATTGCCGATTGGGAAGCCTGATCCCATTCAACATGTCCGCCAAGCGCCTCTACATATTCACGAACGGGTACGTAGGTGGTGCCCGCTTCGAGGATCGGCTGATACGGAGTCTTTAATTCTTTACCTTTCACCACAATACCGATTGGATGCTTGTTGGAGACCTCTTTGTACCCTCCCCATATCGTTTCCGCAAAGGCTTTTGCCATTTCCGCATAGCCTTTCTGGTTCGGATGAATATCCGACTTCTCCGGTTCCAGCATATTCATATAGGTAAATGCTGCTTCATAGCTGACAAAACGTTTGGCCACATAGGCTATGCCCAACTGCCCCTTCATCAAATTCATAGATGCAATTACATTTTCCAGCTTGGCAGTTAGAGCTTGGCTATATTTCTCCAGCTTGGCATAAAGATCTTGATTGCCTAGCTTGGGATACGGCTGATATTGATCGGCAATTACAATTTTTGCATCGGGATTTAGCTTGAGTATCGTCTGAAGGGAATGGGTCAGATTCTCCGCATAAAAATTAAGGCGTTTCTCCAGCTCAGCCTCAATCTCTTGCTCCGTTTTCCCTTCCATCCAAGCAGCGATGTCCATAAAATCATTGCCGCCGATTGTGATCGTAATCAGGTCGGCAGCTTGAATGCTGGACTTCATCTCCTCTGCTTTGGCTAAGATCCCATCTATGCGCGGGTCGGGAAGATTTGGCTGTATATCTTCCCGCTGCACCACGCTGCCCGCGCTAACTGCCGATAGGAGATTGCTTAATCCCTCGCTCTTTAAGCCAAGGATGCCATAGTTCTTCATTTCTGCCCTACCGTTATATAGCGCCTGCTCATAGACTCTATCTACAAAACCATATGCGGTTGGAAAGCTCCTTTTACTTTCCCACTCCGCGGTCATCCATGGCTCAAATCCGGCTGTAAGAGAATCGCCCAACGCTACATAATGATAAACCTTAGCTTGGACTTGCTCAGCCAATACGGCAGTATTGCCGATGACAAAGAAAGCCAAAATCAAACAAATAGATAAGATTGCTGCACAACTTCGACGTCTCATGGTCTCCCCCATTTCATTCATGCTGACATATCCTATTCAAGTTAAAAAAGACCTATGCAGCAATCGCTTCAAGAGCATAACGTATATTTTGCTTTTCATTGTAAACCGCTACCCGTTTCGCTATAAAGTCTATCTCCCTTTATCTGACGGGTTTCCTTCTGCTCCTTGCTTGATTACTTTATACTTGTAGGTATTTTACCGGAAACAGACGAAGAAACCAATTGTTCCGGTTGCTTCACCCTATAATCGCCAAAAATAGTGTTAGACATTTTTTTCAGGGAGGCAAATCCATGCCGCTTTTTTCAAGAGTAGCGATGAACCTGCTCTATAAGCTGTTTTTATTTCCCATCACCTTATCTGGATTTTCTGTTTTATTTCCCTCTCTCATCCATTTTTCCTCATGGCTGCAGATTCTCGCGATAGCGGGATTATTTATCGTGATTGGTTTGATTGCAGATGAGACGATTTTGCCTAAGTTCGGGAAGATTAAAGCGACTGCACAGGGATCTTTTTTTATGACTGTGGTGATCTGGCTTTCGCAATTCCTGTTTCCCGCAAGTCTTATTACGATCCCCGGCGCGATCCTGCTCGGTTTATTGCTGGGGATGATTGAATGGCTGATGCACGGCTGGATCCTTAAACAACGAAAGATCATGTTGGAGAAAAACTGAGCATCCAGATGTGACACCGAAGAAAAAAGGGCATCATTCCAATCCTGGAACATACCCTTTTTTCATATTGGCGGGTTATGGCTGATGTGTAAGTTCAATTCTTACGATCTTCAACTCTTTCTCCGTATCGTATCCGGTTTCAACAATCGTCCAATTTTTTGCGATGACCGACTTGAGACTCTCCAGATCTTTGGCAGTTAATTTTACATTTTCCAGATGCTTTTCTGCCATCTGATAATCCTCTTCCTGAAGCAGATTAAACTTAATTCTCAACAACGACCTCAACGCTCCGAATGTGAGAAAGGTAATCTCATAGCCATGCCGGATCGCAGCTTCTGTCTTATCCCAATTCTCCTTGGCATATTGAATCAAGGTTTCCCAGTCGGGTATCCCTTCACCAATCTCCTCAAAGCGCCGGTGATCCCCCTTCTTTAGTGCAGCGATCATCTCATCATCGGAATAACCGGCCGCGCGAATCATTTCGATCATCAGCGCGATATTGAGCGCCAACTTCACCTTCTCCATTATGATTTCCTCCCATTCTCTCTTACCTTTGTCCGGCAAGCAATCTATACTCAATTTGTGAACAGATGGCAGGCCACATAGTGACCTGTGTTGATCTCGACCATTGGTGGTTCCGCCTCGGCGCAAGCGGCCGTCGCATATTTGCATCTCGTTCTAAACTTGCAGCCTGAAGGCGATGCCAGCGGACTTGGCACTTCTCCCTCCAATATGATCCGCTCTCTCGTCGTATCCATTGGATCAGGCACGGGAATCGCCGAAAGAAGCGCCTGTGTATAAGGATGTGCAGGCTCCCGATACAGTTCGTTGCTCTCGGCGATCTCAACCAGCTTCCCCAAATACATTACGCCAATGCGGTTGGAGATATGGCGCACCATCGAAAGGTCATGGGCAATGAAGAGATAGGTTAAGCCAAACTCCTGCTGCAAATCCTCCAACATGTTGACCACTTGGGCCTGAACAGAGACGTCAAGAGCGGAGATCGGTTCGTCGCAAAGAATAAATTCAGGCCTTACCGACAACGCGCGGGCGATACCTATCCTTTGTCTTTGACCGCCGCTGAACTCATGGGGATACCGATAAAGATGCTCCTCTTTTAACCCCACTTTTTGCAAAAGCTCTACGATCATCTCTTTTTTTTCTGGCTCTGTATATGAGCCATGAATATCGATCGGTTCGCTGATGATCTCATAGACAGCCATCCCCGGGTTTAAGGAGGAATAGGGGTCTTGAAAGATGGCTTGCATGCGATTACGGAAGGGCTTTAACTCCTTTTCCTTCAGCGCTGCAATATTTTCACCATCGAAATAGATCTCGCCCTCAGTAACATCATACAAGCGAATGATGCTTCTGCCGGTTGTCGATTTGCCGCATCCCGACTCTCCGACCAGCCCAAAGGTCTCGCCCTTATAGATCGTAAAGCTGATATCATCTACTGCCTTCAGATATTGAGCGTTGCGGCCCAAAAATCCTTTATGGATCGGGAAGTATTTCTTGAGATTGCAAACCTCGATAAAAGCTTTATCTCGACTCAATTATGCCACCTTCTTTCTCCTTCGGCATCGGATCGTTTAACCAACACATCGAGCGATGGTTCTCGTTCACCCTGAAATAAGGCGGACACTCCTTGTTGCAGATGGCCATCGCATGCGGGCAGCGATCCGCAAAGGGACATCCGGAAGGAGGATTGAGCAAATTGGGCGCCGTCCCTTCTATAGGCTGAAGCCGCTCTTTCTCTCCAACGATTGATTTGGGTATTGAGCGAAGCAATCCCTGTGTATACGGATGCTGAGGGTTAGCAAAGATCTCCTTTACCGGACCCTCTTCCATGATCAGTCCACCGTACATCACGATCACTTTTGAACAGAGTTGCGCCACAACGCCCAAATCATGCGTAATCATTATGATCGAAGTATTGGTCTTCTTCTGTAGCTCTTTCATCAATTCCAAAATCTGCGCTTGAATGGTCACATCCAATGCAGTGGTGGGTTCATCAGCGATCAATAGATCCGGATTGCAGGAGATGGCCATCGCAATCATCACCCTTTGACGCATCCCGCCACTTAATTCATGCGGATATTGATTGAGGCGTTCCTCCGGAGAAGGAATCCCCACCTGTTTCAACAACTCAAGCGCATGGTTCCACGCCTCCGCCCTGCTGATCTTGCGGTGGCGCATCATCACTTCTGCCACTTGCTTGCCGATCTTTACGACTGGATTTAAAGAGGTCATCGGATCCTGAAAGATCATGGCAATCCTGTTGCCGCGAATCGATCTTAGCTCTTTCTCTGTCTTTGCCAAAAGGTTCTCGCCTCTGAACATGATTTCCCCATCGATGATCTTGCCGGGAGGTTTGATGAGAGAGAGAATCGACTTGGCTGTAACGCTTTTGCCGCTTCCCGACTCTCCCACAATGCCGACCACTTCCCCTTGATTCACCGTAAAGCTTACGCCTCGTACAGATTGCACCTCACCATCCTGCGTGAAAAAGGAGGTTTTTAAGTTATGGATGGCTAACAGTTGATCCGGCATCTTCTCACTCCCTTCAGTACGAAAATCCCATTCTCTTAAACTCTGGACAATCTATCGATCATTTACCTTAGGTTCAAATGCGACGCGCAAGATATCGCCCAGCACATTAAAGCTAAGCACGGTAAGCAAGATTAAAAATCCCGGGAATAATGCCAAATGCCATGCGTCGCCAATATACCCTTGTGCATTGTTTAACATGCTTCCCCACGAGGAATTGGGTTGCTGCACCCCAAGGCCAAGAAAGCTGAGCGAGGACTCCAATAGAATGGCAGAAGCGATATTTAAAGTAGCCGCAACGATAATTGTCGATGAGATATTCGGAATAATATGTTTCGTTATGATAAAAAAGGAACTCTGCCCTGAGACACGCGCGTAGAGCACGTATTCCCGCTCCTTCACGGAGAGTGTCTCCGCACGCACAATGCGCGCAATATCCATCCATGTCATTAAGCCAATGATGAGAATCAGGTTCTGAACCCCGGGTTTCAAATAAGCATTTAAAATCAGCAGCAAAAAGAACGATGGGATCGACATTAAGATATCGACCATGCGCATCAGAATATTATCCAGCTTCCCGCCAAAGTATCCGCTAATCGTTCCCACTGTCGTACCTAACGCCGTTGCGATGATCATGGCCAGAAAGCCGACAGCAAGCGAGACTCTTCCGCCGTAAAGGGCGCGGGTAAAGTAATCTCTGCCATAATCATCCGTACCAAAAAGATGACTCCAACTGGGTGCTTGGAGGCGATCCTGTATCTCCATCTTATTCGGGTCATAGGGAGATAAAAAGGCAAAGAGCGAGGCCAGCGTAAGTACGGCAAGAATAAGGATTGCGGCCAACCCAAATTTATTTCTGACCAATTCTCTTTTTAGATTCTGCCATCTTCGTTTGTTCATTTGATCACCCCTTCGGCCGGATTCGCGGATCGACGATGCTGTAAAGAATATCCGCGATCAGATTGCCGATCACCAGCATCAGCGAGGAGAACATGGTAATCGCCATAATCACCGGATAATCGAAGCTGAAAATGGAGGTTACGCCAAGCGAACCCATTCCCGGCCAAGAAAAAATGGTTTCTGTAATGAATGCGCCTCCAATCAGGTTGGGGATCGAGAGTCCAAATATCGTGATGACAGGCAGCAGCACGTTCCGCAATATATGGTGGAATAAAACTTCCCGTTTCGTCGAGCCAAAAGCATATTGTATCTGCACATAATCTTCTTCCAGTTGGCTGATCGTGTTGGAACGGATATAGCGCAAATAGACCGAAGCATTCTGGAAGGCAAGCACCAGACATGGGAGAATGCCATGCTTGATCACATCCCATGCAGAATTAACGCCAATGGTCCGCATACCGATGCTGGGCAGCAGATTCAGCTTTAAAGAGAAAAGGTAGATCAACAGCAAGGCAAACCAAAAAATCGGAATGGAGATTCCCACATAAGAGATTCCACTAATCAGGCGGTCAAACCATCCGTTTTTGTTCGCCGCAGCATATAAGCCAAGCGGAATTGCGATGAGCAAGGATAGCAACAGGGATGAACCCATTAACCCGAAGGTAGCCGGCAAGCGTTCGGCGATCATCGTCAGCACGGGTCTGTGACTGATTAAGGAGTAGCCAAAATCACCGGACAAAATATTGATCAGCCATCTTACGTACTGCACATAGATCGGCTGATCGAGTCCCAAGTTATGCCGGATACGCTCGACATCTTCCTGACTCATGTCGGGGGTAACGAAGGACTGCACAGGATCTCCGGGCGCCAGCTTGATCAGCAGAAAAGAGACGATTGAAATAAAAAACAGGAGTGGAATTGCCTGCAGCAATCTTTTCACGATCACTTTTATCACATCTTATTCCTCCATGCGGACAGGCTGTATGAATGATGAAAAAAGCTGATATATCATCAGCTTTTTCCATCTATCAAACTATCATTATTTTACATAAATCTTGGAGAGATCCTCAAACATTGCGATCGGTATCGGTTTCGCCTCTTCTAACCCGCCAAATTTCTTGTCCACCGCGATCACCGCTTTTGGATAAGCGATCGGCAGGTACGGCACATCCTCCCCGATCGTCTGTTGAATCTGTTTGTAGAGATCGGCGCGTTTCGCAGGATCTGTTTCTACAGCAGCATCTTCCCACAGGGCATCCAGTTGCGGGTTTTTATAGCGCGCGTAGTTGTAATCGGCGTCACTTTGGAAGAGCGATTTATATGCGTCAGGTTCTTCACCCATTATATACCCGCCAAAAGTGATTTCAAAGTCTTTGGCATTCTTATCAAAGATCTTGGTGCTGTAAGCATTGGGATCTAAAGCGATCAACTCAACCGTAAGCCCGATCTCCTGAAGTTTTTGCTGTGTATAGAGCGAAAGGCTGGTTGCCACTTTATTGTTATTGGCATATGCGATTCTGATTTTCTCGTTACCCGTTACACCTGCCGCTGCCAACAACTCTTTTGCCTTTGCTTGATCATATTCATACGTTTTTACATCATTCGTTTGATACAAAGTATCTGGTGTAAAGACGGAAGCCGCCGGATCGGCAAACTCGGATGAAATATAGGCTGTTGCGATCATTTCATCCTTATTCAACGCATGCGCAATTGCCTGACGAACCTCTTTCTTGCTCATGATCTCCGTGTTCATATTAAAAGCCATAAAGAAGAGTCTGCCCTCAGGGAAGGTAACCATATTAAACTTCCCTGTATCGTTTAATTTCTGATAATCTTGCGGATCAACCATTCTCATGTTGATCTCCCCGTTTTGCAGGGCAATATTTGCCGCATTCGGATCTTTGGCGATGCGGTAAATGATGGAATCCAGGTAAGGTTTGCCTGCAAAATAGTCATCAAAGCGCTCAAGCATTACATACTCGCCAGGTTTATACTCTTTAAATTTAAACGGACCGGAACCGATCGGATGTTGGTTCTTCTCACTTTGGCTGAGATCTGTTTCGTTTTCAAAGACATGCTTCGGAATCGGGTAAAAGTCAAGCAGTATACCTTCAAAAGCCGCACTTACCTGCGGAAGGATAAACTGAACCGTAAGTTCATCCACCTTCTTCATCGTAAGCGGTTTTCCTTTGAATATATAGTTGCTTCGGGATGAACTATTCTGCTTCTCGTCCAGAATGGATTCCATCGTAAAGATGACATCATCCGCAGTAATCTTTTCTCCGTCATGCCACTTCAGATTATCCTTCAACTTCAAAGTATACGTAAGATTATCTTCAGATGGTGTGAAGCTCTCGGCTAACACGTACTCTTTTTGCCCGTTGTTCATCCGATAAAGCGGTGCAAACAGCGATTGTTGAATCGTCAAGGTGACTCGATCATTGGCATACAGGGGATTCATTACATCGGGATCTCCGGATACAGCAACAATCAGGCTGCCGCCGCTTTTTGGCGATGAGCCTCCTTCGGATGTAGTGTTGGATGTAGAATTGCTGTTCCCATCATCTGCATTCTGGTTCGCAGATTGATCATTGCCACATCCTACCAAACCAAAAACAAGTATAAAAATAACGGATAAAAATAATAGTTTTTTCACTATAATCACCTACTATTCCGATCAGAATAATTTTATTGAGTCACGTTCTTCAATTTACCACTTTTATTTAATTTGTCAAGTATTTAAGTGCGAAATCATATAGGTCATAGAACTCCATCAATTTGTCAAATCTGCAGTGATGGTCAGTCCCGCAAGATGTGATAGAATGGGATGGAAATCGCCTATGAAATTAGGGAATACTATAACTAAACCAATCTATGAAGGGGTTTTAGCAATGAAAAAATTTCTTCTCTTAACGATCGCGTTGCTTCTTGTACTAGCCGGCTGTGGCAAGAAAGAAGAGCATAACCAGACCGGCGGGACTACTCCACCAGAGCCGCTTGAAGTCAAGATTCAAATCTCTCCTGAGCATATTGATCCCGGCACCCCGGTTACAATTGAAGCGGTTGTCACACAAGGAAACGACCCTGTAGATGATGCCAGCGAGGTAAAATTTGAGGTGTGGAAAAAGGGTGAAGAAGAGCACGAAATGCTCGTAGGAGAGCATAAAGAAAATGGCGTTTATGCCACTGAAAAAAGCTTTACCGACGAGGGTACCTATTACGTGGTCTCGCATGTAACCGCAAGAAATATGCACAACATGCCAAAGAAAGAGTTTGTGGTGGGAAATGGTGCTGCAGCAGAGCCTGAAAAAGATGCTGACCATGATCAAACCGAAGCTGGCGATCATGAGCATCATCATGCCCACAGCGATGTAACCATCAACCTAAGCGTGGCCGATCGGATTGAGGCGAATAAGGAAACTCTGCTGACAGCTACCATTATGGAAAATGATCAGGCTCTTACCGGTGCGGAAGTTCAGTTTGAAATCTGGAAAGATCATGATGAACAACGTATCTACATTAAAACCAGCGAAAAGGAAGCCGGTCAATACCAGGCCACCACTTCCTTCGCCGAGCAAGGAAACTATAATGTCAAGATACACGTCTTAAAAGGGGAAATCCATGATCATAAAGTGGAAACCGTGGAAGTGAAATAAGCGTAAAAAGTCAAAGCACTGCCAATCAATGGGCAGTGCTTTTTCTATTCGAAGAAACATTTTTCTATTTTCAATCGTCAAAAATAACAAAATGAATCTTCGGAGGTTTTTCCTCATGAAAAAACTTATACATGTTCTATCATGGTCATCTATGATCCTACTGAGTGGTTGTAGGCAATTCTATGCTAGATGACGGGGCTCTATTGGGTTTAGAAATTTATATGAATGAGGTGACCGGAGATCTCATTATCCTTGAAAAATCAGATGCAGTTACCGAATAGGTAAAATACTCAAAAAATAAATAATAGCATTTAGACTGGCTTGGATGGCGTAATGATTCAATCTCACTATCGTAACCTGCTTAATATAAGGTCTTCTGTCTCATAATCCAATTGCAGATGAGTGATTGGCGGACTCTTTAACTCCCATTCAATGGTTCGCCGCAGCGATTCCTCTGGAGAAATGATTTCTTTATACCCTATTTCCTCACGAATGCGATTTGTATCGGCTACCATGTCCTGAGCAGGATTAAAACCGGGCGGATATTCTTCATCAGCCACGATCACAATTTCACCTGACCAATTCATCACATCCTTAATTTTATTCACCCATTCAAATTCTGTAAATGCTTCGCGATCGGCCACATTATAGATGCGGTTCTTGGCGCGATGATCCGTAACAGCTAAGCTAATGGCATGAGCTACATTCTCCACATAGCCTCTTGAACTGCGCCAAGTGGATAACCCTTTACTCAGCAATATAGCGGGGCGTTGGTCTATCATGCGCTTTAAGTATGGATAGAGACGGTGTTGTTGGTCGTGCGGTCCTATGACGAAGGGAAGCCGCAAAATCGTTCCCGGCAGTTCATCGTCTCCCATTACAACACGTTCCACCAAGATTTTGTCGTAATCATATAGACGATCCCCTTCTTTCATCTGATGGCGGTAGGGATAAAAACGTTGGCGCAGCGGAGCCTCCTCGTCAAAGGGAGTATGTTGAATCGGTCCTTCTTCAATTTCAATCAGTTTCCCATAGGCCAGATATACATCCAAGCTGCTTATTGCCACAACTCGCTCTGTCATACCTCGAAAAAGATTCATGACTTCGATTGCATCCTTCTCTGTCATGGGGAACATATCCAACACCACTTGGGGTCCATACTGCTTAAACCGCTCCTTATAACTGGCCAGTTGGTGACGATCTCCGTGGATATGCTTTATTTCCCTAGAGAAGTCTGCATTTGTCTCTCCTCTATGAAATACAGCTACTTCGTGCCCCATCTGAAGAAGTCTTTCAACTACAGCCCTACCAATAAATCGAGTACCGCCGATCACCAATATACGCAACGAGACATCTCCTTCCTTTTTCCCTACTAGTATGTTTGTTGAATCTACTCCCATTATATTTTGAAGAGTAGAGGTTGAAAATTTATCATCTTAATAGATTTAAGTCATGGCGGGTCTCCTTATGACAAGGAGATGCCTTTCCCATTTCTGAAATCAACCTCTTTATAATAAGTATTGGCCACAAGGAGATTTGGACCATTGCAGCGCGATTGCGGGCAGAAGCAATTATATTTTTGGAAAATAGGTTCCTTCTGCCAACGCTCAAAGCATTCCTGCAAGGAATCTGACTTCACATTTCCCAAAGGACCTGTATCCCCGAAGTCCGTTACCGTCACATCCCCCGTAAAAACATTCACGTTGAGGCGATTATGGCCGTCCGGATCATTTCTCACCGTTACATTGGGTGTTGCATGCATGCGGCGGATCAGGCGGAGATCCTCTTCATTCTGGCTGCATGCGTAGAAGGGAAGCGTACCGAAAAGAATCCACAGATCGGGTTCATGTTGATCCAATAGCTGATGGTAGGCTTCGCGCAGTTCAACGAGAGATAATACCTGCATGCCACGGGCAAAATCGCTGGGGTAAAGCGGATGAACCTCATGACGCTTGCAACCCATCTCCTTGATTTTACGATGAATCGCTCCGATTTTATCCTTGGTATGTACGGTGATGAGCGACTCTGCCGAGACAAATACGCCGCGTTTGGCCAGCGTGACCGTATTCTCCACTAGACGTTGATAGGTTTTCTCCGCTTGCGCAAATGAGACCGCATGATGAGTATGGACATAGGCAATCTTGTAAAAATCCTCAGCAGAGAGATAATTAAAGGAGATATGCAATACATCCAGATAGGGCAAAATCGCCTCATATCTCTCCAAATCGAGGGTAAGGTTGGAGTTGATCTGCGTACGCGCTCCACGGCGGTGGGCATATTGCAGCAGCGGGACTACATACTCCTCCACCATCTGCTTATTATACATCGGCTCTCCGCCCGTAATGCTCAGAGTATCGAGATAAGGAATCTCCTCCAAGCGTTGAATCAATATTTCTATCGGTACACGATCATCCGATTCTTTATGTGTGAGAACATCGCCCACCGCACAATGCTCGCAGCGCAAATTGCAGAGGTTGGTCACCGTAAATTCGACGCTGGTGAGTATATTTTTGCCAAATTGGATGCGTCGATCAATCGATTCCCATGGATCATTTGCAGGACTTAAAGGTAAAGCTTTTAATTCATACATCATATTTGACCTCCCAACTTAACCCCTTCACTATACATGTATATATCTGATCCAGTCAAATCCATCCCTATTATTTTTGCGGAGTTAAAAGGGTTATGGTACACTATATAATATCTACGATGAAAGGAAGGATCGTCAATGTTTCCGGTTGACTTCCCCGAAGATAAAAGCGCGTATATTCCTGCAATCATTGAATTGATTGCCGTATTGATACTCGCATTTCTGGCAGTAAGGTTTTTTATGTACCTTTCCAATAAAGAGCTAAAAAAGACAAAGATGATCGAGGTGAAGATGAAAGAGCGAATCGATCAAGAAGAGAAGAATCACCTTGAAAAATAAAGCCTTAGAAGGTAAAAAAATGAAATTCCGTTCTCAGTTTCAGATGCGAAATGGCTATAGAGAGAGCAGGGGCGAATATGGGCGTTAACCCATTTGGATAGGATGGCTATCCCTGTACTGTTCCCATAGGTATGGGAAAATCATCTCTTCAAATACTTTGGTATTGCCAAGCGCTTGAACAAGGTTTTCATCCCAATGCATTTCTAACCGTTTTAAAGAGGCTCTCTCTTCTTCTGAAAAGGTAAGATAACTAAAATTGCCATTCTGATGGTTCTTCAGGTATCGAAGTGCCCTGTGATTCAATCCCCAAGCGTTCCAGTGGCCAGAATATCTATTCGCTAAGGCCGTAGCCATTTCCATCCCTTTTACGTCAAAATCTCCGCTGTAAAAAAGATGGATTCCAAAACGGGTAAGGCAATCCAATAACCGAATGGCCGCATGACTGGGCTGCCCGCTTGTGCAGATCAGCGGGCTCCAAACCCTTTGATGTCTATAGTTGGTGTTGCTCTTCACATCAGCAGAATTTTGAGCTTGAATCCGGTCCAGGATACCGCTGCAGACGGAGGGATTTTCCGTTATATAGACTTTACCGTTATAGAGAGCTGCTGTTATAAAAGACTCCAACGGTCGTGAGGAATCGGCTGCTTTAACAACGGAGATATCCCGTTTGATCTCCTTCAGTCTCTCTTCCATAGACGACCACTTTTCCCACCACTTCTCAACCATACGCAAAGTAAGTCCGTAACTGTACTCATCTCCTCCTTGATCTACTCCAGCTATAAACACAAAAGAAGAAAGATCATCCAACAAAAGACCCGCATCCTGGTATTGCTTGCGAATGGCTTCGGATGATTCCCTAGAGTCGCTGGATCCTCCGGTGTTTTCAGGAATCTCATTTGCCTCATTCCCATACCGCCAATGTTGTGTAACAGCTATCATTCCATGATAGAATAATCTTCCACTTAACCGATCGCGATCTAAAAAATGAGGATCTCCGCTGATGCAGGCTGCGAATATCGGCAGCCTTTCAAACCGGAAATGAAATAGAGGCAGGTTATCCAATGCACGGATCACATGGGCCAGGTCCTCGCTAATCGATCCATACTTTTCAAATGCGATCAGATCTTGGAGTTCAAACCACTCACGCAACGTCCGGTACCCTTGTCCCTGCCCGGATTCCAAACGGGATAACCAATTACGAACGGAAGAATGAGTGGATCGGGATTGTAACTGATAAATCAACTGATTCCACTTCTCTTCTTTTTCTTTCTTTTTCAAGTTGTTGGGTTTAATCTCTTCATCGTAAAGGCCATTCAGAATATCCATAAGGCCTATGGCGAATCGGGTCTCCCGCAACTTTTCATCCAACTCGCTTAAATTTATCGCAATGGAACTTTGCCTGAACAGATTTTTTGCCAGCAACCCGCTTAACGCTTCTTGTTCATCCGGAGTCAAAGAAGAGAGGCGGACCTCCCCGCCGATCCGCCCTAATGACTCAATCTTTCGCTTAGCTGCAAGGAACAAACGCCGAAATCCCGGACGAGAAAAATAGTCGATTGCTGCACGCATCGCCCTTCCCCCTTGCCAATATGATTTAACCCTAATGTTTAATAATTATACTCCAATTCAATTTATGCGCTGCGTTCATCCTGTTCACCATCCACCATAACCCTGCGGAATCCGTTCCAGTGGTATCGGATCAACGTCACAAAGTCAACATCTCCAGGACGGATGATCTCATAGATGGAGAGACTGGGCACGGTATCGTAACACCCCCAGAGTACCTGGCTGGTCATGATATAGTCGAAGTCCATATCCGTCAGCAGTTGGAAGAGATCGCGAATATTTTCTTCATCCACACCGGCAAACGCCTCATCCAAAGAGATCAGTTTCGGCGAGTCGGGACGGGAATCGCTGTAACGGGAGTAAGTAGCCACAAATAGAGGAATATACATGGCCATCGCCTTTTCCCCGCCGCTTAACACGTTGAACCGGGAATCGGTCAAGATGCGCCGATTCTGATCGCCTTTCTTGTAATAGAGCACGAAATCAAACCATTGGCGGTAATCCAGCAATTCGGAAATCCACTTTCGCAATGAATCCCGCTCTTCCGCTTCCTGCTTGGCCAGCCGTATGCGGGAACGAAAGTGCTCAATCATCTGCTCGATCTCATCTTCTCTCAGCAGTTGTGGATCTTTTTTTAGCAAGGCTACCAGCTTGTCGGTATCCAGTTCCGATTCGTTGCGCTGGACGCGTGGTTCCCAGGCCAATTGCAATTTTAACTTGCTGGAAGTTTTGCGTTCATCCATCAAACGATTCATCTCTTTAACCCATTGTTCTGCTCTGTAAATCTTGTGCCGGATTGCCTTGCCCACGCTGTGGATAATAATTTGTTCATACAGCTCGCGATCCTTTTCGTTCAACAAATTGCGCTGCTCAGCCTCCAGCGCAATTAACTCCTCTTTAAGAATTGCAGGAGAAATGGGATGTTGGCGGTCACGCATCGACAAGATGAGAAAACGCTGGCCCTGATCCTCTTCCAGTAATTCCAAGACGTAGTCAAGCAAAAGGTTCTTTATCTCATTGAACACAGTAAGAATGGAATTGGTCAACTGCTCCCGGGTTTTCCTCTCATAATCTTTACGGTAACGCCGAATGAGTTCCAAACACATCTGAAAGATCGGTTTCTCATTTTCGGGAGCATTCTCCCATGTTGGATGTTCTTTCCATTCAGGCAGCAATCGCCGGTTCCACTCTCTGATCCATCTGCCCATGGCGTTTTGCAACAGTTGTTCTTTGTCAGCAGAAACCGATTCTGCAGTTTTGAGACGTTCTTCAATTCGTGCGGACTCAATCCGATGATTCTGGATAACCTCCTGCAATTGCTTGTGACTCCGTTCAAGTATCGCAAGTTCATTTTTCAAGGCTTCCATCTGTTGAGAGATATCGAGGATGCCCAATTCTTCTAGCAATCGTTGGTAGGTTTCAATACGATGTTCAAGATCTCTCTTCTTCCCTGATAACGAATGAAGCTGTTCTTCCTCGTCCGAGAGTTGCTCTTCCGTTTCCTCGAGTTCTTTTTCCAAGCGCGATATTTGCTTCTTTATGGAAACGGACAGGTTCCATGAAGAACGAAGCTCTCCCAGTTGACTGTCGTAGGTCCGGATATCTTCGATCGCTTCCCGAAGCAGCGATTCCGTTTTAAGGCGTGACCAATGCCCCGTCAGATCCAGCAACTGTTGCTGTAAATTCCTCCAGTCCCGAATGCGGTTTTTGTATTCCTGGTCAATCTTTTCCAGATGTCTCTGCATCTGCTCAAAAGCAAATTGGGCCGCTTTCCTGCCATTTTCAGCCTCGGTCAATGGATTTTCGGAAGGGAAGCGCTCCAGCTCCAATTGCAGGTTATGCAAATCCTGACGTATTGCATCAATTTTGTTTTGGATCACCTGCTGCTCTTCTTGCAATTGAGCTATTTCCTGCTGCAGGGCCTCCATCCGTTGACGCCGCGTCCTTTCTCTCGTCTTCTTCCCAATATATTGCGCCTGCGGCTTGATTTCCACCTGGCCGAAGAGCGCGCCCAATTGAAACTGACCCTTTTCATTGATCCACGTTGCAGCGGAGAAGTTGTCCACACCAACTGAAGGATTTTCCGTAACATGCAGAGCAGAGATCTCCCCATCCAGGCGGATAGTGCGAAGGATCCGGTCGATTTCTTCTACGGTGATCGATCCGTCTTCGGGAGGCGTTGGTTGCAAAAGTTCGGCCAAAGTATACCCAAAATCGACAGGTGCTGAGGCAATGATAAATTCTTCTGTACCTTCCTGCCAAAAGATGCTCTCGCCTGCTCCATCCTTCTGCTGTTCGTTCGCTGTCGAACTAGGGGCAATCCAGGCATCGAGCAAGCCGGTATGCTCAAGCACACTCTCGATGCGAGCTTTCTCTTCCTCACTCAAATGATCGCGGAAGTCACAGCATGCATAGAGAGGCAGCCCTTTGAAACCTTGTTTCAACCTTTTTTTGCGCGATTCTTCCCTACTTTGTCGCCTAGGGGGTTCAGGATCTTTCTGGGCTACCCATTCCGCCAATTCTTTCTTCAATTCTTCTTCCTTTTGCTTCAGTAGTTGCTGTTCATGCTGCAAAAGAAGAATATGGTTGTACCACTGATCCTTGGTCTCTTGAAAAGCCAGAACCGCCGGTTCTTTCACCTCCGCATAGGAAGTCTGCGGATAATCTTGCAAACGATAAAGGATGCCGCGCCAGCTATCTTCGCTTAGCGGCAACTTGGACAGCGAGCGATACCATTGATAGATTCTCTCCTCTTGCTCTTTGACCGCTTGCACCAATCTTTTCTCCGCTTCACGGAACGTCTCTTCTCTCTCATCCCGTTCTTTTCGAGCCTCACTCAGTTCGCGCTCGGCCGATTCCACCCGCTCCTTGGCCTCTTTTTCTTTTAGAGAAACCGAATGGGCCTCTTTGAGGCGATCCAGGTGCTGCTGCACATCCCTTCTCCAAGCCTGCCAAATTCCATCTTCGTTCCAGTCCAATTGTCCGAAGCGGCGATGGTACAGGTCATGGGAAGTAAACTCCGCATCCCTGGCAATCTGCTCCATGGAGTGCAGACATTCGTCTTGCAGCTTAAGCTCCTGCGTCTGCCGCTCCCTCTCTTCTGCCAAGGCGGCCTGGTCGCGATCCAGACGTTTTTTCCCGTCTTCCATTCGCTGTCGGCAACGCTGCAATTGCTCAGTCACATCCCGGTAAATCGCCTTAGCTTGTTCCAGTTCCTTTTGTTTCTCAACGGCCTCATGTCGGGAAAGAATCTCAACCTCCGCCCGGATCTCCTGCAAACGTAGTTCCACCTGCTCTCTTTCCGCCTCTTTCAAGGAGATTTCCTTTTGCAGGTCATGAAAATGTTGACTTACCCGTTCAACTTCCTCACGTTTGAGATCCCGTTCTTTACGCGCGGATAGAACCAATTCCGAAGCCTCATAGAGCAAAAATTGATTGTATTTGCTATAAGCTTCATCCAGGCGCTCCACCTCTTTACGGTGAATGGAAAGCTCGTCCAGCGTAGCGCTGATTTGATCCATATCTTCCAACACGTCGGAGAGAGGGCGAAGTTCCTCTTCTTTCAGGGGTGGCAGCGCATTGGTCAAAATCCCGTAGATCGTGGAAGGCTTAAAGTCCTTGGACAGCTTTGGACTGCGCAGTTGGATAAGGAGATCCAACAGTTCCTGATAGGATTCATCGTCTGCAAAGCCAAACAGCGCCTGATTTACAAGGCGGCGATACTCCGACTGGTCCCGCACCACCTTGCCCCCGGCACCTACTTGCTCTGTTAATTTTTCACGTGAAAGCGGCACTTTCTCCCCGTACTTTCGCTCATAATCATGGTCATACAGGAAAAAGTTATGGCCAATCCGACGCTGGTCTTGCAGGACAAATCCCCAGAAGCTGACGCTTTGATTCCCTTTTCTTGCCCTCAAGCCAATGCCTATTGTGAGGAACTTCTCCTCTTCGGGATGAAAAAACTCCAGATACAAATATCCGGTTCGCTCCTGAATCGAGCTGTCTGCATCTCCCAAAAGATAATATTCGATCCTCCTGTCTCTTGATCCGAAGGGGTCAAGGCGCCAGGGACGCTTATCCCCATCCAATACGAGCGGGATAAAGCTTTGCATCGTCACCGATTTTCCGGAACCATTGGCACCTCGCAGGATCAGGCGGCCATCGGCAAACTGAAACTCCTGATCATCGTAATACCAGAAGTTAAATATCCCACCACGTGCAATTTTCCACCGCGTACTCATTCATTTCCTCCTGTCCAGCTATTATAATCGCCGTTCCACCTGGCTAACGCAGGAAACAGCATAATCTCTTCTTCATTTACCTGTATTCCCAAATTCCACTCCTTAAGGTGTTGAATCACTTGCCGTAACAATTCCTGTGATGAGGAATCGCGGTGTTCTTTGCTCCAATACTCTTTATGCCGTTCACGCAAATAGAGAAGTACCGATTCCAACTCCGTAACACTTAGCAATAACCGTCCCCACTTGTCCATTTCATAATGCCCTTCATGTCGGCGCCTGCGAATCTCTCCCGCAACCAAAATAAGAATATCTGAAATGACAGACTGAGTTGGGAATGTGGTCACTGGAGACAAGGAATTGGGTTCATAAAATATTAATCCCTCTCTGTAGCGTCTTCCTTCAAGCCCCAGAAACTGGTTCATCTGATCAAGAATAGACCGCCTCTGCGTGAGGACATAATACCGCTCTTCCTCACTCCACTCCCAATCATAAACAATTGGTTCCTGTACCAACCGCCGATAGATCTTTTGTCTGCGCTGCACCTTCTCATTCCTGTCATTGGCCGACTCGATCAACTCCTCGAGATTTTCCATGCTGATCAACTCTTTGTTAAAGCGCCTCAACACATATCTTGCCATGGGAGTCGATTCATACAAGACGTTCACTTCCCCGCCATTCCTGGCCCAATCGCTCTCATCGCCGTCCACGGCGATCAGCACGCGCAATTCCTTGCATTTTTTCAACGCACGGGCCATGGAGAGACGGTGTTCGTACAATGTCCAATCAATATTGACATCATTCACCAACAGATGCTCTCTAATCTCCTCCACCATTTGCGAGAGCAAAAATTGCTCCCCTTCTCCACGCCCTTCCAAGAACCACAAGCAGTAGGTAAACAGGGCATAATCTCTTGTGGTGTGAAACCCTTCAATTCCCATCCATGACTGATACTGTCCCGGAAATTTCTCAAGCTTGGCAAAATGGCGGGTGACCAGCAGCGAAAAACCAAGATATTCATGAAACCAATTTCGCAAGTTTTCATATTGATCCTTGATCAGTTGAAAAGTATCCGGATCCTCATCTTTTAACACCCATGGCCGATTCAAAAGTGCTTGTACGCAATGTATCCTTTCTTCCCGCAACCGTTCCTGGTGATTTTGCGCCTTTTTCATCTTTTTCCACACTCTCTTTTCAGATCAAATGCTTGCCACTTTATTTGAAACAGTGTACTCACCTTCTTCTGCAGAGTTTGTTCGCGGATTTTCCGTCAGGGTACTCGCTTTAGATCCTACTATAAATTGGAAATCGAGCAAATCCAGAATGCCATCCTCCGAATACAGGGTCGTACGCTCTCCGTTCTCCGGCAAGATCATCTTCACTTGGATGCCGTCCGGAGTGTGAAACCTGCGCGAAGGGCTGTTGAGACAGCGGCTGATCCAGTACAAGAGAAGTTTTCGAAGAGGCTGATTGAGCTTGTCCAACTCTGACAATCGGAACCTTTGCATCTGAATCAATTTTCGAATCATCTCTTCTTCCTCGCGGATTTTATTCAAATAATGTTGACGGGACTGTTTCTGCTGTTCTTCTGTCTGTCGGACCGGTTCGCTCTGCCCGCTGCGTATCTGTTTACGGCTGCGTGAGCGCAGGCTGCAAATCATCGGGGACTCTTCCCACATGCTTTGTTGGCCCGATCCATCCCCTTCCTCATCCCAACCTTGATAATGCCGCGTCGTATAGAGTCCGAATACATAAGCAGCCAACTCCTTCGCCTCTTCCAGGTCTTCCAGCCGGAAGAACCATTGGCCTAGATAATCCAATTCCCTTTTACGGCTCACTCCAAGCCTGCGTTTCTCCTGAATGCGCAGGACATAGCGGACAACGCGGGAAATCGTTTCTTTGGTGGCTTGTTCCAGGTAGTAGAGGTCGGAAGGTTCGTTTCCGTCTCCGAGAAACCAACGGCGAAAGCTGGACCATTCCATCGTCACCTGTTCTCGCCGTTCTTCTTGGGAACGGGTATCCTCCAAATTAGGCAGACGCTCTTGGTCCGCAACCACGCAAGCGATAAACCGCTTTTCCCCGGCACCCGTCAACTGTCGCAGGGAACCTTCAATGGAATAGGAGCTCTTTTGCAAGGCATGGATAAAATTGCGCAGGTAATGTGTCAAGTTATCCTTAAAAACGAGAAACGCTTCCGTCATCATCAATTCTTCCGAGCGGCCCGTCTGCAAACTGGCCAGATAGTCGGATGCGTTCTCATGCAGTTGTTTGAAGGATTGGGTCAACTCTTTCCAGAGCTGCAACGCCAAATCCGGTTGAAAATTTTCATTCCGGTTGACAATCTCGTTTAGCAAACCGGAGATTTTATCAAAAAGGCTGGGTTCCAGGGATCCACCGTATCCCTGCATGTTCTCCAAACTTTCCAGCATACGTTCGATTTCGATGGAATAAGGCGTGAGAAGGTATCGGAATTTTTTGCGCAGATATTCTTCGATGGTAGCCGCTTTTCCGCCGTCATGGCGTACAGAGAGATTCTTCCATTCTGTAAGGACTTGCAGATCTTGTTGACACTGTTCCAGCGTATATTCTTCCAGAAGCCCGAATAGCATCACTCCTTGATATACTTCTTCTGGCTTCAGCCAATAGCGCATCCGTTTGTATTGTTGGTAGAAGTAGCGCATAATCAGGCGGTACCGGTGCACATTCTCGGCATTGACGTATTTTAATTCCGGTATAGGCTTGATCCACATTTGCTGCGGTTGTTTCATGCTCATCGCTCTCATCCTTTGCAATCCAATTACATCATCGCTAATTTCATTATACCTGAACTCCTTCATAGGCACACCTCCTAGCGCCAGAAAGTTATTGTGAAAGGATCTGACTTTAACAGATTGCCCGTTTTGCTAGAGTGTAAACCCATAGAAATGGTAGAGAAGAGAAAAAAGGCTCTAATCGATGACGATTAGAGCCTATGCTTTCCATTTGTAAAATTTTGAGCCGATAGCGAAAGTGACTATTCCCCAAGCGGCAAGGACACCAACATTGAGCCACAACTGCGGGTTCATAACGTTAAGGCCGTATACCATGCTGTCACGGATGCCATTCACAAAATAGGTAAGCGGAAGAATCGCTGAAATAGGTCTGATATAGTCCGGCATGATCGATAATTCAAAGAAAATCCCGCTTAGAAACATCATGATAAAACTGAAAATATTGGCCATGCCCATATAACTGTCCATAGCTTTACTTAGGGATGCTATCATAAATCCAAATGCGCTAAACGAAACTGTCCCTATCAGGAAGATAATCAGAAACGAGAGAAGATTTACATCGAGTGAGGCTTTGAACAAGAGAACCCCAATCAACGTGAGCAGCACTACTTGAACCACACCCAGAATAAAGCGAACCAGCATATTGCTGACGCCTAGCAATTTCATGCTTATCGGCGTTAACATCAACCGCTTCAGCAGTCCATTCCGGCGCATCTCCACCATGCCCACCATGCCGAAAAGACCAGCTTGCGCTATCGATAGAGCAATCATACCTGTTAAGAGAAAATCGGTATATTCAAGCTTATCGCTGCCGGAAGAGATATAGGTAGCCCGCAGAGATAACTGTGGTTCCACATGAGCGATTTGGTAGTTGATCTGTTGGATCACGCTGTTTAAAATGCCATTCATCGCCTGGCTCAACGTGGAGTTCTCTTTTTCTTTGTTTATGATCAGTTCTATTTCTTTAGCCGAATCACTCGATGGCAATACGATTGCCGCATCAATGGTTTTATCTTTAACCCATTTTTCTGCCTGCTCAAGAGTAACCGGTGAATCTTCCTTCCATTGCAGTACAGGTATATATTTCAACGTTGTTTGCACATTCTCCGCAAGATCATTGGGAGACTCAAGCACGGTAACCACTTTGGCCTCAAAGTTAGATTCCCCTTCATCGGTTCCTCCGAAGATGATCATAAAGATTACTGTTAAAAAAACCGGAAATGCAATTGACCATCCCCACACCGCCGGTTCGCGAAAAGTTGATTTAAACTCTGCTTCAAAGAGCTTGCGAAACTTCTTCATGTTAGTCCCTCCACTCTTTCCCCGTATAGGCAATAAAGACGTCTTCCAGACTCAGATCTTTAATTCCGATCTGATCGACGGCCACATGATTTTCAGTTGTATACTTAAATAGATGATACAAAGTCTCCTCTGGTACAGTGGTCCAAAAACGGAGCTGATTCGCTTCAACTTCCACTTTGCTTACCCCGGAAAATTGATTCACCACTTCAGCCATGCGGTTTGCCTCAACTGCTTCGGCGAAGGATAAGTGCACGGCCCTCTCTTTTGTCAATTGCTGAATCAGGTTTTGGGAGGTGTCTAAGGCGATGATTTTACCCTGATCAACGATACAGACGCGATCACTTAACTTCTCTGCTTCCTCCATATAATGGGTGGTCAAAATCGTGGTTTTCCCCATCTCCTTAAGCTTTAAAACGATATCCCAAATATTTCTGCGCGCCTGCGGATCGAGCCCTGTAGTCGGCTCATCCAGAAAAAGCAATTCCGGATCGTTCACTAAGGCAAGACCAATGGCCAATCGCTGCTTTTGCCCACCTGATAGTGCCTTTACCTTCTTATTACGATGTTCGGTCAAGTTGATCAATTCAATAATTTCATCTACAGAGCGGGAACGATCATAAAAACCGGCAAATACATCCAGATTTTCGTAGACGGTCAGCATATCAAACAGAGCGCTGGTTTGTGGCTGAACCCCGATGATCTGCTTGATCTGCGCTGCATCTTTTCGCCATTCCATGCCGTTTATCCGGATCACTCCGCGGTCAGGTCTCTGTATCCCCTCAATCATCTCTAACGTGGTCGTTTTTCCTGCGCCATTTGGACCAATAATCGTAAATATTTCCCCTGATGCAACGTCAAAGCTGATGCTGTCAACGGCTACAACTGGACCAAATGTTTTGCGCAAATCCTGTACCTCTACAACAGGCATCCGCAATCCTCCTCGAACATTTTTTACCAAGTTTTATTATATAAGAAGGGTGCGCTGGCCGTAACCGCCTTTAGATTGGTTTTCTCTCCGCCTTAAGATGGAGGATAAAAAAAGCCGAATCTCTTTTGAGAAATCGGCTTAAATGGATAGGAGTTTAGTTTAGTTTCTTGATCTTCTTGATGATCTCTTCAAAGGGAGGGTTCACTCCATCATAATAACTGACCACATTCCCTTTTTGGTCGATCAGATAGAAGGAGGTTCCGTGTGTCACTTGATCTTCACCTTCTGGTTTCTGTACGATGGTTTTAAAATTTTCCTTGGCAAAGGTTTCAATCTCCTGCTGTGTATATCCGGTCAACAGATGCCAATTGGAGAGATCTGCTTCAAACTTGCCCGCGTATTCCTTTAATCTTGCGGGCGTATCCACCTCAGGATCAACGCTGAAGGAGACAAGCTCCACATCCAACCCTTGGGACTTGAGACGATCTTGCAATCTCTTCATATTGGCTGTCATGGGTGGACATACGGTGGCACAACTGGTAAAAATCAAATCGGCAATCCAGATCTTTCCTTTCAGGTCTGCCAGACCAAATGGCTGACCCTCTTGATCTGTATAATTAAAGTTCTGAATCATCCAGTCCCCATTCGCCTGATCTTTGCCGCAGCCAACAAGAGCAATGCTGATCATAAGCAGCAGAAGAGTCGCTTTTTGCAGTAAAATATATCTCCGCATACGAATAGCTCCTATTCGATAATTTGTTCTAACTGCTTACATCATATTGATTGCGAGATCGTTTTTCAAGGCAGACCTGACAGAAATTGTGAACCTTTCTCTACATTTTAGAATCTCATCCCATTATTTAAAAATATCTGGATAGATTGCCTTAGCCAATTCTTCCACACCATCTGCCAGACGCGGGCCGGATCGGGTGACCGTATCGGGATCTACATCATATACGCGTTTATTTTTTACAGCATTTACCTCAACCCATGCCTTGCGGCTGAGCACCTGCTCGACAGGATTTTCAATATAGTTTCCGTAGGTTGTAATAATCACATCCGGATTTAACTTAATCGCATCCTCTTCCGTGAATTGTACCCAACCCTCTTGATCACCTGCCGCATTTTTGGCGTGGATCATGGTCAGCATTTCATCCATAAAGGTACCTTTGCCCGTCGTATAAAGAGTAGGATCTACTTCTACCCAAACGACTGCCTCCTCACCCTCTTGGATTGCGCTCGCTTTTTCTTCAATCTCCGCGAATTTTGCTTTCATGTCATTGATCAGCTTCTCTCCTTCATCCGCGGTTCCCGTTGCTTTTGCAATCAAATCGATGGATTGGTATACATCTTCAATGCTGGTAGCATTATTGACCACAAGAACAGTGATGCCGGCATCGCGAATCTGCTTAAGACCCGGCTCGGCGCTTTGTGAAGTGGATGCGTGGGCTAGGACAAGATCAGGATTTAAAGAGATGATCTTCTCTACATTAAATTCCATGCCGCCAATTTTTTCTTTCGTTTCCACTTCTTTAGGGTAGTTATCAAAATCGGTCACCCCGACAACCTCTTCTCCCAATCCCAGTGCAAAAGCGATCTCCGTATTGCTTGGGATGAGCGAGACGATGCGCTCTGGCTTCTTCTCGATTGTGATTTCATTTCCGTCTGCATCGGTCAAGGTAACGGGAAATGCTGATGCTTCAGCCCCTTGATTTGAGTCAACCGATTCCGTTTGCTGTGCCTTTTCAGGTTCCTTTGCTTCCTGATTGCCGCAGCCTGTAATCACGCTGATCGCAAGCAACAGGACCAAAATCAACGCCGATAACTTCTTCAATTTCATTGCTTTATCGCTCCTTCTCCATCTATATTCTTGCTTGAACAAATTAAAAAAAGCTCATCAATGAAGATGAGCTAAAACGGCATATCGATTCTAGGCATGAAGAAATCACTTTCATGATCTCTTTCTAGTGCCCGCCGTTTCAACTTCTCACCCCCCGAAGATGTGAAACATCAGAGTCCTAGGCAGGTCTACTGACTTATGCATCATCTTACTCTGAGCCCTTCCCATATAAGCGGCTATCTACCTTCTTATACAGTGGCATGCTCATTTCATCCGCATTTACAGTTGCGGGGACAGTTCTGGCCTTGCACCAGATTCCCTTTTAAGCCGTGAACGGCACCTAATCCTCTTAGTCAATTATTCTGTTTTGAACATCGTCAAATCTACCATGTATTCTATCTGAGTCGGAATAAAAAAACAATAGGATTCCAGATTCTTCCCAAAATGTTGGAATCTCTTTCGTAAAACCGAATAATAGGTGATCGCCCATGTCAGATGGGACATTGGCGGAATAGAGTACCATAGATACTATTATGAAAGCGAGGTATCTTTGTGCTCATTCATGTTGTTCGACGGGGAGATACCCTGTGGAAAATCGGCCAGCAATATAATGTTACGGTTAATCAGTTAAACAGTGTGAACCAACTTCCCAATCCCAATGCGCTAGTGATCGGACAGGCGCTGATCATCCCTGTACCTTATCGTGATTATGTGGTTAAACCCGGAGATACTCTTTGGAAGATCGCGCAGCAATCTGGAACTACGGTACAAGCAATCCTGCAGGCCAATCAAATCCCCAATCCGTCCATGATCTATCCTGGTCAGGTAATACGGATCTCCGATCAATACAGACCTACGATAGATGTAAATGCTTTTACGATCCAATTCGGGGAGGAAGGCGCCCAGGAAGTACGCAGCGTGAGCCGGCATCTAACCTATGTAAGCCCCTTTGGCTACCGTATCACGGCTGCGGGAGGACTGGAAGCCATCAACGATACCGCAACGATTCAAGCTGCTATCGCCAATCGTGTTCAACCGATGATGGCCATAACCAACTTCTCGGCTACTGAAGCTGGAACCCAACTCGCTCATACCATCTTGAGCAATCCTGACCTGCAGGATCGGCTTTTAACCAATATTCTCACAACGATGCGAAGTAAAGGATACAGGGGATTAAATGTTGATTTTGAGAATGTCTCTCCAGGGGATCGGGAGCTGTATAACCAGTTTCTGCAGCGAACCGTAGACCGTCTTCATCCGGAAGGTTTTTTCGTCTCATCCTCTCTGGCCCCCAAAACAAGCGGAGAACAAAAGGGATTGTTATATGAGGCGCATGACTATCCTGCTCATGGGGAGATTCTTGACTTTGTCGTGCTTATGACGTATGAATGGGGATATCGCCTTGGACCGCCGCAGGCCATTTCGCCTGTCAACCAGATGAGAGCGGTCATCAATTATGCAGTCTCTGTGATTCCCCGCAATAAGATTCTGATGGGTTTCCAGCTCTATGCGCGCGATTGGCTCATTCCTCATGTACAGGGGCAAGAGGCAGAGACCTTTAGCATGCAGGAAGCGATTCGCCGGGCGGTTCGCTACGGCGCCGTCATCCAATATCAGCAAAGAACCGAATCGCCATTCTTCAGATATACGGATGAGCGGGGCCGCCAGCACGAAGTCTGGTTTGAGGATGCGCGAAGCGCTCAAGCCAAGTTCAACTTGGTAAAGGAGTTTAATTTACGGGGGATCAGCTACTGGGTTCTGGGCTACCCCTTCCCGCAAAATTGGGTGCTGCTAGAGGATAATTTCAGGGTGCGGAAATCTTAAGACTCTCACGGAGCTTATCCTTGTGAGTCTTCTTACGATCTATATAATTATTTATTCATTTGATGGATGCAAAACGATAAAGTAAAACCCGATTGCAAAGGAGCTTTCCACATTTTTTGTTTCGCGGGTTTACAATATCCACCACAAATGATATCATTATAATATCGAACCGATATGATTCCATTTTTGATAAAAAGGGAGCAGTGATCGATATGGTGGAAAGAAAAGCATGGAGATTAAATGGGTATCTAGGAGTATTGCTGATTGGAGTATTGGCAGGAACAGGAGTATATTTCATGTTTCAGAATCAGTTCACCATGGGGGTTCCAATTCTGGTTGTGGCTCTCATCTTACTGTCAGGGATTACAGTGGTCCAACCCAACCAAGCTGAAGTAATCACCTTTTTTGGGAAGTATTTGGGAACCGTGAGAGATAGTGGCTTGTGGATGGTGGTTCCATTTAGCCTGCGGAAGAAGGTATCGCTGCGGGTTCGCAATTTCAACAGCGCCAAGCTGAAAGTAAACGACGTCAATGGGAATCCGATTGAGATCGCATCAGTGATTGTGTTTAAAGTAATAGATTCGGCAAAGGCTCTTTTTGAAGTAGACAACTATGAACAATTCGTGGAAATTCAAAGTGAGACTGCCCTCCGCCATGTGGCGAGCAAATATCCCTATGACAATTTTGATGAAGAAGGTTATTCGCTTAGAGGGAATACGGAAGAGATCGCAAAGGGGCTGGCATCTGAACTCCAAGAACGCCTCGGTGTAGCTGGGGTTGAGGTGGTGGAAGCACGCCTGACTCATCTGGCCTACTCCCCGGAAATTGCTAGTGCCATGCTTCAACGCCAGCAAGCAGATGCGATCATCTCTGCCAGGAAGAAAATTGTTGAGGGGGCCGTCGGAATGGTGCAGATGGCGATTGAGCAACTGCAAAAGGATGGGGTTATTGAACTGGACGATGAACGGAAAGCGACAATGATTAACAATCTGTTGGTGTCGGTAGTCTCGGATCGTTCGACCCATCCTGTCATAAATCTGGGAAGCATCTATTAATTGACGGCAAAATGACCAAGAAAAAAAGCTTTCCACTCCGCATCGAGCCAAACCTCTATGCAGCCCTTGAACGATGGGCAGCCGATGAGTTTCGCAGTGTAAATGCTCACATCGAATTTCTGCTTAGACAGGCGTTGATCAAAGCAGGCCGCCTTCCTCTAAGTGAAAAAAAGCGGTTTGTACCGATTGAACAAGATGAAGAATAGAACCAATCTTTCTTATGCCCCTAACCTCTTTGGTTTTGGGGCTTGGAAACATTTTGATCGCACGTTTGCAACGCTGGCCCTGCTGATAGGATGGCAAGTTCATTTTTTGAGGTTTTACTAGTCAAATGTTAAAAGATATTTCAAATACTCATCATACTCCGCACTTTCTCGATTGATGATGCTTCCCTGACGGGTGGCCAAGGTGACACTCTCCCCGCTCCTTTCCCCGGTATCTTTCAAGAAAAGCAGATAGGTATCTCCCTCTTGAATCACATCGGGGAGCAACAGGGAATAATTGTTATGAAAGTCTCCGCCTTTATACTTCTTGAGAATCTCATAATTGACAATCGCCAGGTTGTTATCTACGGGTATCACTCCACCTGCTTTAATCTCTATGACATGATCCGCATAAGATAGCAGCTCGTCGACGCATGACATTTTGTCTATGGCTTTTTCACTCTTCGTCCTCACTTGTTCTTTCCTATGCTGCTTCATATACTTGATCAGTTCGTCCACTTGATTATATTTTTTGTCGACAAAAGGTTCGATATACTCTTTCCTGAAAGAGTCAACCAGACGCAATACATGATTATTTTCAACTTTCAGGATAAATTCCGGAAATTGCACAAAAAAGTCAATTGGATATTCTGTGTAGCTCGCTTCAGATAAGAAGAAAATATATTGCTTCCCAACTTCTAAAAGGTCGTCATCCAGTACATATACGTGAATAACCTCATTTTCAAAATCGCCTGATACTGCTTCATCAATCTGAACCTTGACACTCCGCACGGCTAAAGCCGTGGGATTCTTGGGAGCACTCCCGCAACCGGGAGTTCTGCCTTTCAGCACCAAGCTATCCCCGTGTGTCCCACGGTTGAGTCCGCTTAAGCGGACAAAATACGCAATCCTTCGTGGAGAATGTTTCTTGCGGCGTTGACATCCCGATCATGCATTTCGCCGCACACCGGGCAC